>ERZ1292625.3117-Hain-H41-01um-R1-3117-length-13987-cov-15_pt1 | contig 13987 bp, 16 predicted proteins | sample MGYA00564400_ERZ1292625 | MGnify/ENA primary metagenome ERZ1292625 (study PRJEB36523, sample SAMEA6512639) | groundwater metagenome | collected 2019-01-08 | study: AquaDiva: Metagenomics assemblies of 32 groundwater samples | reverse complement strand
CGCGCCGCGAGCATCCTGCAGTACGCGTCGCCCGAGGAGGCGGCGGAGATCCTGGTCGAGAGCGAGGACCTGAGCCAAGAGGACGCGCACCTGGCGGTCCGCGCCGGCGAGCTCCTGCTCAAGGACCGGGAGGGGAGGTCGTCGTGGTGACTTGGCTTCCCACCTCGGGTGTGCTCCAAGACGCCCCCCGTGTTCAAGCACAAGATCGGGCTCCGCTCCAGTGGACCGGCGCCGTCACCACGCACACGTACCTGCCGACCAAGAGTCTCGAGGACGTCGTGCCCCTGGTCCGGCCCCAGTTCGAGGCGCTCCTAGCGCACGCGGCGTCGCTCGGGCTGAAACCGAAGATCCGCTCCGCGGGCCGCACGTGCGAGGAGCAGGCCGAGCAGGTCAAGCTCGGGTTCTCGAGCGCGGACCTCTGCCGGAGCATGCACGTGCTCGGGCACGCCGTGGACCTGGACCTGACGCCGAACGACTGCGCCACGCACACCAAGCTCGGGACTTGGTGGGAGGGCCGCGGAGGGGTCTGGGGCGGGCGCTGGACCGGGGCGAAGTTCGGGCCGTGCGGCGACATGGGCCATTACCACTTCGGCTTCGGCGGCGCGGGTGCAGTGCCGACCGCGACCTGCCCCGCGGACGTCACGCTCGCGGAGTGCCGGAAGATCCGGAGCGACTACCTGCTCGCGGCGAGCTCGGCGGGCCCCGGCGTCTCGAGCGGCGGGGGCCTGCTCGCGGCGGTGGGCATCGTCGCGGCGGGCGCCGCGTTCCTCTGGGCCGCGACGCACGTGAGGCCGGGGGCGTTGGTCGCGAGGGAGAACCCGGTCATCACGCTCAGGCAAATTCAAGACTTCAAGAATGGGTATGCAGAAGGTTACCGCGAGGCGCGTCACGGAGAGATAGATGTGGAAGGACGGTCTCCGTCAGAAGAGCACCGAGCCGGGGTTGTTGCAGGTTTGAAGGACGGTCGGAGAGGCAAGAACTTCCAAGCGGACTTGCGACGGGCCTCCTCGAAGTTTTTCACGGCGGCGAGGGAGAACCCGGCGCGGATCACGCTCTACCACGGCACGACCGAGAGTTGGGCGCGGCGCGCGACGGAGCAGGGTTTCAGGCGCACGTACGAGGGCGGTCCCGCAGGCCGGTGGACGATCGGTAGCGCGTTGCGGTTGACGCTCACCGACAGTCTGCCAGTGGCGCGTTTTTATGCGGCGCTGCGCGCCTGGGTGGAGGAGGAGAAGCGCGGCGGTGTCCTGGCGGTGCGCGTCGACCCCGCGGGTCTTCGTCCAGATCTCGGGGCGTACTACTACCTGAACATGAGACGCGACCCGGACAAGAAGATCGCCACGGCGCGAGACGGGCGAGCGTCGCTTAGAGAGGTGGGCGCCGCCACCTACGCGAGGAACGTCCCGAGAGAGGACGTCGAGCTGGTGGAGCTCGTGCCCGCCAAGCACCGTTTCCGGATCACGGATCCGCGACCGCTCGTTCGAGAGGCGTTGCGGTCATGACCGACGGCCTCTTCACGCTCAAGGCCTCGGTCCCCAAGGACCTGCCCCCGGGCACGAAGGGCGTCGCCCTCGACCCGGTCGCGTACGGCTTCCAGTGCGGCGGCGCGGACAAGTATTGCTCGACGGCGTACAGCCAGCTCTGGCAGCACCTCGGCCCCGGCGCCGTGAAGAAGCTCAGGGCCAAGTACGGCGTCGACGGCCGCGTCGCGTTCGTCGGCTTCTCGGCCGCGCACGGGTTTTTGAATCCTTTGCTCGCGAGCGACGCCGACCGCGCCGAGGTCTCGCAGGTGATCCTGCTCGACGCGACGTTCGGCGGCGGCAAGGACGGCTACGTCAAGGCCGCGAAGGACGCCGCCGCTGGCAAGCTCTCGCTCGTGTCGGTGACGAGCGACAAGGGCTCGAGCGACGCCCTGAACAACGGCGACTACGCCTGGCGCGAGTTCGTCTTGAAGCCGAGCGGCTTGGTGCTCGCCCCGGCCTCTCCCGTCGCCCCGATGCCCAAGCCGGGCGGCGGGGTCCTGCGCGCCGGCGAGCTCTGGTACTACCGCTACAAGGACGCCGAGGTCCACCACTGGGACATGGGCCAGCTCCTGTCGCCGGTCGTGAAGGCGCACCTCTGGCGCGCCGGCGCCGGGGCGAAGAAGACGCCCTGGGGCTGGATCCTGGCCGGTCTCGGCGCCGCGGCGGGGCTCGCGTACTATTGGTCGGTGAGGAAGCAGGCGGTCGAGTCGCGGTATTGGAAGCCCCGCGCGGCTGAATGACAACTATAGCACGAGAGATCCGAAACGACTTACGGCTCGAAGCACGAGATCAACAAACAGTAGGAGGCGGCGTGAAGAAGTACCCCGAGGGCGCGAAGTGGCACGCGACGAAGTACGGCCTGACCATGGCCGAAGCTTCGGAGCTCGCCCTGCACCCGCGGCGCGACCAGATCATCGACGCGCACGAGCGGTGGCTGGCGTCCGTCGGCCACCCCGCGCACAGCTCGCCGCTGTCCCGCGGCATGCTCCTCGACATGGTGCGCGGGCGCGAGGGCTTCGCGGACAACCCCCTCCCTGGCTCGCCGTGGCTCTGGGCCGCCGGCGCGCTCGCGACGCTCGTCGCGGGCTACCTAGTGTTTCGCGAGAAGCCCGCCGCGGCCAAGCCCAAGGCGACGGCCCAGGGCATCCCGCTCGCCAGCTTCGCGAGCCCCGCGGACTACATCACGAAGACGTCCGCGGCCGTCGGCGGGTACGGCAGCGCGCACTTGAAGAACAAATCTATAACCTCTCGGCGCACGAGCTCCACGCCGGCGGCGGTGCGTGATGTCTGGGAGAAGCAGGCGCTTGAGTTCGCGAAGCGGAAGTACGTGCTCGCCGTGATCCGGCAGGGCGCGCCCATCCCTACCAGTATACCGTCCAGTCAGCTGATCTACCATTTCAGCGCCCCGGAGAAGGGCTTCAGCAAGCAGAAGTTCCTGATCTTTCGCCCCGAGCACGGTTTGAACGTGAAGCCGAACGGGGTGGCGTGCTCGGGTGTGGACATGCAGATCCACCCTGAACTCAAATGTGAGTCTGTGTGGGGCTGGAACCCCACCGACGAGTGGGGCAACGCCTACGAGGGCTGGGGCGTGAGCAGTGACCCGCTCAACACCGTGCTCCTGATCACGCAGACCGTGCTCCCGTACATCCCGGGTGTCGGCTCCGGCGCCGCAGCGGCCCTCGCGGGCGTCATTGCCCTCGGCCAGGGCAAGAGCCTCGACGAGGCCACGCTCGCCGCGGCGCGCGCGGCGCTGCCCCCCGGCGCGCAGCTCGCCTTCGACCTCGGCGTCGGGGTCGTGCTCGAGAAGAAGCCCGTCGACCAGGCTGTGACGGACGCGGCGCTCAACCAGCTCGACAAGCAGTACCCCGGCAGCAAGGCCGCTTACGCCCAGGGCAAGGACCTGGCAAAACAACACGGCCTCGGCCGCGTGATATGGAGTTGAACATGGGCAAGTTACTCGCGGATACCCGAATCGTCGCGGCGCTCATCGCGCTCGTCGTCGTCTGCCTCACCGTGCTCGCCGCCCTCGGGAAGATCCCGGGGTCCGACGTGGCGAAGGTGCTGGGCGGCTTCCTCTCCGGGGCCGGCGTGGTGTGGCTGCGCGGCACGAAGCCCGAGGACAAGACCGAGGAGAAGAAGACCTCGATCCCCCCGGTCCTCCCTTTACTCACGCTCTGTCTCGCGTTCTCGTTCCTCCCCGGGGCGAGCTGCGCTGCGGCCAAGCCCATCATCCGCAACGTGAACGACATCGCGGCTGACTGGTGCGTGGCGCGCTACTCGCAGATGAAGGGCCTGAGCGCCGAGGACGCGCTCAGGACGTTCTGCACGGGCGAGAAGGTGCTCAAGCCCTGGCTCGACCTGATTCTCATGGGGCAGAAGAACGGTGTGGCGAAGGTCGGCATTGCGCACGAGCCCGAGTGCGAGGTCGCGGTCACGAAAGACGCGGCGGACGCGGCGGTGCCGGCGACGGACGCGGGGAGGGACTGAGCATGAGTTTCGATGGCAAAGTCCAGTGGCTCGGAGCCCCGAGCTGCCTCACACAGCAAGAGGTGGCGGCTATCGCCAAGTGCTACATCAGTCCAACTTCGCCGGGTTGCGCTGATCTCTTGAAGAAGGCTGGGCTGCCTCTCTGCTATGCACCAGCCGTAGCACCGCTTCCTCTCTGCCTCGACGCTGAGATGGCAGCCGAGCTTAGCTACTGCGCCAAGTACGGCTCGACGGGACCCAATCCGGAAACGAACGCGACGTGCTGGCTCCTAAGCAAGGATCCCGTTCTGTTCGACGCGCTCAAGTCGGTCAAGCCCTGCGGAAGCAAACCCGCCGGTCCTGTAGCAGCGTCGACCACGTCCTGGGGCTGGATCATCGGTGGTGTCGTGCTTGCAGGGGTAGCTGCGGTCGTGATGCTGGGTAAGGGCGGCGCAGCGGCGAGAGAGAATCCTGGGCCGTTGGTTGTTCTCTGGCGCAAGGGAGATCGTCTCGGTTCACGCCCCCTGGCGGAACTTCCTCAGCTTCGAGAGAAGTTCCGCATGACTCTGATTCAGCGTGACGCCAGCGGCACTGAGCACTGGGAAGTCAGGGGAGAGAACCCGCGTGGTCCTCGCAGATCGCGAGGGGCAATGCCGTCGCTATACGGATCTCAGCACGAACGACTTGGTGACGCGCCCCGTGGGCAAGGACAACCACTACCTTACGGTGATTGGATAACCGAGGTGGCCAGGGTGATGGAAGAGAGTGGCCATGGTCGTGATTACGCCATGACAAACAAGGCCTTTTTCCGTCAACTGTACGCAGGCGGATACACTCCGGCGCAGGTCATTGAAGCAATGGGTGGGGACTACTGATGGACCGCCCCCGTTGGCTCGACACCTCCGCCGCAGTCCTCACCGAGCTGCTCGGCCTCCTGCACCCGCAGGAGCGCGACGCGGCGTTCGAGGAACTCGTCGCGAAGGTGCGGGCCAAGCGGGCCAAGAGCCGGAGCGCGGTGCTGGAGCCTGTGAAGAAGCCGACGCCGGCTCGTGGGCAGCGGGCGATACCGAGGGAGGAACCCAAGTGACGCCCTTCCAACACGCCGACCAGCGCGTCCCTGATCACGGGCAGCTCCCGCCGCCCTGTTCGTGGGACTACGCGCCGCGCTGGCAGTGGGAGGAGGACGGGTCCTTCGCCTGCCAGTCGGACCACGATTTCGCGCTCTGCACCTGCACGAACAGACACACGTGCCGGCTCGTGGACACTGTCCACAGAGTCGGCGGCGACGGCACTGTCTCGCCGAGCTACGTGTGCCCTGCGACCGGCTGCGCGTTCCACGAGCACGTGCAGCTCGTCGGGTGGGATCCTGGACACGTCTACGTGGTGAAAGGAACCCAATGAGAGGCCTCGGCTACCGCCCCGACCCCCCGAACCCGAACGCGCCGCGCTACGGGCTGCCCAGCGGCGCGCTCGTGCTGCCGGACAAGCTCGACCTGACCGAGCACGCGTCGGACGTACGCGATCAGCAAAACGCCGAGGGCTGCGTCGGGGTTGCTCTCGCCGGCACGGCTTACGGTAAGCAGTCCCTGGAGGGCCTCGTCGCCGTCTACCCGAGTCCCGGCTTCATCTGGTGGAACAGCAGGAAGCGCCACGGTGACGAGGACCTCAACGTGGGCACCTATCCAAGTGTAGCAATTCAAACCTTCAACGACTTGGGGCTCTGCCCCGAGTCGGACTGGCCGATCCGGGACATCGCCTGGAAGTTCGCCGAGCGCCCGGACGCGATCTGCTACAAGAACGCCTACGACGCGCGCCTCGAGGTGCAGTCCCTGCTCATCGACGCCGAGCGGCAGCAGGTCAAGAGTGCGTTCGTGACGCACGGCCCGCTCGCGTTTGGGATGCCCGTGCACGAGGGCTACACGGACCTCGGCGCGCACGACGTCGTCAGGGGGCCCGTCGGGGCGCTCCGGGGCAACCACTACCAGGCCTTGTTCGGCTACGACGCCGAGGGCCTGTACGTGCAGGGTTCGTGGGGAAGGTACTGGGGCAACGCCGGCTGGGCGAAGATCAGTTGGGACTACTTCTTGGAGGTCGCGTCGGACGTGGCGTGCTTCAAGTTCATGCCGAAAGTGGGAGATTGAGCGATGGGACGACTACTGTCATTGGCGCGCGGCATCGAGGCGTCTCTCTGGAGCCGCTTCGGCAGGTGGATCCAGGAGGTCTCGACGACGACTGACCAGGCTGTGGTTGATATCGCGGTGCTCCAGGCGGCCCAGAGTCGCGAGGACTGGAAGGACTCCGTAGCGGTAGCTATCACGTCTGCCCTCCCGGCCTTCACCCAGGACGGTAACACGATCACGTTCGACGCCGTGGGCGCGCTGCCCGCGCAGGACGGTGTCGCGATCGTGACGCAGACCCCTCCGCAGCGAGTGCTGCTCGCTATTGGTACGAACGTCTACAACGGCATCTGGGACGTGATCGAGAGCGGTGACGGCGCGACGGCAGCCATGTTCCAGCGTCCCGCCGACGCCGACACGAGCGCGGACGTGACCAGCGCGATGAGGGTGCCGGTAGCAACTGGCGGTACGGATCACGGGGGCAAGGCGTTCCGACTAGCGACCAGCGACCCGATCACACTCAACACGACGGCGTTGACGTACGTGGAAGAGCAGGGGTTGGCGGACGGCACCGAGGTGGGGCAGCTGCCCGCATGGGACGGTTCTGCTTGGGGCGCGCAACTCGGGTTCCTTCGCCGTCGGGTTGCCCCAAGTGCGCCGGGCGCAACAGCGTCTCTGGCCGTTGGAGCTGCCGCTAGTTTCATTCCGAACACTCTCTATGAGTACCGTTGTACTGTGCTCGCTGATGACGCCACCAATCAGGCGATCTTGGAGCTGACTGGGAAGATACGCACGAACGGTGCAGGAACTGCTGCTGGGCTGGAGCCGGTTGACGACCCGCTCGTGAGGATCCGCACGGGTGGGGTGCTCTGGACAGCGACCATGTCGATCGCAGCTGGCGTGCTGACGGTCACCGGCTCAGGTGGCACCGCCGGCACCGTTTGGACCGCCATCCCCGAGTTCAGGAAGGCCGGCTGACATGGAAAATAGACAGCTCCGCAGTCGCGACGGCGTCATCTCTGAGTTTGACGGAGCTACGTGGCAAGCGCGCGTGGTGCAGGCCTACCCCCTCGGCACCGGAGCAGATGATGCGGCTCCCCTGCAAGCGCTGCTCACCACGCACGCAGGTAAGCGGCCGGTGGAAGCGCAGAGCGTTACGCGCGCCGGGGTAGCAGCAGACTGGGACGGCGAAACGATTGTCATTGTACCTAGCCTGTCGCGACTGCGTTTTCAGGCGGGTGACAACTGGGTGTCGTCGCTTGCGCTTGGTGGTGTTGGGTCAACGACCAATCCCGTGCTTCAGAGCTTGCAGGTCGCCGGCACGACGTGTTCACTGAGCGCAGGTCTTCCGTCGATCGCTGGCGATAACGTGATCTACACCACGGAGGCTCTCACCCCCGGGATCACGATCGCGCTAAGTACCGCATTCCGCTGGTACACGTTCACTGTGCTGTCTTGCACGGGCGCAGCGGATCCATTCCGCGTTGTGCTCGATGCGCCAGTCCCAAAGGTCTTTGCAGCGGGTACGACTGTCACGCGCTTCACGTCGATCCCGACTGACATTCAGATCGACTTCGGCGGCCTGACGGTCACCGGCTCAGGTGACCGCGTCTGGCAGGGGTGGTTCGCGCGCAGTTGCACCGTCAAGGGCTTGCGCGTCGTGAACGGCGGCACCTTCGATTCAGCGCTGCTCTGCTTCGATTCTGGCAGTCGTTACTGTTCATTTGAGGATAACGAGCTATTGCTCAACCCAGACTCGTACATGGGCCTAGAATTCGCCGAGACGCAGTTCAGTCGCATGGTCCGCAACCGTGTCCGCGGCCCCGGCGCGACCTACGCGGCCTACGCGCTCCACTGCACCATTGATTCGTACCTGGAAGACTGTCACGCACTTGCAACTGCGCTCGATGGCTTTCTATGCGTCGCATACGACGCGGCGGCGGCAAACAACAACTTGCGCCCGCGCTTTGTTGGCTGTACGGCGCAGCGTGCGGGGCGACATGGGTTCCGTTTCGACAATGCGACGACGGGGCTTGTTGCTGTCGCATGCGTAGCGGAGGACTCGCAGTGCGGGCTCATCGACGGCAACATGGAGCAAGCCGGTGTGGCCGCGTGGAGTGTAGCGCCCCCCAACAACGCGACAATCACCAAACAAACGGCAACGCCCTACAGCGGTACGCAATATCTCCGCGTCACAGCAACGGGTGCCGTGCCTTACGCGCGCATGGGCGCCGGCATCCTCACAGCCGGTCGCGAGTACCGTGTGCGTGGCGCCGCACGTGGGGACGGAACGATCGCGCCGAGCATCTGGGTAGGGACTGGCACGTTGGGCTGGACGGGGACAAATAGCACCAGTTGGCAGGTCTTTGATTTCGTCGCGACTTGTACGGGTACGGAATATTTGATCGTCGGTTCGTCGGCTAATCCAGGGTTCGTCGAATTTGACATGCTCACGCTGGAGGACGCGACCGACATCGACGTCTCGGGAACGCTGTGCAGCGGAGGCCATGGCGCCTGGTTTTTGAACGCGAGCGTCAGCAACGAGATGGTCGGCTTCCGCAGTGCGCGCAATGCTGGCTACGGCGTGCGGGTTGACGACTCGTCCAGCGTTACGATGATTGGGTGGAAGTCGCAGGACGATCGGAGCGGCGGACTCGCCTACGCGAGCAGCGGAGACGTCACGCTCGACGGCTGCGTGATCACGAACACGATCAAGGGTCAGCCGGGCGTCGCCACGTACACCGGAGCAACCGGCGCGCTCAAGATCCGCAACAGCAAGATCAGCGTCTCGACCGACGCGGCGACGAATGCGGCATGCCTCAAGGTGGCCGACACCGCCGCCAAGATCCTGATCAGCGGAGACTGCGAGTTCCGAGGGGATCGCGGCATCTCGATCACGGGCACCGGGGCTACTGTGCAGGTTGACGGTTTGCTGCGTATGGTGAGCGTCGCCGAGCCAGTCGTGTTTGCTGGCGGCGCCACGCAGGCACAAACCAACGTCGGTACTGTCACGAGCGACGGCGTCAATCCAACGGTCTGGACGGCGGGACAGATCAGCGCCAACAGCGTCGTGCGCGTCTACGGCCCGACCGGCGCAATCGTGCAGGCGGCTTACACGATCATCCCCGCAACGTCCGTCACGTGGGCAGGCGCTGTGCTCCCGGCAGGGATCTACGTCGTGCAGATCGTCAACTGAGCACAGGAGACCCCATGCCCACCATCCGCTTGACTCTGCTCCAACTCATGGACTGACATGACCGAAAACAAACAGGTCCGCAGTCGAGACGGCGTCCTCTCCGAGTGGGACGGGGCGGCGTGGCAGGGGATTTCGGTGCATGCGCGACCGCAGGACTGGGCGACGTTCATCGCGCTCGTGAATGCCCAGGCCGCGCTTGGGCGCGCGGTGCAGATGGGGCCGGGAACGTGGACATGCGATGCCGCCGCGGCACTGGTCAGCAATGCGCACATCATTGGCGGGTCCAACGTCGTGGTCAATTCAACGCTAGCGCCCAGCGGTGGACAAAGCGAGAGCGTGTTCTACGCAGTGCCCACGACTCCGGTAGGAGCGGTGGACACAACGACGGTCGGTGCAATCGCTGTCGGCGCGACGAGTTTTGTGGTTACGTCGATGGCCATTGGCGCAGCAGGCGGCAACGTCGCCGTGGGCGATACCGTCGTCGTGGGCGAGACGAACCGCTTCTTTTACTATCTGGTGCGGGGCATCGATCTGGGCACCAAGACCATCACTGTCGACAGACCCATCGTATCGGCGTTTGCCTCTGGAGTGGCGTGCGGCGTGCGCGTAGTGCCGACGAATATCCGCATCGAGGGCGCCAACATGCGCATTCGCGGGACGGGTGACCGCGCGATTGGCATTAGTGGAGCGTATCGCTGCGTCGTCTCAGACGTGATTGTTGAGCCCAATGACGCGGGGAGCTTCTTCAGCGACACTCCGGTCTCCTACGACATCGGCGGCAGGTTCTCGCGTTTTCAGGGACTGTGGATCGACAACGGCAACGCGGGACTCTCGTGCCTTTCACTTGAGAGCAGCGAGAGTGTGAGCGTGACCGACTGCGAGCTGCGGCGGGGGGCAACGAATCACGCCGGACTGCTGCTAGGCGTTGCGTATTTCTGCAAGATTGCCCGCGTGCGCGCTGTTAAGTGCCACTACGGCGTCTGGCTCAATAGTGGAGGAGGCGCGGACATCTACGCCTGCCGCAACAATACAATCACGGATTGCGAGTTCCGCGAGAACGCCGCGGCCGGCGTCTACATCCTCAACGGGTCGAGCTTCAATAGCTTCATAGGTTGCTCGTCTACGCGCAACGGCACGTTCGGCGTGTACGTAGCAGCCGGCACGGACGACACTGAGCCCACGCGCGAGAACAGCTTCGTGAACTGCATCACGGACGGCAACACGAGCGGTGGTTTCCAGACCCTCACCGGCACCGGCACTAAGGCGAGCAAGGACACGCTCGTCACGAACCTGCAATGCGTCGGCGGCGGAGGTTTCGCACTCGACTGCGGCGGAAGCGTCACGATCAACGGACTGATTGCGCGCAGCAACCCGAGCGGCGGCATTCAGGTTACTGGCGCGGCTTCGCTCATCGCAAAGAACGTCACGCTGCAAAAGACCACGGCCGTTTTCTGGGCGGGCGTAATTATGAACACGACCGGCTCGATCTCGATAGCTGGTCTCCGCGTGGACGGCATCGCGGGCGCGGGCACGTCTGTCGTCTATTCGCACACCGCCGGTTATCTGGTCGATGAAGACGTCCGGATTCTCAGCGGTACTCCGACGATTGGGTACAGCTCGGCAGCAAGCGCAAACGCAAAATATCGACGGGGGTCTCACAGTGATCTCAGCCAGGCGACGACGCCGTACTCATTCGGTGCAGGATCGTTGCAAAACTGGGGTACGCCCGTTTTGAACGGAGCGACGCCGGTTGTCGTCAACGCGGTGTGCACCGCGCAGGACGTCCCGCTCGCGACGCTAAAAACGGTGGGTGGAGCACAGGGGGTGCCGCCGTCATTCGTTTGTGGTGCAGGGACCATCACCGGTACCGGTATCGCGGCAGACACGTCGACATGGCAATATTGGATTCCGTAACTCGTCCCCTGCCGCCACCTTCAAGTACAGAATTGAGTCCGAAAAATGAAACTGATCCCCCTACTGACCGTGGCACTCTTCACCGCCTGCCCACCCGTCCCCGGCCCCACCGACCAGCGCCCGCCGCCGGTCGGCCAGGACGCGACCGTGCTCCCGGACGGGGCCGTGGCGAGCCCCTGCGAGGCGTCCTGCTACGCGTACAGGACCCTGGGCTGCCCCGAGGGCGCGCCGACAAAAGGGGGTCACTCTTGTGAGGAAGTGTGCCAGAACGCTGCCAAGAACGGCATCGACTTGGCGGGGGCGTCGGCCTGCATCGTCGAGGCGGCGAGCTGTCAGGAAGTAAGGGCGTGCTCGAAGTAGTAGGATGGTGCCGATGGCCCGCGTCGACTGGAACAGCTGCAACCTCGGCCTGCCCGAGACCGAGATGTTCCAGTCCCTCGGCGTGCCTCTGCCGAGCGGTGAGAGCGCGAGCGACTTCGTCGACGGCGTGCCCGGTTCCGGCACCCGCCTGATCGGTCACTACCTCGGCCGCTCCGTCCTGCTCGCGCTCGGCCTGGCCGCGGCGGGCTTGCGCGACAAGGAGCTCGTCAAGGCCTCGCTCGCGGGCAGCGCCGCGATCGAGTTCTTCGTGCTCGGCTACGCCTGGGTCCACAGGGAGAAGAAGGCGTGAGCTTTCCCAGGGGCTTCTACCAGGCCGACGGCGGCTTCGAATGCGAGGACACGACGGGTGCGTTCGTGCGCGGCATCCTCACGCCCACGTCCGAGTACGACGCGATGCCGTTCGAGAAGCGCCTCGAGCTCATGCAGCTCGGCGTCTTCCCGCGCTGGCGCCTGTACGGCGGCCCCTTCTTCCTGAAGCAGGACGCCGAGCAGTGGGACGACTACCTATTTTTTTGGGGCTTCCAGCACGGCCTGACGTGGGTCTCGCACGGCACGCGCTGCATCGTGCCCGACCACGTCTTCAAGTGGCCCGCGGACAAGAGCGTGAAATGGGAGTGGGTCTGGGAGACGCAGAAACCCGCGGCGGTGCAGAAGTCTGCCTGGAACCCGAGCAAGGGTCAGTACGACTACACGTGGGCGCAGGGGGGCGTCGCCGGTCTGCCGAGCGTCGCGGTGCCGGACGTGCCGCTGCCGCCGTCGCAGAGGGTGAGGTGGGCGTGAGCTGGCTCGTCGAGAGGTTCCAGAACAAGCGCCAGCACTTCTACTGGCTGCTCGGGATGGTCGTTGACGGGAGGGGTCTGTGCTGACCTTCGTCTTCGACGTCGCCGAGACGCCAGCGCAGCGGATCGCCCGCATCGCGCGCGAGGCCGTCGCGGACGGCCCGATGGGTTGCTGGCTCCGCCGGGACAGGTACGCCTCGTTCCTCGACATCTGGGACATGAGCGACGACTACTCCTACCTGATCGACTCGTTGCACGCGGGCGCGGTGCTCGCGGGCGTAAAGACCTCGTGCGCGGTCGACGCCAGCGCGGTGCTCGGGTACGCGGGTCGGAAGCTCCGCAAGCCGTGGCACGCTGACGGCACCTGGGGGATCACGAGCTGGCTCGATCTCGGCTTCGACGACGAGTCCTGGGTCGAAGCGGTGGACCCGAAGACGGGCGTGCGCCGCGAGCCTGAGGAGGGGTTCGTCTTCTACCGCGGGGGCAAGCGGGCCAAGAACGGCCACGTCGGCGCTTTCGGCCTGAAGCTTGAGAACGGGCTCTGGCGAACCGTCGAGGGCGGCGGCAACCTGCGCGGCGACGAGGGCGAGGGCCTGACGGCGTCGCAGGTGAAGGCCACGAACGGGACCGTGATGCGCATGACCCCGGAGGACGGCAAGGACGTCTGGGATCTGGACTCGAGTGGACGTCTTCTCGCTGGCTGGTGGGACACGAACAAGATCGGTCTGCCGACGGGTGACGAAGTGCTGGGGAGGCTCGCCACATGACGGAGCTTATCCGGGGCGTCGACGTGAGCTCGCACCAGAGCTCCGACGCGATCGTCTGGGCGGAGCTAGCGAAGACGCACAGGTTCTTGATCGCCCGGGCGACGTACGGGACTCGCCCCGACCCGACCTTCGCTGAGCACGTCCACCGCGCGCGGGACGTCGGGATCGTCACCGGCGCCTACGCTTTTTTTAGATCGAGTCAGGACGCCCAGGCGCAGCTCGACGTCTTCGCCGCCGCCGTCGAGCCACTCGGCATGGGTCCGGGTTGGCTCCCGCCAGCGCTCGACTTGGAGTCTAACGTCTCGAACGGCGACCCGCTCTCAGCCGCGAAGTACGCGCCGGCGGAGGCCGTCTGCGAGGCGTGGGTGCAACGGTGGGGTCGCGCGATCGTCTACTCCAATATCTCAACCTGGAGTGCTCTGGGTAATCCGGAATGGATCCGCGAGCACCTGCTCTGGGTCGCGCACTACACGCTCGCGAGCGTCCCGCGCACCCCCCTCGACCTGCCCTGGCACATCTGGCAGCACCGGGTCTCCCCGCTCCCCGGCGTGATGGCGGGCGACCTCGACCAGAACTTCGCGGCGGCCGCGCTCCCCCTGCTTGCGGACCCGGGCGCTCCGGCACTCCTGCCGCTCGACCCCGACTGGGACGCGGTGCGCAGGGACCGTGACGACCTCATCAAGGAGCGTGACCCGTGACCGTCTTCGTCGACCAGCAGCACTCCCTTCTGCCCCTCGCGGCGCTCTTCGCATCCCAGGCCCTGCCGGCCGCCGGTGCGTTCGTGGCGGAGTCCGCGGCCGTCCCGCGGGGCACGAAGTACGTCACGTTCTGGGTCACGTACACG
>ERZ1292625.3116-Hain-H41-01um-R1-3116-length-13993-cov-5_pt1 | contig 13993 bp, 16 predicted proteins | sample MGYA00564400_ERZ1292625 | MGnify/ENA primary metagenome ERZ1292625 (study PRJEB36523, sample SAMEA6512639) | groundwater metagenome | collected 2019-01-08 | study: AquaDiva: Metagenomics assemblies of 32 groundwater samples | reverse complement strand
CGCCACATTCTGCGCGGTGCCGGTAACGCCCCACGGCTTCAATAGAACTTCGCGAGCAGCCTTAACACCTGGAGTAGCCGCATCCATCAGCGCGAGCTTGCCAGCAACTTCGCTGGAAATGTGCGTAGCGGGTCCGTTCGGAATGGGGCTTAGACCGGCGCTAGGATTTGTTGGGTCAACCCACTGATAGCCAGCCGGGGCCTTCTGTTCGGTGCCAACAAGGAACCGCTGCCATTCTGGTGTTCCGGGCGTCAGGCCAGCGGCACGCGCAAGCCGAACCTTCTCCGGGTCTTCCTTGCGGTCGAATTGCTGACGCTGCAATTCAAGCCTCTGAACATCAAGACCATAGCTGCGGTCGGCATTACCCTGCGCCCGCTGCTGCGCGATATACTGCTGGGCGATCTGGGCATAGCGCGGGCTCTGTAGCATCCGCACAAGCTGTTCGTTCGTGAACTGCATCCCGGCTTGGGGATTCTGTACGCCGGGCGCCTGCATTTGTGTGGGCTGCGCGTTAGGTGGGAGTTGTGCTTGCTGGTTCTGGCCCTGCGTGAGCGCCCTTAGTGCCATCTCTGGCGTAAGATCGGGGCGGCCGTTCTCGACCGCGGACATGGCCGAGATAAGCGCCGCCTTAACTTGCGGGTCTTGCAAATTCAGCGGTTGATTTGGGTGAACGCCCAGAACCTGGGAAACCTTGCCAGCATAGGCGTTTACGTTGTTGCCATCAGACGGCGGGGCCCAACGGTTGATGATTCCGTTTACGGTGTTGAGTCCGCGCTGGCCGTAGGTGTCGAGCAAGTTACTGGCCGCTACGATACCCTGTTCTGGCGATTGAAAGCGGGCGAAGCGACCGTCATGCCCCTGAAACCCGGCTTGGCGCTGGGTAAACGGACCCGCCTCGATATTGAGCGCGTTGTTATTGCGGAGTCCGCGCGGGAGATTGCCGTTAGCCTGTTGCATGGGCTGCGGCTGCATTTGTGCCACTTGCTGTTGCGGCGGCTCTTGGCTCTCCGTGATTGCGGCTTGCCCCGCAAACATCGGGTTAGTCTGCGGAGGCGCGGCAAAGCGCGGCGCATTCGGCTGTACCGCGGCGGGGGGCGGGGCTGCGATCTGCTGAAGAAAATTAGGCTGCTGTTGCGGCTGGGGCTGCTGTTGGCCGAGCCCTAAAATGCGTTGGAGAAAATTCTGCTGCTGCGGAAGGTTCTGCGAAAGCGCAGCGCGGGCCGCGTCGTCATAGCCCGCCTCTATTCCCGCTCGCGCATCACCATACAGGCCACCAAGTACATTGGCAGTCTGGGCAGCGAGGTTCCAGTTAATACCGCCCGCCATTAAACGGAATCCATCGCGAGTTGATAGTTGACGGTCATGTAACCATCGCGCTCGCCAACGGCTTCAGGGAAGCGCTCCGCGACCTCCTGCGCCATGAACCCGCGTTCACGGTTTCCGAAAATGTCGTACTCGTAAACCTTCAATCCGTTCTTCCACGTGCCTACGTGTTCGATATTGGATTTGAGCCGGCGGTCGGAAAAGATATTGAAGCCAGCACCGATACCGGATTTGAGAAGTCCACCCAGGAACCCGCCCTCGGCCAAGGAAGCATTCGCCTTCGCGTTACCCTCCGCCGTATTCGCGTTGGTAATCATATTGGCAGTGCCGTACTGCGCGTTGGTCAGCGCGTTAGCGCCCTGCACACCTTGGCCTGATTGCTGCGTCAGGCGATCGAGGAACGAATTATAGCCCTGCTGGGCCAGGCCGGTTCCGTAGCGCTGTACGGCTTTCATCGCCCCGCCGGAATTAAGAAGCCCCCGACCGCTTGCGCTGTTGTCGAGGGCTCGAATGCCTTGATCGCGCATGAACGATACGCCGGGGCTTTCGGTGTAATTATCGAACGCGGTCTGCTGCGCGCCCTGCCCGTTCAGGCCGAGATAATTGCCAAGCGTGTTATTGGCGTTGATGCCCTGATTGTAAAACGGATTCCAGTTCTGCTGGGCAATGCCGTAAGACTTCTCGGCCTGCGCGCGGTTGACGCGGCCGGCCATTTCCGCCGCCTCTGCGGCACCGTCAGAACCGAAGAGGCCACCTAGAAAAGACATTCTGTTTCGTCCCTATACGAAGATTGGCGCGGCTTGATATTTCACGCCGATAGTGATTCCGAGACAGGCAGCGTTCGCGCTTCCCGTCATGACAAGATCGTCGCCCGCTACCATTTGATTGGCTGTCGTGTGCGCTTGTGTTTGTTCGCTTGAAGAAATTGCGTTAGCCGTGCCGCCAAGTGCTGTGGTGTTGATCTTGAACGTGCCCGTCAGTGTCCCGGAAGCACACCGGGTCGTGATAGATATGATCTTGCGCGACCCCGGTACGTTCAGCGCTAAACGAAAGTCTGCGTCCGCCCCGGTCGCGATATAGAAATGATCTTGAAACGTCTGCTGGCCTTCGATCTTGCGAGCCAGCTCGTTCAGGAATTGCAGGCCCGCAGCACTCAGTTCTGCCCCGACTACAAAATCAGCGTAGCCGGGAGGACTTAGTTTCTGCGCCATTACGCAGCCCTTGGCGCGCTAACCAGATCAGCCGCCATGATTGCCTGAACCGCACCGGACGAGCCGGAAATCTTAAACACCGCACCTTCCCGGCCGTACTTGCCAAGTCGTGGCCACCTAACTTGCTTGCGGTATTGACCACGCGTTCCTAGCGAGCGCGTGCCCATCGAGTTGAACGACTTGCCGCCGTCAATTGACGCGTAGAGCGTAATCATCGGCTCTTGATCGGATTCATCTTCCGATGAATCCATCGCGGTTCCGCACTCGATATCGAGATCGAAACCAAAGGCCGAGAAGCCGTTCGGGAATTTGCTTAGTGGAGGTAGCGTCGCCTCCCAAACAATCCGCTCGCCGTTCTCAAACCCATAATCAGGGTCGAGATAGAACAGCCCGCCTTCCTGGTCGCCGGCAATGATGTGCTTGTTTGCAAATCTCGCGTAGTGCTTGGCCTTCCAGGTATTGCGCTGTGAAGACGCCCGGTTATGCCAGCGCTGTTCCTTGAAGTCGTAAGTCCAGCTCCAAAACGGAGAGCGAACCGTAAAAAACCCGTGTCCGTCCTCGATAAACCCGAAAACCCGGATGGTTTCCTTGTCCTCAAGATCGGCTATGTCTTTTTGAACGCCGCTATTCGAGATCGGGTCCGGGTTGTAAGACGCCCCGCGTTTCCGAACGATGCCGTGGTTATCAACCCAGCACAGGATACCGCCCACTTCGCACTTGGCGTATTTGTTGATGATGCCAACGGGTAGAACAGCACCTTTGACCCGCTGAAACGGATTATCGGAGTCGTCAACGTGGCGGAAGACTTCCGTGGTCTTTACGCCAAACAGAAAAATATCGTCGCCGTTGCGCTTGATTGCGAGTAACCCATCCGGGTCGCCTTCGGCTGTTACGAAGTCCAGCGCGTCGTATTCGTCTAGATCGTTCAGCGTCGAATACTGAAGCGTACCGTCCGCCTCGATCATCAACTGGTAGCCATCGACATGCTCAGAGTCGATGATATCGCCAAGGTCAGCGTCGCTGATTAGTGAAACCGCGCTGTTCTCGTATTTATAGACCGCCCCCGTGTCGGGGATGACGATTGCGAGCTGGGCTGTAACCGCGTCGTTCCGCGAGAACTGCACATCGTCGGAGCCGGCAACCGTACCCTCGATTGTGAAATTGCCTTCCGTGTCGAAGGAAAGAACGTCACTGCCAAAAACCCCGATCAGCTCATCACCGAACGGAAACAGCCCACGGCATAATTCGTCAGAAGCAAGCGAGAATGATCTGTGACCCTCGGTCCGATAAAGCGCAAAGTCTGCCTTGGCACCGCTTGGTGCCTGTTCGGCATAGAGGTTAATCAGCTTCTCGTCGGATACTATTTCTCGCTTCGCAGGATCGGATTTAGAAGCAAGCGGAATACGCATTAGAAGCTATAGGTTCCCGGAACGCCGTTCGTGTTCGCCGGAAAATCGCTCTTGAGCGTCTGGCCGGTCATGCGCTGCATCGCGGCGGTTTTCAGATCGGACAGGCGCAGTTTAGTGACGGCTTCCTTATTCTCGAACTGAACGCCGAACGGACCGGACAGACGAATTGCGACATAAAGCACCAAGGGCTCGAAGACTTCCTCCGGGATGCTGTTTTCGGTCCACGTCGATACGCGGGTCTTTCTGAGATAGGAATTGATCGACGCCCAGCGGCCGGACGGAGGCGAGGTCGAACTGTCGTAGATCAGCGCGGAATCCTCCGCGCTCGGGTTTTCGACGGCATTGATAACGCCCAATTCCTGCAATGTTGCAGTAATCAGATCGCTTGCGGTCTTTGCCATCTCATGCGGCCTTTTTCATCCCGGGCGCGCTAACGGCAAACTGCCGCAACTCGCCAAGGGTTTGTACCGCCCTGCCGTTGGCAGAGGACCATGTTTCAAATGTTTTCATCACAACGGGGTCGCTGGTATCGTCCACGCAGATCACGGCGTCTTTGATTACGTCGCCCAACATATTAAACAGGCCGTCTCGTCCGTAACGTCTTTGGGGGCCGTCACAGAACACAAACGAGAACTTGGCCGGCAGTGTTTCTGGGAGTGAATACCACTTGAACCCGCCGTAATCCTTCAGCGGCGCGTAGATCAGTTTGACGTTTCTGATCTTGAGTAACTCAAGAAGCCGCTCGGTGCGCTCCATATAGATCAGATCGTGCTCAAGCGAATACACCGTTCCGCTGGTCGCGGAAGCAAGCAGCGCGGTTGAAATGCCGGAGCCGGTTTCGAGAACGTCTCCACCCCGGCTCTTGACGATTTCAAGCGCCGCATAGCACAGCTCGCTCGTAGCGGAAAAATTGTTGTCCCACGCCTTAACAATATCGTTTATGACCTGGGCGTCGCCATCTCTCCGCAGTTTATCAAACAGCGCGGGCAAAGACGGGTTCTCTATATTGTGTGCCTTGCGCCAGAACGCGCCCAACGACCCGGCCCAAACCTTTGACCCCTCGTGCGTGAACTGCATTTCCGGCGAAACATAAATCTTGCCGCCCTGCTGCTTCCACTTGTGGCAGAACGCATAGTCGCCCGACCGGCGCTTGCCGTCAGAAATCAGCCGCTCAAAAATCGGGTAGTAAGGCTCGTCGCCAACGTCGGCCCCCTGGCCCAAGAACGACCTTCCCTTATGTGCCTCGCGAAGTGCCTCAAGAACGCCCCTGCGGATTCGCATGAAGCCGGTCGGGGCGCCGAGAACCTCAACGCAACCATCGGGCTCGGACCATATAGACTTCCCGCCCTCCATGAGAACCGGGAAATCCGGGTCGTCTTGTTTCTTTGGGTAAACTCCCGCGACAACATCGCGGTCATAGCCGGCGAGCGCCACCAGATCAGTTGCGCGCCAGCCCACATCAGCATCAATGAAAACAAGATCAGTGCAGTCCGTTTTCAGAAACTGCCGGACCAAGCTATTGCGGGCGTCGTCAACATGGCAGTTGCCCTCCTCAATGCAGAAATCCCAACCGATACCGGCCGCGTCCAGAACAGGGATGCTTTCGACCATAGAGGCTAAAAACTGCGCCGAGGTCCCGCCCGTGTAAGTCGGGACTGCAATAAAAATACGAACGGAGCCGGTTTCCCGGCCCCGCACATAAGTCATGTTAGGCATTGGTTACTTGTTGACCAAGCCGAGGGTGTCAAGCGCGGTTTGGATCGACCGGACACTCGCGACGAACAAGAGCGCGGCAGTGGACGTGGCGAACGCCCATTTGCCGGTCGTGCCGACTTGCGAGATCGTGGTCGTGCCAATCGCGGTCACAGTAATCTGTGCTACGGGCGTTACCCCGTAGAACGAGATCAGATCCGAGGTCGATTGACCCAGGATCGTGCCGTCGCCGGCGTTGGAAAGCTGAACGTAGTTAGCCATTAGTTTTCTCCTTCACTTTCCTGATTACGCCGTGCCGCTAAGGCGGGTTGCCAGACGCGGATCAATGGCCTTGACGCCGTAGAGGATATCAAGACGCCAGTTGCTCACGTCATTGGTGCCGTCATAGTACGGGATCATACGGACGCTAATTCCCTTATGGGATTTGCGAACCGGGTTAACGGCACCAGCCGGCAGCTCCATCGGCACCATCGCAAGAGCAAAGGCGTTCTTGTGAAACACCAGGTTCTGCGGGTACACGGTCGAAGCCGAGCCGATCCACGTCACAACGTCATCGTCCAAGTCTGCAACCGCGAAGTCGCAGTTCTTCTGCGCGCCATCACCAATCGGCGGGGGCGAGATCGTGACAGCAAGAACGCTGCCCGAGCCGGTCGCAGCGGAGACGATCGTGAACATCTTCAAGTGCGGAAGACGTGCTTTCGTCACCGGGTTAACGTCATAGCAGTTGGCGATCGTGAACACGTCACCGGCCGTGACGGTATCGGTTGCGCCGTTAAGGCCGTCGATTTCCATCGCATAGGTGCCGGTATCCTTCGTGGCAGCCCAGGTGACGGTCGTGGACGTAAGCGCACCCTTAACCAGATCGGTCGTGGTACGCGAGCCGGTCGTGTGGTTACTGACGTTCTGCGTCATGTAGGTATCGACGCCGCCGATTTTACCCAGCGAGCCTTCGCGATACGCACCCTTGGCAGCGTCCTGGATATACAATCCAGTCTGCGAGCCCAAGAGCCCCCAATGATCGGCCGGCGAAAGAACCGCCGAACGGCCGTTGGTGGGAACGCCCATCGCGTCGAGACGACGCGGGCCAAGCGCAAAGTCGGTGAACGAGTTGATCGTTTCACCGGCCGTGCCTACCCAGTTGGGTACTTTCGTGTAGAGGGCGTGCAAGTCGGCATCGACCTGGTTCGCCAACTGAATCATCGCCGGCTGGATGACACGCTCGGAGAGGTCTTCGATCTTCTGCGTCATGTCAGCGGACGTGAAGCGGAAATCGACACCCTTCTGCTTGTCAACAGCAAACGACAGGCTGCCTTCCACAACGTCCTGAATGTCGGCAACGGCGCCGTCACGGACGGTGAAGTCGGTCGGTTTGCGGATGGTGATAGTCGTGCCAACCTTGTAGCCGTTGACCGACTTGTTGAACTCGGACTCATAATCGAGATAGACTTGCTTCGCCATCACGAGGTTATTGTCCAGAATCCGCACCGCTTCCGCGGCGATGATACTGGGGGTTAGAACGGTATTAGACATGGTAGTCTGCCCTTAATGTTGGGCAGGCTCACGCCCGTTTGCGCTCCCGCTCGTTCATTATGTTGATGTAATCGCCAACGTCTTCGCTGTTTGCGAGAGACGCGGGGTCACGAGTGGGAGACGCGCCACCATTGACTGGCTTGATGGGCGCTGGAGCCTGCGTGGTCTTTTTTGGTGAGGGCAGAGACAGGCGCGCTTCGAGTCGCCCGATTGCGCGGGCTGCCTCGACAGGACTTAGCTGTTGAATCTCGCGTAACTTGGCGCCGTTGTTCTTGGCGAGTTCGTACGCGAGGTGCGGTCCTTTTTCGCTCGACAGGATCATGTCGGCTACGTCCGCACGCGGGGCCACCTTGCAGGCGTCCGTCACGGCGTCGTAGTCGGGAATGCGGTCCTTGATGGCCGCAATACCTTCCTGAAACTCCTCGACCAGATCGGCTCTCGCCTCTGCCAGTCGTGTTTCGCTTTCCTGCTTTCGCGTTTCGGAAAGCGCCTTGGTGACGGCCCGGTCCGTGTTGAACGCGGCGCGGGCGTCCTCAAAGTCGGAGTAGTTCTGGAAGTCTTCGGCCTTCGGGGGCTTCGGTGCGTCGGCGGCCGCCGTAGTCGTGGCCTCCAGTTCCTGCACCCTCGCCCTTAGCGTTTCGATCGTGCGCTTGTAGCGCTCCGAGCGGGTCCGCTTTGGCTTCTGATCCTGTGGTGTCTCTGCATCATCGCTGGCTTCCGAATGCTCGCCGGTATCGGCTGCGTCCTGTTCGCCTGCGGTTGAAACTGCTGTTTCGTTCTCTGGCTTGCCGGGTTCGGCTGCCTGAGTTTCCGGTGTAGTCGTAGTCTGGCCTTCGGCCGGCACGCTGTTCGCGGCTGGCACGTTGGTTTCGTCTGTCATTGTGCACCAATGAAAAAGCCGCCCGAAGGCGGCTCGTATCAACGCTGCGGCATCCGCGTTATGCGAACACCATCAAGCGAAGCTCTTAAATCTGTGGCGGCTGAAACGGATTAGCCGGATCGAATGGTTGCTCGATGGGTGCGGGCGGCTGCATTAGCTGCGCCATCTGGTCCATCTGTTGTTGGAGTTGCTCGATCGCGCCAAATACCTGTTGCGCGAACTGAGCGAGTTCCTGATCGGTGACGGTCGAGCCACCTTGCGGCTGCTGCTGTTGTGCGCCGTTAGGCTTTTGGCCGGGCTGGCCTTCCTGCGGAGGATTGACCAGTTCCTGCATCTTCTTGGCGTTGTCGAGTTTCTTGCCTTCGGTTTCGGTCGTAGTCTGTTCAAGCTCGGCAATAGCCATTGGGTCGGGTTGCTGTTGCGCCCCGGGCGGTGGGGCTTCACCAGCCTCGGCCGCTTCTGCTTCCTGAATCTGCGGAGGCAATGCGAACTTAAGCCGCTTTGCCCATTTGTCCTTGTTCGGCCAGTCCTGCGCTTCCGCGACCAGATCAAGCACTAAGGGCGCAACGGTAGGCGCTGCCTGTAAGAACTGCGCCATGCCCTCGCGGGATTCTTCGCGGCGAGTCGAGTAAGACGGGCCAGTCTCAAGCACTACGTCATAGGCGCCGAGCGTTACGTCATTGATGGTTTGCTCGATGCCCTCCATCATGACGGGCTTATTGATCGACACCAGATCAACCTTGCCGTCCTCGCCCACTACTCGGATAATTCTTTCAACGTCATAGATGTGCGGGATTAGATCAATGATGACCCGGCCGGTATGACGAATGGCCCTTGAGAAGTTGTCGATATAGACGAACGTACCAATATCGGATTCACGTTGGCGGGCATTGATTGCCTTGCCGCTTGTCTCGTTGGATCTGGCCCCCAGCCCAGCATCGTAAATCCCGACAACCGCCTTCATCTCGTCGGCGGAAATCAGCATCCCGTTTTCGAGCCCGGCGACGTTAACGGCCGGCGAGCTGCGCTGGGGAGCGACGCTTCCGTTCGCCCCGTCAGGCTCGTAGGTCAGGTACGGATAGTTCTTACGGTTGGCGTCGTCCCATTGAGGATTGTCCTCAAAATTCTTGCGAGTTCCGATGAACGGCGACTTCGGCTGGAGTGCTACCACTTCCGTCTGGGTGGAGCGGAAATAGTTGTACATGCGCTGCGGGTCTTTGGCGAAGCGCACAATCCCGTGACGGATGGTCTTTCGACCAATCCGATATTCTTCGCCAACAACCGGAACGATCGGGATATAACGGCCCGGCCATTTCACGGCTTCTTCAAGCACATGCCCACAGGTAATCAGCGAACGATAGACGCAGAACCCGTCGCGCTCCTCGACGCGAATCTCAGGGTTGGCCTGCATCTCGGCAATCTTGATCTCGTCTTCGCCGGTCAGGTCGTCAATCGACCCGTCAGGCAGAAGGGCAAGCAAGCGCTTCTCGGGGCGCTTCTCCCAGTACTCCGCGACTCTAACAAAGTCGTCGCCGTACCATGCCTCTATCGCAGCGTCGGTCGTCCGGCCGAAGTCCGTAACCGGGGCGTCGGGATATTGCTTCTCATACGCCGCCTTGGTCATATCGACCGGCACGAAGCAGAACTGCGCGTCTTCCTTGTTTGGCAGTACCGCGTCGGGGTCCCACAGAACACTCACGCCATCAGGAACGCCAAGCACGCGAATCTCTTGGTTGAACGTGGTGTCTTCAGCGTACTCAGTCAGAACCCGCCAGTGACCTATGCCACAGGCAACTTGGCTGTCTGCACCGGAGGTATAGGCGGCCTGGGCATCCGAGCGGTTTTCAATGTAACGGATCATCCCCGCTACTACGTCCGCGGTCTTGGGGTCGCCCCTACTATCAACCGGGACAACCCTGATACTCGGGCGCATCATCCGAATGTCGCCCGTCACCTGACGGACGAATTGTGGAATACGGTTGATGGTCAGGACGGGGCGAAACTCAGCAACGCGCTCTTGCTTAACTGCGTCGGGCCATTGCTTGCCGGACTGAAACTCTAAATCTTCGTAAGCCTCGCGGATATTCGTTTCTTCGCGTTCATAGGCGCGGTCGTAGCGCTCAATGGCTTCCTTGATGAACTCGCCGTCTTCCGAACCGTACTCGGCTTTCTTGGCCTTCTTCTTCGCCATTAGCCGCTCATCCAGCCGCCGGCAACGGGCGGCCTATGCGGACGTTTCGCAGCCTGCTTCACGCGCGGTTCCTCATACGCAACAGCACCAAGCCCGAAGGCGTCGGCGCCATGCGAAGACCAGTCGTGATTAGGGCCAAGTCCAATGTTGCGATCATCGTCTGATTTTTTCTCGTGATACCAGCCGATCGCATCGCGACCCGCCTCGGTTGTTTTCTCGTTGAACCACATGAACGGGAACAGCCGTCTTGCGGCTTCTATTCTCATCTTGGCCGCGCCCTTACCCTGGTTTGGAATAACCAAGACCTCAAAGCCCGCGTCTTTAAGCGCGGACTCATAGGACACGTCATAAACTTTATCGTTGGTCGAGCCGTCATGCGGCAGGATGCAGAGTGCTTGACCGTAGCCATTCTCACGCAACCAATTGACATGCGTGGCTAACGGCTGACCTACTGCCTCGTAGTAATCGAGCTGGCGTATTTCCTTGCCAACCCATTGCTGAACCCAAATCGAAACCGCGTCGGCCTTCGCGCCAGTCCCGCCAATATCCCAGATCGCACGAATGGTAAGCAGCGGATCGCGAGCGACGTTACCGATACGGCCCTGTGCTTTTGCTTCAGCTAAGGGCTTGGCGTAGTAGGCGCCGGAAACCGTAGTGACGTAGCCGCCCTCCCAGACATGATCGTATTGGTCGGGGTACAGTTTGAGGTCTAACGCACGCTCGGCTTCAAGCTCTTTTGACCAGAACGGATTGTCTTTCCAATTGGCCTGCACAACGATAGCGCTGTCCGGCTTTTTCTGTCTCAAGAACCCGTCGATCGCATCCGTCTTGCGTCGCGGATTCCAGCGCGCCCAGATTTGTGAACCGGGAGCGCGGATGGTCGGGCGAAGCAACGAGAGGCTGCGGGCGCTTAGGGTCTGTGCTTCTTCAATGTCTGCAATACGAAAGCCCTCAAGCGACTTGATGGATTCCGCGGTGTGATCCTGCATCCCCTGGAAGATAATAATTCCATCCCCGGGCGCTTGGATCTTATCGTTGAAAACCCTGAAGTCCTTCGTGACCCCAAGCTGTTTTATCTTTGACTCAATCAGCCGTTTGCTCGATTGCGCCAAGGTCTTCTGTACTTCACGAATACAGACGGCCAGCGTGCCCTTCTCGGCCAGACACTCCTCGACTAATAGTTCTCCGAAGAAATGCGACTTGCCAGAGCCGCGCCCGCCGTGTGCACCCTTGTATCTTGCCGGCTGGAGTAGAGGCTCGAAGACCTCAGCCGTTTTTATCTTTAGGACGGACAATGACGCGCTCGATGCGCTGTAATACGTTTATCGGATCTTCGCCGTTATCGCCCACGATCGCTTGAGCGGGCTTACCGTCAAGCCGGTCGCCAACTTCACGGGCTGCTGCCGTGTCCTCGCCGGCACGGTTCAGCATCTGCCTGGCAATCCAGCGCAGTGAGCCGCGGTGTGCCGGGCTTTCCTCGCCACTATCGGCCAACGCAGCTTCTATACGAAGCGCGTCTCGAAACGGCTTGTCCTTGTTCTGTGATCCGGCGGGTCGGGCCATATTTTATGGCCTAAACCCTTGTGGGGTTTTCATTTCGGTCCGTTTTCTGGCGGCCCGCACTATTGCGGCAGCGCATAAACAAAAACCCACCAAAGCGGGTCTAGCTATCTTCTCTCTCGCTCATATTAGGTGTTGGGCGGATCAACGAGGAAAGCACGGGCAATTATTTCGCCCGCAATAATACCCGTAGGACACGCCGTAATCGAACTTCATTCCGCAGACGCCGCATTGAGTGCCCTTGTTGCCACTCTGCGGCGGGGTCAATAACGTGTAATCTTCGTCGCGCTTGAACGGGTTTGATTGCGCTTGCTGATTGGTCGGACCGAATGGGGCCAAGCCAGAACCGCTAATCATGTAGCACCCCTCACTCATCTATCTGCTCCGGGTGTTGGGGTGGCGATTCCGGTTTGTTCTTATTCTGTAATATTTCGTGATTACGCGGGACTTGCGTATACGCGGGATTAGCGTATTGTATCCTTACAAACAAAGGAGAGAGCAAATGGACGTGTTCACCGAAAATTACCTGGTAGCCGGAGCCCACTTGGCGGGGATCAAGAATGCAAAGCGGGCTTGGGGCATCGCCCTTGTTCGTACCGATCTTAATCATAGCGAGTTGGATTTCCTCGCTCGCTCGTTCCGGGGCTGCGTAGAACGCGAGAAAGTAGCAAAAGAAGAATATCGCGGGGCCGCAGGGGTGCTGCGGGTCCTAAACCGGAGGGGGGCGTGAAAACGCCTCTCTCTACCCGCCTCATGACCCACGCCGACTCGATGCAGTCGGAAGGCTGGTATACAACTGCGAACGCATTGGCAGAAGCCGCCGAGGCGTTGGCAGACTGGACGCCGGGGAACATGACGCCAACTCAATACAAGGCCGCAATAAAGGTGCTCGGCCTCTCCCAAGAGCGCGCGGGAGACTGGCTCGGCATTGGTCGAAGAACGTCTCAGGGCTACGCATTAGGCGAATACCCCGTACCCGAACCCGTCGCAAAGCTCCTGCGCCTTATGGTTCGGCTCAAGCTGAAGCCCGAGAACGTCGAGTAACTCGCTCATCATTCAGTTCCCGCCGTTGGGAATTTTACGACGCTGTAAGAAAACCACGCTATCGTAACGAACCATCGGCTGTGCCCGATGCGCACTAGACCGCCACTGGGTCTAAAATTAACGTACAACCAGCGACCTGGCCGGCCATTGCGGTTAAACCAAAGCGTGCCATCTATAATCTGGACCGCGCCACTCATAATGTTCCCGCCGTCAAGCCGCATATAACCCCTCTATCCAATAATGGGTTTCTGATCGGGCTGGGCAAGCGGCGGGATAAGGTTCTGGCGGAGCTGCTTGCCATGACAGCATTCGCATAAGCGAGGGGCTTGTTTTTCCAGACATCGCGTGAGCGATCGGATCGGCTATCAAACCGCCGCCAGAATCTTGGCGCGCCCAAACAAAAACCGCCTCGCAATTCCTCGCGGGCGGCGTCTAGGCGCAATTCGTAATTCTGACCAAGAATAACACGGCGGGGGCCCATCAGTCAACCCCTAGCCTGCGTTTTTAGCCCGTACACAATTACTAGCACTTCTAGGCACTCCCGGAACCTGACCGCGATGTATTTCTCCGTCTTATCCGTGGCCTTGCCGCGGTATTTGATTGCCGCCGCCGTGGTCGTAAGCCCCCGCCCCAGGATATCGCGTATGATGGCGCAGCCGATCTGGCCCAGCGCCCTGTCCGCTTGTGCCAGACGCTTTTGGGCCTCGCGCTGCTGGTCGGTTAGAATGTCGCCTGAGATACCGCCGCCATCCACTCGCTGCTGAAACTGCGAGGAGATTACTTGCCCGAGCTGAGCCCTTTGCCAATCAGCCTCCCACTTTCTGCCGGCAGCGAATTGTGCAACGTCTATAGACTCTGCTGCCTTGAGGCGCCGCAAAATATCGTCACGAGTAGACGCAAGGACGATTATATTCCCGCCGTCTGGGTCATGTGGGTTCTTGACCTCAACCGGCGCCAATTGAGCGTTTAACAGAAAGTCTGTTGTGGCCTTGCGCTCGTGGACGGGCTCTTGATTCTTTTTGCGGCGTTGCTTCATCTCAAATTCCTATAAACCGCTTGCCAATGGTTTCGAGTTTCTGCCAAGGCCATTCGTCTTCCATTGATGACAAGCGCCTTTCAACATTGCGCTCTC
>ERZ1292625.3115-Hain-H41-01um-R1-3115-length-13994-cov-3_pt1 | contig 13994 bp, 2 predicted proteins | sample MGYA00564400_ERZ1292625 | MGnify/ENA primary metagenome ERZ1292625 (study PRJEB36523, sample SAMEA6512639) | groundwater metagenome | collected 2019-01-08 | study: AquaDiva: Metagenomics assemblies of 32 groundwater samples | reverse complement strand
TGCACCGCATGCGCGAACACATCGCTTGTCACGGTGACCGCATAGATGCCCTTCGCGGTTTTAACCGTCTTCACTGAAAGTTCCGGCTTTGTGAGCTTCATCTCACGAATATCCGCGGCACGGAGCGTCGCCGGGAGAATTTCGCTTTTACCTCTGATGCGCGCGAACCAGACCCCGTCCTTCGGGTCTTCCTTCCCGCGCTTGAACGAAGCGATGACCGTCCGCGATGATGCCTTCGCGATAAAGATCTTCGACCGAGCGGAGATACTTTTGCCGTCGAGCGTTGTGTACCCGAATTCGATATATCCTTTCACCGGTTCCAGGGTATCATTCGCCATGACGACAGTAATAACCCTCTTTTCTTCACGGAGGATAAGCCGACGATGCGCGAGTGCGCGTTTGACGAAATAGTACGATATCTTCCGCCTGAGATAATAATCGATGATGGTCCAGCCGAGCTCGCCCCAGCAATCCTCGTACATCCAGAAAAGCGCACCGTGACAGTTGCCCCGAAAGCGCATGGCCTCGAGGGAGTAGGAATACATGAGCCCCTGACAGAGGCCGCTGTAGAGAAAGTAATCGACGAGCGGCATGCCGTCCGTATCGCGATAGTGCTTTTGTATCCCCGCGAGCACGGTGTCCTTCTCGAACGTGTTCGTGTGATGCTTCCACACATCGCCCGTTATGTCGATGTCGTTCGTGTCGAGGTAGTCCTCCGTGGAGCGTTTGCTGCACGCGCCGATATATCCGTACTCCGAAACGAAAGGCGATGTGCATGCGTCATATTCTTCCGGCGTGATACGCTTCATCATATCCTTGTTCATCATGCAATCGCCCCAATGATGGCGGTCGCCGATGCTCGGCGAATTGGGCGAATCGGCGCCGCCGTAGGGCGAACCGTTCCAGTAGGGAATGTCGGGGGAATAGGCGCGCACGGCGTCCGGGAGAATGTGATTATAGATATACGCCCCGCTTTGTGTTCTATCCTTCCACCAGTCGCAGAACCCCCAGTTGTTCTCATTGTTACCCGACCACACAGCCATACAGGGATGATGGCGCAGGCGCTCGATCTGATATTTCGCTTCAAGCTCGACCTCGCGTCGGAACCATTCGAGATGATCGGGATACGGCGCGCAGGCGAACATGAAATCGTGCCAGACGAGAATGCCCGCACGGTCGCATTCGTCGTAGAATGCTTCGCGCTCGTAGAGGCCGCCGCCCCAGATACGGAGCATGGTGAAATTCGCCTCGGCCGCTTCGCGTACGAGCGTATGGTATCGTTCGTCGCTCACGCGGGCGTAGATCGCGTCCGCCGGTATCCAGTTCGCACCCTTGCAGAACATCTTCACGCCGTTCACTTCGAATGCGAATGTGTTCACGTCGAGCAGCTTGATGGATCGAACGCCGAAGCACTTTTCCATCCGTTCATGCTTTTTTCCGCCGATGAGAAGCGCCGCTTCGACGGTATAGAGGTGCTGTTCGCCCATACCGTTAGGCCACCAGAGCTTTGGGCGTTTCAGCGGCACGTCGAACGTGATGACGGTGTTCCCTGAATGCACGAGCACCGCGCGCTTCATCGATATTTTTTCCGCTTTCACATCGCTTTTTTCGCCGCGAATGAAAAGCGAAAGTTCGGCATCGAGCGTGCGGTAAAAATGCATGCCTTCGACGGCAACATCGACGATAACCGATATATCGTCGCCGTGCCGCTGTGATCGCACATGTATGTCGCGAAGCGCCGCTGACTTCAATACCTGGAGCGTAACGTCGCCGGCGATGGCGGTGGTGGCAAGCCGCGGGCTCCAGTCCCAGCCGAAACTGTACTGCGGTTTGCGTACGAAGGGACGCCGCGCATCTCCGCGTTCGGGACGCCCGTTGCCGGCTTCCGTTCCTGCGCGGATCGCCATCCCGATCATATCGTCCTCGGTGATATTCTCCACGCCGGCGGAAAGCCGTACGAGAAGGACATTTCCCGCAGGCTTAAGCACGGGTTTTACATCGCATACAAAAGGGCGAAATGCGTTCACATGCCTGCCGATGATGACGCCATTGAGGAAAATGACCGCGTTCGAATCGAGACCGTTCATCGAAAGCTCGACGGCATCCGCATCCGCGTATCCGTTCGGCGCATCGAATGTTCTCTTGTACCACCACGAGCGTTCCTCGGTCCAGGCACACTCACGGCTCTGAACGCCGGTAAGCGGCTCCGTTATCTTCCCCGCACTGATAAGTCCCTGATGTATGTCACCCGGCACCGGTGAGGAGATCCAATCCGACTTTGCGAGTACGGCATCCGCGTTCGTTATATCGAGATCTATCGGCTCGTCGGTTATCTCCCACATGCCGTTCAAGGAAATAGTGCTCACATCGCCCTCCGGGTCGCCGTTTGCATCAATATAGCATCCGTGCGGTATTCGGGAAATACCCCTTCCTGCAAAATGGATATACCTGCCCGCAACGGCGCATCAGGATGCGGCTATTCCGTTTTCTCCATGCAATTACCATTTTGTGCATGGCGCATTCAGGGACAGTATACTATACTGGATGGAATTCTCCCGCGGGGGTTCTGTTATGAACACAAGAAGTTTCACGATGCTTATCGTTTCGACGATGACCGCTCTTTCGGTGTACGCCCAGGCGAAGCCCGAGGTCGAATTTCTCTTCAACGGCGATCTTAAGAACACCGGCACACTCGGCGGCGAGGGGAAATTCCTCAATCCGGTGACGGGGGAAGAGGCGTGTTTCGGCGAAGGCATGAATATTCGCTGTCTCGATGTGACACGGACGAAAGGCGGATCAGCGGAGAAAGCGAGCGATCACGGCGGGGCGGTGATCATTACGGCAAAGGGTATTGACGGCGCGAAGTCGCTTTCAGTGAGCGGCGTCATCTACGCTGCGACAAAGGATGATCTTCCCCGGCGCATCGTGTCGGTGAGCCCGCTCCTGCAGGTGTATGTACAGAGCGGGGGCATGGTGTGTGCGGTGGCGAACGCGAAGAATGAGACGAAGTGGTTCGGCGCGAAGATGATCGCAGAAGTGAATAAACCGATATTCTTCACCATAGTCGTTGACAGCGAGAAGGACACGGTCACGGCATATCAACTGCAGAGAGGTGCGCTGGTAAAGACCGCTTCCGAGGGGGCGCTGCCTGTGGACGCGAAGGTCATCGGCGGGTATATCGAGATAGGCAATATGAACAAACAGCGCCCATTCAAGGGTTTCATCGATAATATCCGTATATTCACAAGTGCGCTCGCTGAGGGCGATATCAATGCGGTCATGACCGCGGACAGATCATCGCTTGTTCTTCCCTCGCCGGGCATTGTCGAAGCAAAGGATGCTCCCGAAAGGAAAGCGGATGCCGGTAAGAAAGCGCTCCCGCCGCTCGAGAACGGCGTGCTTGTCGATCCGGACAAGAGCAGCAAGATGCCGCCGTGGAAGATACAGATAGTGCGCGAGGGTGTGCGCGGGAATGTACTGCCGGCTGTCGACGGTAATTCCTTTGTCACAAAACTCAACTATTCATTCGTGCCGAATGCCGCCAACAATGTCTATATCAAACTCGTTCGCGGAATGCCTACCGGCGTCGACGATTCATCCGGGCTCACGTTCTCATACTTTGCCGCGGACCCGAAAATAACCTGCTTCGTCAGACTGTCGGACAACACGGGGCAGACGCATCAGCATACACTGAAGATACCCGCTGCCGGCTGGCAGAAGGTCTCTCTTGCATTCGATAAAACGGTGTTCACCGATTGCTGGGGCGGCGACGGCAGCGGCGCGATAAAATTCCCCGTACGTTCGCTGTCCATTGATATTTACAAGGGGTCGGCAGACTCGCCGGACGGGACATTTCAGATAAAAGAGACCATGATCCATACGTTCTCATTCAATCCTCATGCCGTGTTCGGTATTGCCATCGAGAACGATCTGCCGAGCGGCGTTGCGTTCGTCGGGGAGCGTGCCGTGTATCGTGTGTCGGTCATGAACCGCCGCTCGCTTGCCATCAACACCGAACTCGTGGTGAAAAGTATCGCCGACGATAAGACCGTGAATGAGCGTCGTTTCCCGCTGTCGTTCAAGGGTCTCGGCGAGACGATAACGAAAGAGATACTCTTCCCTACCGACGTGCCGCGGTTCTTCGGCATAAGCGCATATCTTGCTATCGAAGGGATAAAAGCCGGACGTACGCGCTCGGGCTTGAGCGTGGTGAATAAGATCGCCAGTTACGGAAAGGACGACCCGAAAAGTTTTTTTGGTTCCATGCATGTTCACGAGGATCCGCATGCGCTCGACCGCATCGGCTGTAAGAATTACCGCGAGTTCTACTGGTTCCTGCCGTGGACGTCGAAGGATGCATCAAAGTACGATTTTTCAGAGCTCGATAAGCGTATCGATTCAGCGCGCGAACGCGGCATTGGTGTTGTTATCTGTCCCGAAGTGAATTTCCAGTATATACCCACGAACTGGGGCATGAAGGAAATGAGCGACATCATGAAGCCTGAAATAATGGAGATATACCGCGCCCATATTCGTGTCGCGACCGAGCGCTACAAGGGGAAGATCGCCGGCATCGAGGTGCAGAACGAACCGAACAATGAGATCTGCCATGTGCCGGGGTATACGATAGAAAAGGGCGCCGAGATATATGCCGCGATGATAAAGGCTGCGCACGAGGAGATACGAAGTGTTGCGCCGAACATGCCGATACTTGCGCTCGATGTAAGCGGACGCGATTTTCATACGTTCGCGGGCGCCGATCCGGAAAAAGTACCCGGCGATTTCAAATTCACAAAAGCGGTGCTTCCGCTCACGAAAGGGATGTTCGACATCAATTCCGCCCATCCGTATTCGCATAACCGCATCATACGACAGAACGGCAAGGTGCAATTCCCCGAGGAGATGGACTTGCGCGGGAAATTCATACTGCTCGGCGATCTCATGGAACAGCACGGTTTTCCGCGGCGCATATGGACCACGGAGATTGGATATTCCATTCTCGGCGATATCGACCCGCCGGACGATATGACGACGCAGTATGCCGCCATCGTGGGGCAGGGATTGGCGATATGCAAATCGGTGCCCGGTCTGGAAAAATGCTATTGGTTCATCACGCATTATCATAATCCGACCGGGGACGATTACGGGCTGTTCCACTGTAACCTGCCGCAGCGGGCGGCGGTCGGCCATGAATGTCCGGACACGCTTTTTCCGACGCCGATGGCGAGCACATTCGCCGCCTCCGCGTATATGCTGCATGACTCCTCGTTCGTACGCGAAGTAACGTGCAATGACACTGTATCGGCCTGGCGATTCGACAGGAATGACGGGAAGTCGGTCGTTGCGTTCTGGTCGAAAAAGGACGGCGAATTCATTCTCTCGATGACAGCGCCGACTTCGACGGAAGCGGTGAACAGCGTCGGGAGGCGTATCGCAGGCGGAGCGACGCTTTCACTCGGTTACAACAGGCTGCCCTTGTATGTTACATCGCCGAAAAAGGACGCCGATGCGCTTGAGAAAGCGTTCGCATCGGCAAAGGTCATCGCGGCCGAGCCGCTTATGGTGAGGAAAGTATATCTTTCGGATGACAGAACGGTTACCGCGGTGGTGGAGAACACTGTCGGGCGGCCTGTCGACGGCGTATTCGAGGCCGGCGGGAAACGCATGACGAGAACATTCACCGTGTCCGGCGAGGATACGGTTTCCGTTGCGCTTCCGTCAGCCGTAACGCGCGGCGATACGCTTTCGCTTGCCGTCTCTGCTGAGATAATGAAAAAATCGTTCGTTGTGCCTACCGATCTTGTAACGGTCGGGTATATCGCGACGCCGAGAATAGACGGCACGCTCGATGAGACGAAAATGCTCACCCCTGTCACCCTCGATAATCGCAATTTCCTCTATCCGCCTGATGCGCCGTGGAAAGGAACGAATGATCTTTCCGTTGAGGCGTATATCGGCTGGAATGACGATGGCCTGTATTTCGCGGCTCGCGTGCGCGATGACGTGCATGCGGCGCCGTTCGACGGCCCGAAAGAGTCGTGGAAATCCGACAGCATTCAGCTCGCGATCGACCGAAGCGGCGATTCGATGAACGCATACAATGACGATGACCGTGAGGTAGGACTTGTCATAGGCGAGCATGGCGCAAGCGCATCGCTCTATATCGTCGGGAAATACTGGGGCGAACTGAAAGCGGAGACAGCGGGGAAACATGCCGATGGAGTGACCGTCTATGAAGCACTGCTCCCGTGGAACGCGCTTAAGCTCGATGCACCGAAAGCGGGCACGGTCATGGGGATAAACTTCATCGTCAACGAAAATGACGGCCTCGGGCGAATGTCGTGGATGGGATTCACCCCCGGCATCGGTGAGGCGAAAGCACCGATAAATTACAAGCCGTTCCACTTCGTTCGGTAGGGGAACGCCGGGAGTGGCAGCTATAGCCCTGTTCCGACTTGTCCCGAAAATTTCTTTATTGTGCTGAAATCGGCAAGATCGGAAAAAGATAAGAAATACACGGATTGAGATAATGTGATTTTCTGATTATCGACTATACTAATATTCATGAAGTATTTCAAATATAATGCGACTGCCCCTGTGCATGTCGCCCTGTTGCGATCGATATTCTTCTGCCTGTTGCCGACCATGCTTTTCACCGTTCCGATCGCGCACTGGTCGTTGGACGAGAGAAGCGGAGAATCGTATCTTGACGCGATTGGCGGACTTACGGCGGTCACGGTGAACGCATCGGCATCCGCCGGGGTGACGGGAAATGGATTGTCGTTCTCCGGCACAAATTCATACGCCGAGATCAGTATAACGCGTACTCTGGAAAGTTTCAGCTTTTCCGTGTGGGTGCGGCCGCGTACCATACCGCAGGCGGAAGCGGGGATTTTCGGACGTCCCGGCCATCACAATATCCTCAGCTTCAGGCCGACAAAGCAGTTCGCTTTCCGCGGCTATACTGCCGATAAAAAGCAATTCGAAGCAGTATCAGAAAAAAAGTACGAACAGGGCGAATGGCATCATCTTATCGGTGTGTATAATAAAAGCTCTGCAACCGCCTTCCTTTTTATCGACGGGGAGCTGGCAGCTGCCGTGTCCGTGCCGGGCGCGCTTTTCACTTACGGCAATACGTTTTATGCGGGTTGCGGCAATCCGAAGAGCGAGCAGTATGCCGGATGGTTTGCCGGTGATGTGGACGATGTGCGTATGTATGACACGGCATTGACCGAAAGCGAAGCATCGGCGATATATGCGCACTACCGCGGCGGGGAAGCGTTACCTGACAATGGAATATTGGGCTATTGGAAATTTGACGAAACAGGCAGTTATGCGTTCGACAGTGCACTGTCAAACAGGACCGGACGTGCATTGAATACGGTATCAGTACCGGGGAAAACAGGTCAGGCATATCAATTCAACGGGAGCAATGCCGTCGTTTCTGTAGAGATACCGACGAAGCTCATGAGTCATACCTACGAGGCGTGGGTAAAGCCGTCGGCGCTGCCGAAGACAATGGCCGCTGTGATGGGCCGCCCCGGATATCATAATGCCATCGAGTATTCGCCGAAGAAGAAATTCATCTTCCGTATCAGCGACACCAAAAAGATCTCCTACGGTGTGACAAATGATGCGGTGTGCGAGGTCGGCGAGTGGTATCATGTCGCCGGCGTGTATGAACACGTTGCGCGGACACTGACGATCTATGTTAACGGCAATCCTGTCGCAGCGGAGCTTCCGCGCTTTGATATCTATGATTACCCCGGCGTGTTCAATATCGGCTGTGCAAAACCGGAAAGTGAAGTCGTCGCATTTTGGTTCAACGGTGTTATCGATGATGCGAAGGTGTATACGCGTCCGCTGACTGCTGATGAGATACGATCGCATTATCAGAACCCCGCCCTTCTCGCAGGACAGTATGGCGAAGAAGCGAAGAAGATCGTGAATGTTTCAACGCGGTACACCGCAGGCACGGCGCCGAAAATAGTCCCGCCGCCGATAACAAGCGCAGTGACCAATGCCATCGCCGCCCGTCCGATCGCCGCCGCGCATCTGTCGCGCAGAGATAACGGCGGAGTTGACCTTATCGTGAATGGGGATCTTCAGCCGCGCATGGCCGGCTATCAGGAAATGTTTTCTCCGGAAATAACCTATATGGATCCTTACCGGGAAGGCGGTGTTGAGATAATCGTTGTCAATGTGAATCTAGGGTATTCGGGCTCGAAAAAACCATTGTCGTATGGCTTCTGGGACGGCAAGGGAAAATACGATACTGCGGGCATCGAAGAAAACCTCTGGCATCCGCTGCGTTCCAATCCCAACGCGAGACTGATAATCCGTTTGTGGATAGATACCTATCCGCAGTGGGGATTTGAGAATCCCGACGATGTCATTCAGAACGGACGCGGCGAGAAAATGATAGTCAGTGGGCATTTTCTCCGGTTCAGCAACGTACCGCCGGTAAAACCTGAGCAGTATGCATGGTCATTCCTCTCGAAGCGTTTTCGGAAAGACACCGGAGATATGGTGAGCGCCTATATTCGAGCGGTGGAAAAAACGATACCCTCGCGGGCTATCATCGGCTATTTCGTCGGCGGCGGACAGGACCAGCAAATGTATCACTGGCATGCACCCGATGACTTTCTTTCCAAGGACCCGTATCTCTGGGGGGATTACAGCCCCGTTGCACGCACCGCCTGGCTTCACTGGGTAGAAAAAAAATATAAAGCCGTCGATGCATTATCACACGCATGGGGCATGAACATCACTTCCCTTGATGCTGTTTCACCGCCGCCCGCGGAGGATCTCGCGCTCGGCAACGGTTTTCACGACCCGCGTTCTGAACGACGTGCCATGGACTGGAAGCGATTTCACACCGAGAGCAGGCTTTCACTCATGGAATACCTTGTCGACACCGTGCGCAAGGCTTCAACAAGGAAGATCATCGTCGGCGTTGCCGGCAGCGGCGATTCGGGCCGGCGGGACCTGACCGTTGTGAGCGAACTGGTGCGCAATAAGAACATCGATTTTTTCTATCACCAGCCAACCTATGCTCAGCGGCTTCCGCCGTCGCTCGGCGGATTCAACGCATACCTTGATACGTATGCGCTTCACGGGAAATTCTTTTCAAGCGGCATGGACCATCCGACCTGGCTTGTCAAGGAATCGACATGGACATCGGGCGTCGTATCGCAGAACCCCACCATGCGCGGACATGCGAAGAATATCGAAGAGCTTCGCGCGATGTACCGACGCGAATATGCACATCTGCATGCGAGCGGGAGCATGTTCATATATCAGGCGCTGCTCGGGGGGCCGTGGCAGTATAACGATGAGCGTATCATCGACGAGATGAGATTTCTTTCGGAACTCGAGCGAACGCTTCCGCGTGCATCGGTGAAAACGCCCGTGCAGGATGTGGCGATCATTTACGATGAGCGTGCAGTCGATTACATCCGTGCCGACGCGAAATATCACGTACGCTGGGCGCGCAATGCACTCGATGAGGCGCTTGGATCGGGCGTCCCCTGCCGTACCTATTACGCCGAGGACATTCGCGACGATATAGTACCGCCGGTAAAAGTGATCGTGTTTATCAATCTGTACAATATCGACGAACGTCTTCGCGCGAGCATTGCGAAGCTTAAGGCAGACGGCCGTACGCTGGTATTTCTTCAGGGTACGGGCTACGAGCACTCTAGCGGCGGTAATGACACGATCGTGGATGAAACGATCGGTATGCATTTGACGACAATGAAAAATGCATCGCCCGCCATCCCGGTGAAAGAACACGCACTGCTGGGGAATAGAAGCTCTCGAAACCGCGATATGGCATTCAGTTCTGTTCACGTATCAGCGCCCATTCGTATCGAGAACAAAAAACAGCAGGAACTGCTCGATGCCATGGATACGAATACCGCGGTATGGAACGAAGTGGATGATTCATTCGGTGTCACATCGTCAGGGGATTTTGACATGCGCTCGATAGCGAAACTCGCTGCGCGCAATGATACCGGAGCGCTCATCCGTTGCCGGTTTTCGCTCGAGAAAGATGACACGGTCAACTTTTACGGCGGTGCTGATTATTACGCGAAATTCTACCTGAACGGCGAGGAGATCCTTGACCTAAGCAGACAGAGCGCATCGCCGCAGAAGTTCGCTACTCTTGTGACGCGAAGGCTTGCGCGCGGTGACTATGAAATTCTCATTCGCTTGGTGTCAGGCAGCGGCGGTTTCTGGGCGAGCATGCAGATGGACGCCGGGGGCGAGCCGAGGGAGTATTCGGCGGCAGCGTATTTCAACTTCGACACGCAGGAACAGATCGCGCGTGGTGTCGACGATGCATCCGCTACCGTACTGGCGACGTATCCGGGTACGCAGATCGCAGGGGCGGCGGTGAAGGATCACGGCAATTATCGCACCATGTTCATCGGGTCATCGGTGCTCTCTCGCTATCTTATCAATGCGATCGCTTCGTACGCGGGCGCATGGGTGGTGACCAAACCGAATGCTGCGGTGGTATCGGCGAGCGATTCACTCCTCATGATACACGCATTTAAGACGGGAACGCTTCCGGTAACGATGAAAAAGCCGTCATCCCTTGCGGAATATGAGCCGGGGGCAAGAACGTTCGCACGATCGGCTCGCCATGAGATAATGGTTAAGGCGGGAAATACCTATCTTTTCAGGATCAAGGACTGAGCGATAATCGGCGTAATGCCGAATCGTCCTGATTATTTCCATTCCATGCATTGACAGCACGCTCGATTCCGCCTACATTGATGTGTAGAGAAAAGAGAGAACGGAGAAGCTCATGTCAAAATCCGCATGTATCATCTGCCTCGCACTGTTGCCGGCAATACTGAGCGCCATAGCAACGGACGGCGAATGGAAATTCGACGGCACGGCGGACGATACTTCACCCAATCGCTGTAAGACGGTTTCCGTAGATACGGCAGCGGTGAAGGGAAAGTCGGGCTCGGCATTCTCCTTTAACGGGAAAAGCTCATACGTGAAAGCCGATGTTCCGTTCACCGGCGGGAGTTTCACCTTTCACGCATACGCCGCGCCGACTGCGGCACCGACCGGTATAAATCCAACAGCCATCATGGCGCGCAGGGGATGGCATACGTACATCGGTTACACGAAAAGCAAAAAATATCATTTTTTTATCGTCAGCAAGGATAAGAAAACTTTTATCGCGGAAAGTCAGGACGTCTATGAACCGGGGACATGGCATGCGGTGACTGGCGTGTTTGACAAAGAGAGCATGAAGATAAACCTCTACATCGACGGTGAGCTTGCCGCCTCGGCGAAGTTCGAAGGGGAGATGTATCCGTATGAGAATACGCTTTTCATCGGTGCGGGGAATCCGGACAGCACCGGTTTTTCCTACAGCTTTTTCGGGAGCATCGATGACGCGCTCTATTTTTCACGTGCGCTTTCGCCGAGCGACGTGTCATCGCTTGCCGGCGTGCAAACGGGCGATATGTCAGCGGGGCTTGTCGGCTATTGGAAATTCGACGAACGCGCCGGCGGCACGGCAAAAGACAGCTCGGGGCTCGGTCATAACGGGCCGATATCGAGTGCCGCGCTCTGGGCGCAGGGGAAATCAGAAAGCGCGCTCCAATTCAACGGCTCGAATACGCTCGTCTATACCGTATTGAAACAGAAGCTCACCAGTTATACCTTTGCCGCCTGGGCAAAGCCGCTTGCTGCAGTAGGGAAGATCGGCGCCGTATGCGGACGGCCTGGGTTTCATAACGATCTTGGATACTCGACAGCAAAGCGATTCTATATCGAAACGTTCAATACCGAAAAACAGCATTTTATGGCGGTATCCGAACGCGCGTATGAACCGGGAGAATGGCATCATGTCTCCGGGGTTTTCGATGCCGCAGCAAAAAAATTGCTTCTTTATGTCGATGGCGAACTATCCGCGGAAAAGCCGTTTGTAGGCGAGCATTTCAGATACGGCGACGAATTCTATATCGGCTGCGGGAATGCAGCAAGCGCCTCCTTTGGATATTGGCTCAACGGCGCCGTTGACGAAGTACGCGTATATAAGCGCGCACTTTCAGCCATCGATGTGCGGTCGATATATGATATTCATTCGCAGTCCATGGGCCCGGCGGCAGATGAACGGTATAAGGAGGTCGGGCGTTCCGAGCAGCCGGCATGGTTCGAGCCGAAGATAGAAATACCGCCGCCCCTTACCGATGAGATACGAAAGGCGGTGGCTTCCCAAAGCCCGGCGACGTCGAGAATATTTCCGGTGAACGGCGTAACCCAGTTCGAAATGAACGGAAAGACAATGCCGTTCATGATGGGCGATATATGGTATTCCGATGGGATGCGGAAGATCTATCTCAAGCCGTTTTTTGACGCCGGCTTTGAGATCATCCGCGTCAATATGAATTTAGGTACATTCCCCAGTTCCGCTCAGATGCCCTGCTATTGGATTGGCGATCGAAAGTACGATGCTTCGGGGATTGAACCGCTGCTCTGGCGCGCACTCGTGCAAAACCCGAGGGCAAAGCTCCTTTTATGGCTGTTGATAGACCCGTATCCTGAATGGACGATCGAGCACCCCGATGATGTCATGCAGAATGAACGGGGACAATACGCAATAGGGACCACTCACTTTCAGCGTTATGGAGACAAGATACCCGCCCCGAGGAGCGGGGAACGCGGCGCATGGTCGTTCCGCTCCGCGACGTTCCGAAACGACGTGTGCGAGATGGTATCCAATTTCATGCGCGATGTGGAGCGGCTTGCGCCGGGACGAAGCGTCATGGGGTATCTCATCGGCGGCGGCGTTGATGCGCAGCTCTATCACTGGAATGCGCCGAATCATTATCTCTCGAAACCGGAATATTGGGGCGATTACTGTCCCGCGTCGAAATCGGAGTGGAAGACATGGCTCAAGAAACGATACGGCACGAAGGATGCCCTTGCAGCTGCGTGGGGAGTTGGCGTAACGGAACTCGGCGATCTTCCCCCTCCGCCGGCAAAGGATCTTGCGGGCGAACGGTTTTTTCACGACCCGCGTACCGACAGGCGGGCGATGGACTGGAAGCGATACACGACCGAGGGAAGACTTGAATTGATCCGTTCGGTGGCAGCGACGATAAAACGCGAAATGCCGCGTCCCATGGTGGTCGGCATCTGCTCGGGGGTAAGCCCGGGCCGGCGAGACTGCACAACGGAAGAGGAATTTATCCGCGATACGAACATCGATTTTGCGCTGAGTCAGTTCGCCTATTCGCAGCGTGTTCCGCCGAATCTGGGCGGCGTGAACACGCAGCTCGCTTCCTTCGCGGTCAATGGAAAAATGTTCGCCGGCGATTGGGATTTTCCGACATTCCTCATGAAGCCTACCGCCCGCGTCGAGATCGGCGCGGGGATATTCCACGATCAATTCGTCCAGGGCTGGTCGAAGGATATGGAAACGCTTCGTGCAGTGTGGCGTCGCGAATACGCACACCTCTGGACGGTCAATTCGGCGGGACACTGGAACCATGTGTTCGGCGCGTCCGACGGCCACGACGATCCGGCGATAATAGACGAGATGAAATTCCTCATGCAGATGTCGAAAACAGTGAAGCCTTCACCCGCGCAATACCCTGTCGCCGATGTCGCCGTCGTGTATGACGAAAAGGCGGTCGACCATCTCAACCGAGGCGCGGCGATCGCGCCGCTTGAATGGACGCGTTTCCAGCAGAACGAATTGAACGCCTCCGGGGTGCCGTACGGGCAGTACTATGCGGAAGACCTGCGCGAGGGGAAAGTGCCGAAGGCGAAACTGTATATCCTGCAGAATCTCATAAACCTCGATCAGCGGCTCATCGCGAGCATCGAGAAAATAAAATCCGCAGGAGCGACCGTTGTGTTTTTACGGGATACGGGCTATGCACAGTCGTTTAAAGACATCGATGCTCTTTCAAAGACAATGGGGATTAAGGGTTCACGCCTTGAGGAATCACCCGTGC
>ERZ1292625.3114-Hain-H41-01um-R1-3114-length-13994-cov-5_pt1 | contig 13994 bp, 10 predicted proteins | sample MGYA00564400_ERZ1292625 | MGnify/ENA primary metagenome ERZ1292625 (study PRJEB36523, sample SAMEA6512639) | groundwater metagenome | collected 2019-01-08 | study: AquaDiva: Metagenomics assemblies of 32 groundwater samples | reverse complement strand
CTTGAACACTTGAGGGCTTGACCCTCTTTAACCCTTGAGCCTCCGGCGCGATTTTTTTTCGCAGCGCTGGAGGCTCATTTTCATTTAGAAAACTTTTTTGATATATTATTTGTATCTTGCTAATGCAGGTGCGGCTACGGTTTCACCTCGCGAGATGTCTCTTCTTGAGATATCGCCGGAATGCTGAAGGCTCACGGGTCACAGCAGTGTGCGATGAGGATAGAGATTATACTTCTTGTTCGCTTCTGGAGGAGGTGTCGCCTTTGGTAACTACTCCCAAATCAAGTTCAGGAGTCAAAGGATATAGGTCTCGTATGAGACGGCAAACCTTGAGCTCTGGTGGTCATAGATGGAAGCGGACAATAATCTCGACTCGGACGGCAACCGCGTCAACGTGGGCAACTTCGACGCCGACGGTCTCAACGTCAACAACAACTGGGACGACAACCGCAACGACAACATCGGCATGGCGTCCGCCAGGAAGTCTCCTTTCTATCCACAAAGCTCTCCTTCACCGGAGAGCTTTTGTTATCACTCTTTACTGGATTTAATCCAGCCGCCGAGCATTCTACCAATCTCATCCACCTCAACTTCAAGTGCAACATACTTGTTGTTGTCGATTGCCTTCGTGTCTTTCATGAGCCGAACAAAGATACGCAAAAAATTGAGCTTAACGCTGGCCTTCTCGAGTGTAGGTACCTTCTCACCTTTATGCATTTGGCTTGCAAGGAGAATACTTTCAAGCACATCGAGTAAACAGTTTTCGCATCGTTGCCACAGAGCGTATCTATCCTGCCGTGGAATATCTGCTCGGTAACCATAGAACTTTTTATACAAATCGTATGATTTCTTAAAAATTGGTATATCAAAATTATCCATGAAAGTTTACAAAGATATTTATCGTCTGATAATTGCGCCAGAAAACCTTTTTGCCGCATGGAATATATTTAAGAGCGATAAGCGCAATAGGCTTGATGTCGCGATGTTTGAGCGCAATATTGAGGAGCATATTTTTAAACTCCACCGTGAGCTCAAGAATAAGGCGTATCGCCATGGACCATATGCTGGTTTCTGGATTCGCGATCCGAAAATGCGCCATATCCATAAGGCCCTTGTGCGCGATAGAGTTCTTCATCATGCGATATTCAGGGTTCTTAATTTGATCTTTGAGCCGATATTTATACCAACATCGTACTCCTGCCGTATTGGTAAAGGCTCTCACAAAGGAATGAAAAAGGTTGCATACATGCTTCGAAAAGAAAGCCAGAATAATCTGCGCCCGTGTTATGTGCTCAAATGCGACATTAGAAAGTTTTTTGACTCTGTTGATCACGAAATTTTTCTCGGTATATTGAGAAGAAAAATTAAAGATGAAGATGCGATGTGGTTGCTGAACGAGGTTGTGGGAAGTTATTCTACTACGGTTGCAGAGAGAGAGAGAGAGAGAGTACAGGGCCACGCGGATTGCCGATAGGTAATCTTACATCGCAAATTTTTGCCAATATTTATATGAACGAGCTTGATCAATTTATGAAACACGATTTGAAAGTAAAGTATTATGTGCGTTATACTGATGACTTTGTAATTGTATCGAGCGATCTGAGTTATCTTGTGGAGTTACTAAAACCAATTCAAGAATATCTTGAAAAGTATCTTTTACTAAAACTTCATCCCAAAAAAGTTTTTATTAGAAAATATGCACAAGGTATTGATTTTCTTGGTTATACTGTATTACCGTATCATATTTCTGTTCGGACAAAAACACGACGGAGACTATTTCGAAAATTTAAGGAAAGAATAAGGAGTTATAAAAGCGGATTAATAAGTGAAAAAGTTTTATTAGGGTCACTTCGATCTTATCTCGGCGTATTGTCGCATGCAAATGCTAACAAGTTGCAGAAAGAACTTTTAAATAAATTCAGTTTTTGGCTATTTGAATAATAACAGGAATTGCTTACAATAGAGAAATGCGAAGTGAAGACGAAGTCCTTGGATTTTGGGCTCGTAAAAAAATCTTTGAACGAAGTGTAAAACAAGGCGGCACGCGTGCGCGGCGCTTTGTTTTTTTTGAGGGCCCTCCATATGCCAATGGTATGCCTGGCATTCATCATGTCGAGGCACGCGCATTTAAGGATGTGGTCGCACGCTATAAAACAATGCGTGGATTTCGTGTTGAGCGTCGGGCTGGTTGGGATACGCATGGATTGCCGACAGAAATGGCAGTTGAAAAAAAACTTGGTATTAAGTCAAAACGTGAGATCGAAGAGCGTGTAGGGTTGCGAGCGTTTGTTGAAGCTGCCCGTGCCGATGTGTTTTTGTATAAATCACAATTTGAGCATATGACCGAACGCATGGGGTATTGGCTCGATTTTAAAAATGCCTACGTGACGATGCATAATAGTTATATTGAAAGTCTTTGGTGGATTATTCAGCAATTTCACAAAAAAGGGCTTTTATATGAAGACGATAAAATTTTACCGTGGTGCGTACGGTGTGGCACGGCATTATCAAGCCATGAGCTTGCGCAGGGATACAAAAAAGTTACTGATGAATCGGTATACGTACGCTTTCATTTAAAAGAACGTCGTGCTGCGCTTCTTGTATGGACAACTACACCGTGGACGTTGCCAGCAAATGTGGCGGCAGCAGTAGCGCCAGATCTTGAATATGTAACGATTGATGATAGGGGTGAGAAGTTCATTTTACTTGGTACACTTGCGGCCAAACTTTTCCCTGATTTGAAACCGATGTGGAGAGAGAAGGGCTCGAGTTTACTGGGGCTTAAGTATGAGTCACTATATCCTCATGAAGGCAATGCATATTCTGTGGTTGCTGGTGACTTTATTACCGATGTGGATGGAACTGGTGTTGTACATATTGCGCCTGCTTTTGGTGAAGATGACATGCAGGTTGGCAAGCGAGAAGGGCTTGCAATATTTAATACTATTGACGACGACGGTAAGTTTACAGATGTAGTACCACAATGGAAAGGAATGTTTGTAAAAGATGCGGATCCGTTGATTATTAAAGACCTTTTTCAAAAAGGTTATTTATGGCGTCGCGAACCATATGAGCATGAGTATCCGTTTTGTTGGAGATGTGATACACCACTTTTGTACCGGGCAAGGCGTTCGTGGTGGGTGAAGGTTTCTGGTGTTCGAAAAGATCTTGTAAGTGCAAATTCAAAAATTAATTGGCATCCAGCTCACTTGCGAGACGGTCGTTTTGGCGCATGGATACGAGAAGCAAAAGATTGGGCGTTTAGTAGAGAGCGGTATTGGGGAGCCCCACTCCCAATTTGGAAATGTGAGGTTTGCAAGACCGATACAGTCATCGGCTCTGCTAGTGAATTTCAAGCGCGTGCAAAAAATTCTGGCAATACATATTATTTAATGCGTCATGGATTTGCTAAATCAAATTTGCTTGGTATTGGATCTTCTCGTCCAAAGGATGATGTATATGGCCTTACTCCAAGAGGAAGATCAGAGATAAAAAAAGCAGCTACAGCTTTAAAAAAGGCAAATATTGATTTGATTATTGCTTCAGACTTGTTGCGCACAAAAGAGTCTGCTGCGATTTTAGCGCGCGAATTACGAGTGCCAGTTTTGTATGATGATGAGCTTCAAGATATCCATCTCGGAGATCTTGAGCGTACGACGGACGCGATTTCATATCGAGAAGGGATGAGCAATGAAGAAAAATTTGTGAAACGATTCCCAGGACATGGAGGAGAATCGTGGGGAGACGTGCGTGATCGCATGTATCGATTTTATCGAAAAACAGAAAGTCTTCACCAAAGAAAAAATTTACTTATTGTTGGGCACGCTGATCCACTATGGTTTCTTGAATCGATTATATCGGCGAATCTTGAGCCGGGGGAGATTCCTACTGCGCGATATATGAAAAATGGGGAATTGCATAAGGTAAAATCTCGATCGTTGCCACGCAATGACAATGGAGAAACTGATTTTCATAAACCATATATTGATGAAGTAGAGCTTTCTTGCGGAGTATGTACGACAAAAATGATTCGCGTACGTGATGTGGCGGATGTTTGGTTTGATTCAGGGTCAATGCCATACGCTGCGTGGCATTATCCATTTGAAAATAAAGAGCGTATCGATAAAAAGGTTTCATATCCCGCAGATTTTATTGCAGAAGGGATAGATCAGACACGCGGATGGTTCTATGTGATGCTTACGGTTGCTGTGCTTTTAGGAAAAGGTGCCCCATATAAAAATGTCATGTCGCTTGGGCATGTGCTTGATAAAGATGGGAAGAAAATGTCGAAATCAAAAGGTAACGGGGTTGATCCATTGAAGCTTTTTGAAAAATATGGAGCTGATGCAGTACGGTGGTACTTTTTTACAATTAACCAACCTGAAGATTCAAAACTTTTTAATGAGGAAGATGTTATAAAAGCAAAACGAAATTTTCTTGATTTGTTTTTAAATACTCTCCGGTTTTATGAGTTATACGGTAGCCAAGTAAAAAAACAAAAAGTAACACATGTACTTGATCGTTGGATTTTGGCGCGCCTTGCTGCACTTATCGATAGCGCTACAAAATCTATGGATGCGTATGATGTTGTTGGAGCGGCACGTGCAATTGAGGATTTCGTAGCAAACGATGTTTCGCGTTGGTATGTGAGACGATCTCGAGATCGAATGAAAGACGGATCAGGGCTTTGGGTTTTACGTTCTATATTATTAGATTTAGCGCGCCTGTCTGCTCCGTTTGCCCCGTTTACTGCAGAAATTGTTTATCATGCGTTGGAGGGAGATTCAGAGAGTGTGCATCTTGATGAATGGCCAGCGCGACGTGTGTATTCAAAAAAACTTATTACCGACATGACGGAGGTACGCTTGGTTGCTGCTCAAGGATTAGAGTTGCGAGCTCGAGCAGGTATTAAAGTAAGGCAACCGCTCGTTTCGCTGACACTTAAGCGTACAATTTTGAAAGATAAGGCGATGTTTGAGATTTTGAAAGATGAGCTTAATGTTAAGAAAGTGCTTATTAATAAATCGATTACTGATGATGTCATGCTCGACATAGTAATTTCCAATGAACTCAAGATTGAAGGTGAGATTCGAGAGCTTGTTCGTTCGTTGCAAGATGTACGAAAGAAACAAGATTTACAGCCGAAAGATTTTATTACAGTTGAATACTATATTGTTAACAGTCCTGAACCTTCTCGAGATATGCTCGAGCAAATTAAGAAGGGAGCTCGAATTAAAACATTGACAGTAGTACATAAAAAAGAATCTATTATTCAAGTAGGTGGAATTGCGATTACCAAAGTAGAAAAATATTCTTAGTTAATATGAGCTCTTATTACGGTACGGAAGCTCGTCTTGTCGCTATGCGAGATTGGGGAGAGGCTGATCGCATTATGACCTTCTTTACTCAGGATTTGGGCAGGGTTGATGCGATTGCGAAAAGTGTTCGACTTGGTAAGTCAAAATTGAGTGGTCATTTAAATCTATTCTCGCGTAGTAGAATTATGGTAACTCCGGGGCATGAATATTGGCGACTTCTTGATGCAGAGCAGGGAACGGAGTTTAGTATTAAAGACAATTCAATGTTTTTTGCCCAGAATATTGCTCAGTTTTTAGTTGGTATTACTGTACGAGATGAGCCGGCGCACGAGTTTTGGGGTATTGTAGGTCCGATGGATAGAATAACTACGACAGAAGCATTAAATCGTGCAAAAATTGATGCGTTGCGTATTGTGGGGATGTTCCCAGAAGAAAGTGATTTAAAACTCTTTTTTTCTTCGAGAGCGATTGATTTTATTGAAAAACGATCAATTGATGAATGTTTTTCTGATTTAACTGAGAGAGATGCATTTAATGTTGGGATTCGTCAGATTCTTGCTACAAATCATATGGTATAATAATAGAAATACTATTTATATTATGGCTATTGATGATTTGCGTAAGCGCATATTTAAAAAAGATGAAGATTTCTCAAAACGATACGATGAGCCCGCCTTGCAGAAACACAAAGAGAAGAGCCCAGTTTCGTGGAGTGATGAGAAAAAGAATATAATTCCTCTGACTCCTGAGGTTCAAGAAGAGCAAAAAAATTCACGAAAAATTATTTTGTGGGGTCTTGTTGGTGGGCTGTTTGTGATTGTGGGACTTGTCGCGTTTTTTCTTTTGCCGGGGGGATTTAATATTGGCAATGATACATTAAAGCGAATTGATCTTCATATTGAAGGAGGTGAGGAGATTGTTGCAGGCAAGAAAGTAACATGGAAAGTGATTTACAAAAATGATAATCAAGTGCGTCTTGAAAATGCAACTATAACATTTGAATTCCCAGAAACGGCGCAGCCACTTATAGGAGAGTTTTCGCGTACGGGTCTCCGGCGTGAAAAGCGAGATCTAGGCGCGCTTGCAGTAAATGCGCAAGGTGAGGAAGTTTTTTCAGCAATTGTTTTTGGGGCGAAAGATACTACTTTGAAAGGAAAGGCATTTTTAGAATTTCGACCTCAGGGGACATCGGCGCGCCTTTCAAAAAATTCAGACTATACATCAAAAGTGACGGCAACGCTTTTAGGCATAGCTGTTGAAGTGCCGGAGAATTTAAAAGGAGGACAGGAGACTGATGTAAAAATTCATGTTACCTCAAGTGCGGAGACGGTTTTTGAAGGAATCTCAATGCAAGTTGTGTATCCTGAAGGATTTGATTTTATAAGCGCAAACCCGAGTGCATCGCGCGCCAATAATATTTGGCAGATAGGAGATCTAGCACCAAATTCGGAATACGTTGTTACGATACGTGGTAAAGCCAAGCCTATTATTGGCGCACAGACTTTTCGTGTGAATGTTGGGCTATATGATCGTATTGAGAATAATTTTGGTGCAGTATTTTCGTCTATTACGGATTCGTTTAATATAGCGGAATCACTGCTTTCATTGTCATTTTTTGTAGTTGAAGGAGAAATTGCTCCAGGCGTTGTTCAGTTGGGAAAACCGCTTGTTATTGGAGTTGATTGGAAGAACAATCTTCCCGTTGTGGTTCGCAATGTAAATATAGAAGCAACACTTAATGGATCGGTGCTTAATTTAAGTACGCTTGAAAGTAAGGCAGGTGAGGTGCAAATAAATTCAAATACTCTCAAGTGGCTTGCTGCACGCATACCTACACTTTCTGTGGTTGAGCCCGGAGAGTCGGGGCGTTTTCAATTTAATATCCAACTAAAAAAAGATATTCCCATCAAAACTGATGTTGATAAAAACTTTCTTATCAATATAAAGGGGCGTATTCTCGGGCCAGAAGGTGCGGTTGGGTATGATGGAGTTGATATCTCTGGGTCTGCAGAAAAAGAATTCAAAGTTGCTTCACGTATCACATTTACACAAAAAGGTTATTATAATCATTCACGGATTAAAAATTCTGGCCCACTTCCGCCTCGTCTTGGAATGGAAACAACATATGCAATTGTGTGGTCGCTTTTAAATTCTATTAATGATGTTGATGGAGTAGAGGTGCGAGCTACAATACCGTCATATATCCGTTGGACGGGGGTTGTTGTGCCGCAAGACCCAACACTTTCATTTGATGAATCAACAAGAGAGCTTATTTGGAGGCCTGACAAAATTTCTGCTGGTACCGGGTTTGCTCGTCCTCCTCGTGAAGTCGCATTTCAGATTGGTTTGACGCCATCACAATCTCAGTTCCAGAAGTCTCCAGAACTTGTTTCTGGTGCAGTCATGATGGGGAGAGATATTTTTACAGGAGTCGAATTTGAGCCGTTCAAGACAGATATTATAAGGACCAACATTCCAGATGATCCAACAGTGCGACAGTCGGGAAACGTTACTGAATAGCGTGGTGTGCACATTTGCTATAATATGGTAGCGTTTCTTTATGATATCTTTTGATTTAATAATTTCTCTTTCGAAACGTCGAGGTTTTATATTTCCAGGCTCCGAAGTATATGGAGGTCTTGCGGGTACATGGGATTACGGTCCGCTCGGTGTTTTAATGAAGGAAAATATAAAACGTGAGTGGTGGCGAGCGATGCTTGAGCCACATATCTATCCGCTTGATTCTGCGATTCTTGAGAGTGCAAAAGTACTTGAGGCGTCAGGCCATGTAAGGAATTTTTCAGATCCACTGGTTGAGTGCCAGAAATGTAAAAAAAGATTTAGAGATGATCATATCTCTCATACTCCAGGTGATATTGTTAACCCAAATACTCGTCGGTGCCCTGAATGTGACGGCAATCTTGGCGAGGTTCGGCGTTTTAATTTAATGTTTAAGACCCATGCGGGTGCAGTCGAAGATGAAAGCACTGTAGTATATTTAAGACCAGAAACCGCGCAGGGCATTTTTATCAACTTTAAAAATGTGGTTGACGCATTTCATCCAAAGCTTGCGTTTGGCATCGCACAAATCGGCAAAGCATTTCGTAACGAAATTACCTCACGAAACTTTTTGTTTCGGAGTCGTGAGTTTGAGCAGATGGAGTTGGAATATTTTTGTGATCCACAAAACGCGGAACAGTATTTTGGGGATATTCGTGCGATGCGGATGAAGTGGTTTATCGATCTAGGTATTAAAAAAGAAAATCTACAATTCCATGATTATGATAAAGATGAGCTCGCACACTACGCATCAGCAACGACGGATATTGAGTATCGGTATGGGCTTTCTGAAAATGAATTTTCAGAACTTGAGGGTATCGCAAATCGCACTGATTTTGATTTAAAAAATCACTTCAAAGGATACTCTTGGATTGAAGGGGAGTTTGTGGCAAAAGACTCTGGTTTTGTTCCATATGTGATTGAGCCATCAGTTGGAGTAGATCGTGCATTTCTCGCATTTCTTATTGATGCATATACTGAAGATGAGGTGGGAGGAGAGAAGCGAACATTTCTTAAATTACATCCAAAAATCGCACCAGTAAAAGTTGCAGTTTTCCCGCTCGTCGGCAATAAAGAAAATATTACCGCAAAAGCAAAAGAAGTTTTTAATGATCTCCGAAAACATTTTACTACGAGGTGGGATGACATTGGTAATATTGGTAAGCGGTATCGCAGGCAAGATGAAATTGGTACTCCATGGTGCGTCACTATTGATTACCAAACTCTCGAAGATGACACTGTAACCATTCGTGATCGCGACACGGCACGCCAAGAACGAGTTGTAATTACAGATCTCAAAAATCTTATTTCAGAAAAACTCGCATAAAATTATCTTCTAAAAAGAGCTTATCATCTCATGCGGTAAGCTCTTTTTATTTTAGAGAACAGTGATATACTGACCGTATGAAATTCACAAAAAAGACTTTATCGAATGGGCTTCGGGTTATTTCAGCGCCGATGCATGGCACCGATACGGTGACACTTTTGGTGCTTGTGGGCACAGGATCAAATTATGAGTCTCAGAAAATAAATGGATTGTCTCATTTTTTGGAGCACATGTTTTTTAAAGGTACAAAAAATTATCCGAAGCCAGGCGAGCTTGATCGAATGCTTGATGCGGTTGGCGCGATTCATAACGCATTTACGAGTCGAGAGGAGACAGGGTATTGGGTAAAGGTAGATGCAAAACATTTTCCACTTGCTCTTAATTTTGTATCTGATATTTTGCAAAATGCATTGTTAAAAGAAGAAGAAATAAATCGCGAACGCGGTCCAGTGCTTGAGGAGATGAGTATGATTTGGGATGATCCGATGCGATACATTTGGTCAGTCTTTGAGCGATTGGTATACGGAGATAATCCGTATGGGTGGGATGTAATTGGCACTCAAAAAAATATTCGTGAGATGAAACGATCTGATTTTTTGAAATATTGGAAAAGTCAGTATGTCGCATCAAATACTATAGTAGTTGCTGCAGGTAATATTCCGGAGGGCGGTTTATTCGAAAAGATTGAAAAAGCATTTGGTAATTTGCGTGAAGGCAGGTTTGCAAAAGCACCCGAGCCAAAAAAACTTATAGAAGGTCCTCGAATTGAAACACTTTTAAAGGATACTGCACAAACGCATGTGATGGTTGGAGTCGGGGGGTATGAGCTAACACACAAAGATCGTATAGTAGCGGAAGTTCTATCTACCATATTAGGCGGCTATATGAGTTCACGTCTTTTTTCTGATATTCGTGAACGACATGGTCTTGCCTATGCTGTTCGAGCTTCACACCAGTCATATCGTAAGGTTGGGTATTTCGCGGCATATGCTGGTACACCACATACAAAAGCAGAGGAAGTAGTGCGCCGTATTGTGGCTAATTTAACAAAAATAAAAAAATCTGGAGTATCGACTGAAGAACTAATGCGTGCAAAAGAGAATATTAAGGGGCGTCTTGCGATTTCACTTGAGTCAACAGATGATGTAGCGTCGTATTTGGGTGAGCAGGAAATTCTTTTGGGCAAAATCGAAACGCCAGATGTTATTATTAAAAAATTAGAACGTATAACAAAGGAAGATATAGTTCGTGTAGCAAAAAAGATTTTTACTGCACGCAATGTGTATACGACTCTCATCGGTCCAAATATTAAAGAGGACTCCTATAAGAAGATTTTGCAAACAATATAATTTACTGAAGAGTCATGGCTCCAAAGCAAAATAATGCGATAGAAATTACAACAGGAACAATTTTGCGAGTGGTGCTGGCTTTTTTGGGATTGTTGTTCTTGTTCATGATTCGCGACATAGTGATGATTATTCTTGTTGCGATTGTTATTGCATCAGCTGTGGAGCCACTTGTCCGTTGGTTTGGTAAATATCACATACCGCGTGTACTCGCAGCACTTATTACATATGTTGGGGGTATCGTTGGATTTATTGCTATCTTTTTTCTATTAATTCCTCCTATTGCGACTGATCTGCAGCAGTTTATTACAAGACTACCGAGTTTGGTTGAAGTGGGGCTAACTGAGTTGCAGGCCAAGGTTGGATTTCTTCCGCTTGATTCAATAGTAATTCAGTTACAACATGCGACTACAGATGCGAATTCATATGTCGATAATGCACTTGCCGGCATTTTTACTATTGGGTCTTCGTTATTCTCTGGGCTTTTCGCATTTGTATTTGTCATAGTTATTTCATTTTATCTCGCAGTACAAGAAGACGGCATCGCAGATGCCTTGCGTATTGTCGCACCAAAAGAGCACGAAGCATATGTATTGGGCCTTTGGTCACGATCACAACGAAAAATCGGTAGATGGTTGCAAGGGCAGTTGCTGTTAGGGGTTATTATTGGGGTAATCGTATTTATAGCGCTTACAATTTTACAGGTGCAATATGCATTTATACTCGCAATTTTATCAGCGCTCTTTGAAATTATTCCGTATTTTGGTCCTGTGATGGCAGCAATTCCTGCGATAGCAGTCGCCACAATTCAAGAACCATTGTTGGGTTTTCTTGTTGCTGGTATATATGTTGTCGTGCAGCAAATGGAAAATCATCTCATTTATCCACAGGTGGTACGCAAAACGGTTGGAGTCCCGCCACTACTTGCTATTATTGCCATTCTTATCGGTGGTAAGATCGCAGGCATGATGGGTGTTATTATCGCGATTCCAATCGCAGTAGTGCTTGTCGAGTATCTTAACGATCGCGTTGATCACAAGAAAAACATCATCTAAGATTTTTATATGGAAAAGTTTTATATTACAACTGCTATTGATTATGCAAACGCACCTCCACATCTTGGGCACGCATATGAGAAAGTCATTGCTGATGTAATCGCGCGTTGGCATCGAAAGCAAGGAGAAGAGGTGTTTTTTTTGACGGGGACTGATGAGCATGGAGCAAAAAATGCACGCTCTGCCGAAAAAGTTGGTCTAACACCATCAGAGTTTGTTGCCGGCCATCGAGCAGAATTTCAAAAATTGCTTAGCAGACTTAATATTTCAAATGATGATTTTATTTATACCACTGACAAAGAGCGTCATTGGCCTGGAGTAGAGAAGATTTGGGGAGCCCTAGAGGCTGCGAGCGATCTATATAAGGCTCAGTATAAGGGTTTGTATTGTGTAGGCCATGAAGCGTTTGTGACAGAAAAAGATTTGGTGAATGGCATATGTATTGATCACAATCAAAAACCAGAAGTCATTGAAGAAGAGAATTATTTTTTTCGACTTTCAAAATATATTCCGCGCGTTATTGAGGCGATAGAAAAAGAAGAGTATCGAATTTTACCAAAGGTGCGCAAAAATGAAGTAATCGCATTTTTGAAAAGTAATATCGAAGACATTAGTTTTTCAAGACCTGCTCGCGATATTTCCTGGGGGATCCCCGTACCAGGAGATTCTGAGCACATGGTGTATGTGTGGGCAGATGCGCTTCCAAATTATTTGACTGCATTGGGGTATGGAAGAGTAGATGATAATAATTTTAAGAAATTTTGGCCAGCTGATGTTCATGTGATAGGTAAAGATATTTTGCGGTTTCATGCAGTGATTTGGCCTGCGATGCTGATTGCGGTTGGTTTGCCGTTACCAAGAGCAGCGTTTGTACATGGAATGATTTTGACTGGAGGACAAAAGATGTCAAAAACAATTGGCAATGTCATTGATCCGCAAGAAATAATTGATCAATACGGTGTCGATGCGTTTAGATTTTTTATGACGCGAGAGATTCCATTTGGAGAGGACGGAGATTTAACCCGTGAACGATTCGCGGAGGTATATGAAGGAAGTCTTGCGCACGGTGTTGGTAACCTTGTGTCGCGCGTAGCTGCTATGATTTTAAAATATAATAATGGCGTTTTAGCGAGACCTCCGATTAGTATTCTCGCGCAGGTCCCTACGCGACGCGCGATTAAACAAGAAGTGTCAGACTCACGTATTTTACTGGAGGGGGAAAGTCTTGAGAGGTATTTTAACCTGGAGGTTGTTGATCAATATAAAAAAGCAATGAATGAAATGAGGCTTACGGACGCCATTACATTATTAATGAACTTTTTTTCTTTACTTGATGGATACATCCAAGATTATGAACCCTATCGATTAGTGAAGACTAATCCCGAAAGAGCCTCGGCAGTGCTATGGAATCTTGCGTCACACATTATTCGTACTTCACAACTTCTCGAACCATTTATGCCAGAAACCGTAAATACGATTTATTCTATCTTTGGATCAAAGGACGGGGAAGGAGATATTGTGGTGAAAGTTCATCCAGCTTTATTCCCGTCTAAGAAAGTATAAATATGGATTTAAAACTTATTGATATTCATGCGCATGTTAATTTCAATGCATTTCGATTGGACGGTGACGAGGTTGTGCGACGAACTCTTGCTGAGCAGGTGGGGATGATTATGGTAGGTTCTCAAATTGATACATCACGTCGCGCTGTTGAGTATGCGAAGCGTTACCCTGATGGCGTGTGGGCAGCAGTTGGATTACACCCAATTCATTTAGTTTCATTTGAAGTTGATGCAAGCGAGCTTGGGGAAATGGGTAATAAAAGTGTGCCGGGGTTTCAGACACGTCCAGAAAAATTTGATCACGATGCATATCTTGAAATCGCTAAAAATAAAAAAACAGTTGCGATTGGTGAATGTGGCCTTGATTATTATCGAGTTGGTCAATCGCACGAAGAAAAAACTTTACAGCATAATACGTTGCGTGAACAAATCCGTCTTGCTAGGGAGGTTAAAAAACCATTAATTATTCATTGCCGCAATGCATACGATGATTTGTATCGTATCTTGCAAGAAGAGCAGGCTGGCGATGTTGGGGGCACAATCCATTTTTTTGTCGGTTCGTGGGAGGATGCACAAAAATTTTTAAGTCTAGGATTTCATCTTTCATTTACTGGAGTCATTACCTTTGCGCGTAATTATGACGAGGTAGTCAAGAACGCTCCGTTAAATCGTATTATGGTAGAGACGGATGCTCCGTATGTCGCGCCTGTTCCTCATCGTGGTAAGCGCAATGAGCCGCTTTATGTGAAGGACATAGCTATAAAAGTTGCTGAACTTAGAGGCGTATCATATGAAGAAATAGCTCACGCTACAACTCAAAACGCTCG
>ERZ1292625.3112-Hain-H41-01um-R1-3112-length-14003-cov-6_pt1 | contig 14003 bp, 18 predicted proteins | sample MGYA00564400_ERZ1292625 | MGnify/ENA primary metagenome ERZ1292625 (study PRJEB36523, sample SAMEA6512639) | groundwater metagenome | collected 2019-01-08 | study: AquaDiva: Metagenomics assemblies of 32 groundwater samples | reverse complement strand
CGAGGAGGTTCGTCCTCGGTACGGGCGATGGGAGGGCAAGTCGTTCGGCGGTCGGTGGATTCCTCTCCTCGAGCCCGACCCCGGTCGCAACGACGGGAGGTTCAACCTCCCGCCCGTCGTCGAGGGGATAGACCTCGGCCCCGTCTTCGACTTCGACGGGAACATGATCTCACGTGAGCCGCTCGTCGTGCCCGACACGATCGAGTACGAGCAGCGGCGCGAGCTACCCGGTACCGTGGAGTCTAAGACGGTGTACGGCTTCGGCCGGCCGGGTGGACCAATCAACGACGTCGAACCGCGCATGCGGGGGGCGCGCAACATCGAGCGGAACGAGCTGCGCCGACGACGGGAGGAGCGCGAGCGCGTGTTCGTCGCCTCCTCCCCCGAGACGTGGCTCGCCCGCCTCAAAAGGAGCATCAAGCGATGAATGAAGCCACGAAGGACTGCGCCGGTTGCTACGGCATGATCGACCACGACCCGATGGAGGTGTGCCCCCGCCTCGAGCGCAGCACGGCGTGGGATGACGCGACCCGAGCAGAGCCTACGCCCGCGCAGCTCGATCGCGTGGACGCCCCCGAGATCATCGGGACCGAGGGACCGAAGCACCAAGCGGGGAACCCGGTGCCCGATTGGGCGTTCGCGTTCCAAGTGGGGACGCGGTTGAATCTCAACGGCTACGTGTGCCGCATCGCGGGGCACTACGTGGACGACGTGAGCGAGGAGCCGATCGGCTTCGTGCTCATCCCCGAGGAGCACACCGCGGCGTTCGTGAAGCGCGAGAGGGAGAAGTACCGGAATGAGCAAATCGGCCAGCGGCGCAAAGCCATGAAGGCCGTCAAAGGGAGGAAAAAATGAGGAGACGCATCGAGTTCCGTGACGTGAACAGCAACGACGTCGCCGCGGTGGTCGAGGACTTGAACGACGGGAGCGACCACCCGTTCCGCATCAACATCAACGGGCAGGGGAGCCACTTCTCGAAGCGAAAGATGGAGCGCCTCCGATCCTTCATCACGGCCCGCCTCATCGTGGGGGGGAAGAAAAAATGAACAGCCCGTTCGTCGGCTTCCCCAAGATCGCGCGCTTCTCTCGGGACTGCATCGTCACGGAGAAGATCGACGGCACCAACGCGCAGATCTTCATCCCGTGGGCGGACGAGGACGGCACGCCGTGCGGCCCCATCTACGCCGCGTCGCGCACCCGGTGGATCACCCCCGAGGAGGACAACCACGGGTTCGCCGCGTGGGTCCGCGACCACACCACGGAGCTTCTCCAACTCGGGCCGGGGCGTCACTTCGGCGAGTGGTGGGGGAAGGGGATCAACCGCGGGTACGGCCTCGATCACAAGCGCTTCTCGCTGTTCAACGTCGCGCGGTGGGATGAGGTGCTCCGGGACAAGGTGAAGTACCCGAACCCGAGGCCCGAGTGCTGTCACGTGGTGCCCGTGCTCACGACGATGCCGTTCCGTGACGTGGGGAAGAGCCTCCACCTCATGCTCGATGACCTCCTCAACTTCGGGAGCCGCGCCGCTCCGGGGTTCATGAAACCCGAGGGCGTGGTGATCTTCCACACCGCGGGGAACGTGGCGTTCAAGACGACGATCGAGAAGGACGAGCAGCGTAAAGGTGAGTCGTGAACCCCACCGAGGCGTGGCTCGTCCCCACGATCCTATGAAACCCTACACGCACTTTCGAGATGGCTCGCCTCGCCGCAAAGCGGTGCGTCCAATCTGTCGAATCAAAAGCTGTGACCGACAAGTGCGTGTGCGACGACTCTGTGATCGGCACTACAAGCGTTGGTGGAAGTACGGGAGCGCTCTCATCCTGCTTCAAGGTGCGAAGGGCAAGGGAACGTACGATCCTCGTGGGTATCACAAGATCGGAAACCAATACACGCATCGTCGCGTCATGGCGAAAAAGCTCGGTCGAAAGCTCACGTTCAACGAGTGTGTTCACCACAAGAACGAAAAGAAGGGTGACAACGTGGAAGACAACCTCGAAGTCAAATCGCGTTCGCAGCATACGCGCGAGCACAACTTGGAGCGTTATGCGGCCAACTAGCCTCGGCCCTACAGAAGCATTTTTGGTACCCACAATTCATCCCGCGGCCCTTCTCCGCTCGATGAAGATGCAGGCGGCGGTCATCTCGGATCTCAAGAAAGCAGTGAGGATTCATAAAGATGGTGGACTCACCTACATCCCACGGATGGAACGCCTCCACGGGGCGATGCCAATGTGGGCTACCCATCCCACTCTCGAAGACGTGGTTCGCTTTTTTGGGGACTATCGACGGCGACGCCTCGCTGCGGATTTTGAAGCCACGCTTCGCCGTGTGCCCTGGTGCGTGGGTTTCTGGCCCGTTGATACGTGGCTCGAAGACCAGGGGATTTGCGTCCCGTTTCGTTCTCAGGGTGGGGCAAAGTATTGGGCGCCTGACGAAGAGCGTGAGGTTCTTTCGATCGTAAGAGAGGTCTTCGAAGACCCGAAGTGGCCCGTGTGGGGGCAGAACTTCGCAGGCTACGACGTGACGCTCGTGCGCGACCTCGGGTGGGCGTGCCGCTCCGAAGTGGACGACAACCCCGTCGAGCAAGACACGATGGTCAGCGCGCACGCCGTATACCCCGAGCTACCCCAATCGCTCGCGTTCCAAAGCTCTAGGTTTACGGACATGGGTCCGTACAAGCTCGAAGTGAAGGAGCGCGACAAGGCCCTCGACGATGAAGACGAGGACGACACGATGCAGGCGACCGGCATCGAGAACGTGGCGGAGATCGACGACACCAAGCTCCGCACCTACTGTCTCCGTGACTGCTTCGCGACCGCGGGCGCGGGACTCCACAATGAGAGGATGATGGCATGAAGGAAGAACCGCGGTGGGCACGTGACGCGATCACCCAAGGGAAAGACGATCCAATGGTGGCCGCACTCAAGCGTGAAGATCCCGAGTATGCGGATTGGTTGAGGAGTCCGTATACTCGGCAGCTTCGCGATCGTCTCTACGACGTGATACGTGAGCGCGATGACCTCGAAACGCAGAAGCGGATATGGACGCACGGCTTTGCCCATGCGGTCATGCTTCAGCACGCGATGTTCACCTCCGCCGATGGGGCGGTGAAGATCATCGAGAACATCCTCGAAGTCCTCCCCATGTGGGCGCCGCAAGAGACGCCGGGTGGCGAGATGGCGCACGCCGCCTCGCACCGCATCATCCCCGAGCTGAACGCGATCAAGGGTACGCTCTCGCGCGCGATCACGCTGCTGTTCACGCCCGCAGGCGGACCCGAGGAGGACTCGGGGAGCGGTGGCGCGAGCGGAGGAGGTGCTCCACCCGCGGTGGCGCCATGAGCCTCAACGTTCGGATGCACCACGACTACGTGGGCATCCCCCTCCTTCCGATCGTCCAAGACCTCGGGATGCGCGGCATCCCCATTGACCCCGTGCGGAAGGATCTTCTCACCTCATGGGTGGGCGCGCAGCTCGAAGCGCTCGATCTCCAACTCCTCGACTACGGCCTCCGCGATCCAGGCTCGTCGAAGAAGCTCGACGCGGACCTCGTGCGCCTCGGCGTGCCCCTCACGAAGAAGACCAAGGGCGGAGGCCAGCACGCGACCGACCTCGAAGTCCTCCAACGCATCGACCACTTCTACAACCACGTCGACCAGCAAGTGCGCTACCCCTTCCTGCCTCCGCTCATGGAGCGGAAGAAGTTGGAGAAGACCCGTGCAAACTTGGAGTCCCTTATTCCCTGTAGCTGTGATGGACGAGTACGTACTTCTCTCCGATCAACAGGAACCGCCACGCATCGTTATAGTTCCTCGCGCCTCAAGTGGTGCCCCGCGTGCATGGAACCCTTCCACGGGACCAACCTTCAAAACGTTGCGAAGCCAGACGAGAACTATCCGATTGATTGCGGAGGCGCTTGTCGAGTGTATCCCACGTACGCTGCGCGGTGGGATATGGGGAAGACGTGCAACCGTCAGCACTACTTGCGAGAGATGTTCCTCGCCCCCCTCGGCTTCGAGTTCATCGAGTGGGACTACTCGATGCTCGAATTGCGAATCCTCGCCGAAGTGGCGGGGGTGAAGCTGCTCAAGGAGCGGCTCGACGCATTCGACGCGGGCACCGGGCCGAAGATCCACCTCCTCAACGAGCAAGATCTCTTCGGGACGCAGAAAGACCCGAACAACTACACCCTCGCGAAGAACTTCGTCTACGCTTCTGTATACGGTGGGGCCGAGGTCGCCATTCAAATCGCACTCGCAAAGAAGGGACAGTACCTTGAGCAATCCTACATCCTTGACCTTCGCCGAAAGCTGTTTGCTGCGTATCCTGAGATGGTCGCTTGGCAGGTTGCTCGCCAACAAGGCTTTGATCGAGCACGTGCAGCAAAACGACCCCTTATTGCGCGAAATGTGTTCGGAGCTGCTCGTCTCCTTCTTGCGTCAGACCCAGCGAAAGAAGGCTTGAGCACCGAGATCCAAGGCACAGCCGCGTACATCATGAGTCTCAACCTGCTCCGTCTCCGACGCGAGCATCCCGACGTCGAACGTACCCTCGCCGCGCAAATCCACGATTCGCTCCTCGCTCTCGTCGCTGAGAGGGATGTGCCAACCGTCGATCGCGTCGTGCGCGGGGAAATGGAACGCCCCGTGTGGTTCACCGACCGCTTCACGCGCCTCCCCGTTGATGGGAAGCGCGGGCGCTCGTGGGACTCCATGGAGGAGTTCACTCTAGAGGCCGCGTGATCCGATGGCGATCCCTCGAAGATCTCGTCGCGCATCCCCCGCCGCAGATCGACTCCCTATGGGGGGAGGCGCTTGTGCCAGACCGCGGGCTCACCCTGCTTCACTCGTCGAGCAAGCAAGGAAAGTCCATGCTCACGGTGAACCTAGCGCTGGCGCTCGCGCGGGGTGATCGGTCGTTCCTCGGCCACAAGCTCCTCCCTGGTCAGCACAGCACGGTGATCTTCCAAGGTGAGATCCACCTTCGAGGGATCTACGAGCGCGCCTCGACCATGCTCCAACTCATGAGCGAGACGGAGGGGTGCGCGCCCATCGTCCAACGCTCGATCATCATCAACGAGTCCCGCTCGCTCAAGCTCGCGGACGACGCGGTGTTCGAGGAGTTTCGGGCGTTCGTGCGGTGGTACAAGCCGCGCCTCGTGATCCTCGATCCTCTCGCGCACGTCCTCACGGAGAATGAGAATGACAACGCGATCGTCGGAGGGATACTTCGGAGGCTGGCGACACTCCGAGATAACCCAGGCTGTGCAATCATACTGGTACACCACGATTCTAAGTCGAATGAATCGACGGGGATGCGCTCTCCACGCCAGCGTTCGAGAGGAGCTGACGTCCTCAATGCCGATCCTGACTCGATTCTCTCGATGGTCCCATTGGGACAGGACGTCGGGTTTGGTCCGAAGAGTCGAATCGTTCCGGCGTCCCGGTACGGTCGATCGGTAGAGCCCTTCACCGTCGTCCTCAACGAGAACAACTTGTGGTTCGAGATCTCGCACGGTGAGCGTGGGGATGTGAAGCTCCTCGCGAAGTGGATCGAGGAAGCGGGCGGCGCGATGCTTGAGCACACCCTCATCGAGAAGATCAACGAGGAGTGGGGGTACGAGAAGGAGGCGAGGGACGCGGGTCAGCCGACGCGGAATAGGACCGCGAAGAAGGCGATCGAGAAGGCTATCAAAAAAGGTATCATCCAAGCGCAAATGGAAGCTGACGTGAGAATGTACGTGAAGGGAGACGACATCGTGGAGGAAGAGTCATGATCTATTTGATTGGTTCGTTGCGGAACCCCAAGGTGCAAATCCTTGCGAACACCCTGCGCGACGCGGGGTTCGATGTGTTCGACGATTGGGCCTCGCCAGGCGCCGAGGCGGACGAGAAGTGGCAGGAGTACGAGCGGGCGCGGGGGCGGACCTACCGCGAGGCACTCTATTCGGCGCACGCGATGAACGTGTTCGAGTTCGACAAGCGGCACCTCGACGCCGCGAACGTCGTGGTGCTCTGCGCGCCCGCTGGCAAGTCGGCCCACCTTGAACTAGGCTACGCCGTTGGCCGAGGGAAGCTCACGTTCATCTACATGGAGGACGAGCCCGAGCGGTTTGACATCATGCCGCTGTTCGCGAACGACGTCCTCACCACCTTAGAGAGCCTCGTAGACGCCCTCACACGGGCAGGAGAGAAGAATGAACCCCGAGCAAGCTGAGATCATGTTCGAGTTCCAAACGATGCTCAACGCCGCAAGCGGGGATGGGCAGAAGAAGCGTGAGGCTGGGGTGAAGGTGTTGTGGAAGATCGACCCCGAGCATGAGGCCGCGATGTTCTCCCATCTCAACAAGTGGAAGCACGGAGAGCAGGTAGACCCCGATTCAGGCGTACATCCTCTCGTCCACCTCGCGTGGCGCGCGCTCGCGATTGCGTGGCAGGAGACGCATCGGGAGGTGAGGCACGGGAGGCCGTGTCCAGCGAGCGTGGGCGGGGCGAGCGAAGATCCTCATCAGCAAAGAATCCCCGGATCGCAGTGTGTAACGGCTGGTTGTACCAATACGTCAGTAGGTGGGCCGCTTTGTAACGTATGCTTCTTCGGACTAGGAAGGAGACTCGATTGATAATCGTCCCCGCAGAGAAGCACGTCGAGCTGGCTGGCAAGCAAAAGCTCGTCATCGCCCCGTTGAGCGACATCCACTGGAACGCGAAGGGGTTCGATCGCGAGAAGTGGCTCTCCATCATCGAGTGGATCAAGGAGACGTCGGAGCGCCCCGACCGTCGTGTCCTCGTTCCACTCATGGGGGACTTCCTCGACACCATGAGCGCCTCCGAGCGTCGAGCCATGGCGGGCGCGAGCCTCCACGAGTCCACGCGCATGAGGATCGAGGAGATGATCCTCGAAGACCTCGGGGGGTTCATCAAGGATCTCGAACCCATCAAGCACCTCGTGCTCGGAGTGGTGGGCGGGAACCACACCTTCGTCATCCAGCAATCCGACAACGGGGCGTACGTCGGGAAGTCCACCGATCAAATCCTCGCGGAGACGCTGAACGTCCCCTTCTTCGGCATCTGCGGGGCCATCGCGCTCAACCTCAAGCAGCCCAAGTCCCGCACCGCGGCGAACTTCAAGATCCTCATGCACCACGGATTCGGGAGTGCGGGGACGAAGGGTTCCTCGATCAATCAGATGGTCAAGCTGAAGGAGCGCTTCGACGACTTCGACCTCTACATCATGGGCCACAACCACGTGCCGATCGGGACGATCCAACAAACGATCGTGATGCGGAAGAACCACCAAACGGGCTCGTGGAGGATGAAGGCGAGGCAGGTTGCGTTCGTCCGCGGTGGCTCCTTTCTCAAGGGGTACATCGAGGGTGAGGCCGTCGTCGCGGGCTACAAGGGCTCGTACGTCGAGGAGAAGTGCTACGTGCCCGCGGGCCTCGGGATCGTGACGTGCAACGTGCGGTGGGGCGTCCGCACCGTGAACGGTCAGAAGCGCGGCCCGAGCAACGACCTCGTGGTCCACGTGCAGGAATAGGAGAAGACGATGAGTGAACAGATGGAATGGGACGCCTCATGCCTCGGCAAGCGTGAGCCCCTCCTCGTGGTCGTGACGTGGGTGGACGCGGCGGCAGATCCGTCGTTCACGTGCGGGTTCAAGGAGGTGGGGGAGAAGGCGACGTTGCAGCTCAACCGCAAGAGCGATGGGCGCTTCATCTACGTCAACGCCTCCACCAACCTCCACCACGCGCGGGTCGTGCTCTCGAACATGTACGACCCGGAGACACCCACCCACGAGGCGATGGTCGAGAACTTCATGGCGATCCCCCTCGGGTGGGTGGACTCGATCAAGACCGCGAAGGGGCGGGTGATCTACAAGCGGGTCGCGCCATGTTGAGGATGGCGGGCCTCGGCGTGCTCGTGTTCGTCTGCGAGGTGCTCGCCGACTTCGCGTGGGCGAGCTACATGCTCGGGGTCGCGAACAACAAGGCCCACCGCGCGGGCGCGTGGTCAGGCGCGATCCAACTCCTCGGCTCGATCACCATCCTCGCGTACGTCGACTTGCCGTGGCTCGTGGTGCCAGCCATAGCGGGCTCGTACGTGGGGACGGTGTGGGCCGTGTCGCGAGGTGACGTATGAGAATCCGACCGCCCGAGTGGAACGAGTACAAGCGGTTCATCGTAGGCTACGGCTCGATCATCCTCGTCGTCGTCGCGCTCCGGTGCGCTAACGATGTGGGCGGACCCCTGCGGGACGCGCGCCCCCAAGCTCCGTGCGCTTCTGGATCAAGAGGCGCCGAATCTTCATGCGTTCTTCGGGGGAAGCTGCTTGCCATACCCGGTTCAACTCACCCGAGATCACCGACGCATCGCTTGAGCGCTGCTCCTTCGTCGGTAGTTCGACCCTCTGCGGTGGCGCGACGATCGGACGAAGCAGCGTCGCCGCTGTCGAATGTGGCTTGCGTACTTGAGTACCCGTCACGGGATCTTTCTTGTACGCCTCTGAGTCATTGAGGAATTGATCGAGGAGCGTCGTCGTATCGTACGTCTGTCGCCCGCCCGCCATGAGTTCCTTGGCGACTTGCGCGGGCCAGAATTGTTGGAGGAGGTTCTCGACGGGGTTCTTCCGCACCGTCTCCGACACCACGTTGCCCTCAGCATCGACCGTCTTCCCGGTGAACGAGGTGTGCGGTCCCTTGAACCCTTCGCGGGTGAAGAGGTTGACGCCTGTGATCGTCTCGATCGCCACCTTGAGCACGGGGTGGAGCGCTGCGAGGGAGTCCGCGCCAGGGTCGGTGCCCGAGAGGATGGAGAGCGGGTTCGGCGCCTTCGTATTGAGGAGGCGGAGAACGGTCTGCCCGTCCGGGGTCTGCTCCGTGCCCATGGGGATCGAGTCACGGAGGCGCTCGGGCACGTCCTTGTCCCAATCGAATCCCCACTCCTCGACTTGCGCCTTGAGATCCTCGCGCACCACCTTCGCGAGCGTCCGCACGAGGGTCGCCTGCGCCGCCTTCTCGAACGGGTACTTCGTCCCGATCGTGAGCGCGTGACGGTAGAAGGATTGGAAGGGCATGACTTGGCGGAGCACCTTCCGCTGGAACGGGGTCTGCCGCGCGTAGTTGTTGAGCGCCTCGTTCGTCTGCTTGAACGCGCGTTGGAAGTCGGAGCGCTTGAGGAGTTCGGTGCCCCCGAGGCGGCTCAACTCATCGAGCCGATCCCCGACGTCGATCGTGCGGAGGACGTGCTTGCCCGCGGCGAGCATCTCGTACTTCTGCGCCTTCTTGAGCCCGTAGATCGCAGCGCTCGCGCGGAAGAAGCTCTCGATCCCTTGGTTGAAGCGCGCGATTCCATCCCCGATACCACCCACGGTGCGTAGGGCACGCGACTCAGACTTGAGCAACGCCTCGCTTGTGCGTGATGCACTGCCGACGGCTTCGCTGCCGTAGAGGCCACCTTGGGTGATACCGGGGAGGTCGTAGACCTTCGCGAGCTTCGCGCCTTCTTCCCCATACCACCCGTACTTCTTCGCGCCCCACGCGCGGAAGGTATCGAAGTAGGTCTTGTACGACGCGGGATTGAGCGGGTGCATGCCGTACATCGCGTTGAAGATCATGTTCCCCGCGACGTTGTTCAGCACCCACGCCGGCCGCATGTTGAGCGTGGTGAAGCGCCACACGTCCGTCCCCTTGTCGATGGCGTTGACGATCTCGTTGGTGATCGGCGCGCGCGCGGTGACGATCTCGTGGACCACGTGGCCGAGTTCGTTCGGGATGATGTACGCCTTCCCGCGCTTCACGGCGATCGTCTTGTCGAGCTTGTCCGCCATGCGCTTCACTTGATCGGCGATGTTGAGATCTTTCACGATCGGATCGTCGAAGTGCGCTTGAAGCGCCCCGAGGAGATCCTCGACGTCGCTCGACGCCTTGTAGAGTTGGTGGCGCCCGTTGGGCCACATGAGTTGGTGCGTGGCCGCGATGCCGTTCTCGGGGTCGCCCACGAGGCGGACGTCCTTCATGATCTTCGTCGGATCGAGCGCCTTGCCTTCGAGCGTCTCGGTGGCGAACTTCTCCGCCGCCGCTTCCCATATCGAGCGTGTCTCCGTGGCGCGCGCCACCTTGAGGTTCGTTTCGAGGAGCGAGTGGAGGAGCGGTTGCCCCGCCTCTTCGAGCGCCTTCTGCGCGAGCCGAGCGGTCTTCTTGTCCCCGCTCGCGGCGGCGTTCTCCAACGCCTCGCGCGCGCGACGCACCTTCTCGATCGGGCGTAGCTGGTCGAGCATGCCCGTCCGCTGCATCGCGCCCTCGTTGAACTTCGTGGGGATCGCCTCGTGCGCCTTGGTGAGCAGGTTCCCCACCGTCGCCTGCTCGTGGGAGAGCACCTCGCGCATGTGCGGGACGTACACCGCACCCTGCCCCGCCTGGTACCCGCGGATCTCATCGACGGGGATGAGCTTGGTGAAGGCGTCGGCGAGTTGATCGACCTCGCCCGAGGACGAGTCGATGAGGTCGGGGAAGGGGTTCAACCAGTGGGATTCGTCGGCGAGCCCCGCCATGTGGTTTTCGAGCTTCGTCCGCGAGGCCGCTTCGTTCCACGCCGAGCGCTTGGCGTCGTACACGATGTCGCGGCCGGCGACGGTGCGTCGGATGGCTTGCTGTTCTTGCGCGGCGGCGAGCGCCTCACCGTGAACGGTTTCGAGGTGGACCCGCGCCTCGTCGGGCGCCATCTTCCCCACGCCGTTGTTCCACGCGGCTTGCACCGCGGCTTGCGCTTGGGTGTCCGGGTCGATGCCGAGCGCGACCTCCCACTCCTTGTGGATGCCCTCGTACCGCTGCGCGAACTCTCCCATGCGGAAGCCGATCGGATCGTTCGGGTCGTTCGCGAGGAAGCTCATCTGCCCCTCGGCGTACGGGTGGAACATCGCGCGCTCCTCGGGCGTCATCTCCCCGTAGAACTCGTTGATGCGCTCGTTCTTCACGCGCGTCGCGACTTCGGTCTTGAGGTTCTCCTGCTCTTGGAAGTCGGCCATCGAGCGGCGCATGTCGCGCTTCTTCATCATCGACGGCGCGTAGGCGTACCCGAGCTTCTCGCCACCCCGGAGCGCTTGCGCCACCGGGTCGAGTTCTGCCGCCATCTGCACGATGCGCTCGCCCGCGCTCACGAGCTTGGGGGCGGTCGTGATGACCCCGAGGCCCTTCGCCGCAAGGCCCACGCCCGAGAGCGCGCCCGCTGCGTCCATGAGGGTCGAGAGCGGGTGGTCGAGGAGGCGCTTCCCCACCACGTCGGTCCAATCCTCGTTCCCTTGCGGGAGGTACGGCTCGACCACGGCGTCGAGGAGGAACTTGCCCGAGCCGATCGGATCGCGCACGAGGGACTCGCCCGCGTTCATCACCACCTGACGGCCCGGTGCGGTGAAGGGGAGCATGGCGAGCGTGCCGATGCCCCGCCCGATGTCGGCGACGTCGTTGAACGCGCCCTTCACGAAGCGGTCGAAGTAGCCCTCGTCCTCACGGTTGAGATCCGCGAGCGCCTCGCGCTTAACCTCGGGGCGCGCGTTCGGGGCGTAGCGCTCGTTGGGGCGGAGGGGACGACGCGAGGCGTAGTAGTCCTCGGCGTCCGGGTCGAACGGGTTCTCGTAGTCCCCGTCGAAGTAGTCGGAGAGGAAGGCCATTACCGCTCCCCACGCGCTTCACGCGCCCGGCGCGCGAGGAGCTTCTCAGCGTCCTTCCGCGACTTCGCGCGCCGTTCCTCCCGCTGCCGCTTCGAGAGCGGACGGTCCTCGGGCGAGGGGGTGGCGCGCACGTTCGGCTCGCTCCCGCGGGAGCCTGGCGTCGGCTCGCCCCGCGTGTCGAGATACTCCTGCTCGTCGGCCGCTTGGCCCCGCTCGTTCGGCTCGTCGCTCGATGCGAGGCCCCGCGCGGTGTCGACCGCGGGACGGAGCGACCCACCGGGGGAACTCTCCTCCACCACGTCGCGGAGCGCAGTGAGATCGTCCGCCTTCTTCTTCTCGGCCGCGACGGTCGCCATGCGCGCCGCCTCTTCCTTCTCGGCCACCGCGGCTTCGAGGTTGGGCGGGAGGCCGCTTCCATACCCCTTGCCGTACTCGCGGACCTCGGTCGCGAACATGCGCGAGAGCGGGCCCACCGCACGCATCGGGAGCTTCCCGTCGAGGGCGTCCGAGGTCATCGTGGCCTCGGCCTCCTCTGCGCCACGCTCCTTCGCGATCCCCGCGTAGAAGTCCTTGTTCTCCAAGAACGAGCGCATCGTCTCATCCGACGTGGGCGCGTTGGGCGGCGTGGCTTCGAGCCGGCGCAGGAGGGCGGTCGCCTTGTCCTTGTTCGCCTGCTCGCGTCCGCCACCACCACCGATCACGGAGAACGTTCCACCACCACCCCCCGTTCCGTTGCCACCGGAACGGTCGTACTCCTTGACGTCGGTGAACCCGCTCTTGTGCGCGAGGGCCTTCTTGTTCGAGAACGCGCGCTCGCCGCCTGGTCCCACGCCTTCGTAGAGGTGCTCCGCCGCGCCGGCCGTGGCCTCGCCCGCGGACGCCTGCGCTTCGAGTTCGGCACGCACCGCGTCCGGGTCATCTCGCATGCGGAGGCCGAGGGTCTTCGGGTCTTCGTAGATGCCCCCGCTCGCCTTCTTCCCCCGGATCGTCGCCTCATCCGTAGTGCCGTACGTGTCGAGGTTCGTCTCCCCGAGCGTCGGCTTCTCCTCGGCCATCCCCTGCGCGTCGAGCGCGAGCTGCTTCTGCTTGAGGGCGATGTTGACCGCCTCCCGCTTGCGAAGCTCTTCCTCTTCGAGCTGGCGCGCCTTCGCGGCGTTGTCGATCATCCCGCCAAGCTCATCGAGCCCGGAGTTGTAGTCCGTCCCTCGGCCGAATCCGCGTCCCATTAGAAGTCCTCCCCGTTCCATAGCTTGATCTCGATCGCGCGCCGGTTGGCGAGCCCGCCCACCTTGCGCCCGCCCGCGAACACCCAACGGCGGAGCTGGTCAGGCACCGAGCAGCACGAGCCCGCGTTCAGCTTCGCGAGGAGCGTGGACTGCTTGAGCTGCTGACGGCCGAGGTTGAAGGTGAAGCTCACGAGCGCATCGTACTGCCCTTGGCGGAGGGGGAACGTCACGAGGTCGTTCACCGCGTCCTCCGCCTCACGGATGTCGTGCTGAAGGAGCACCTCCGCTTGATGGGCCGTGAGCGTCTGACCCGCGAAGTCCTCCCCCTTCTTGATGAGGTGGCCGTAGCCGATCGTGAGCTTGCCCGCGACGTCGCGGTAGGCTTGAGGGCGGAACCCCTCGATCACCTTCAACGCTTCGAGTCCTTTGGTCGAGATCCTCACGGTAGCACCGCTTGCTGCGCCCACGCGGGCGCGTCTGCTCCATCACGATCGACGGACGCACGAATCGACTGGATCTTCGAGTCGTATTGCTGGATCGCGGCGTCACGCATGATGGCATCGAGCATATACTGGTTCGGGTTGGAGGGACGGAACCGGAGCGGCGTCCCATGCTTGCTCTTCTCTCCTCGACGCACGCGCTCATCGAACGCGCTTCGCTCGATCGCCTCTCGCTCCGCACGCGACGTCATCTGCAACGTGCGACGCTGGTTGAGGTCGTGCATGAATTGCACGCGCGCTCGATCCGTACCCATGGAGAGCACGGATGGTTGCAGCGCGAGGTCGAGGAGATTCGGCATGGCTTACCTTCGGCGGAGGCGTGCCGCTTGCTCTGCGAGTTCGGCCGCGCGCGTGCGGCCCTGCATGCTCATCTTCGCCGCTTCACGCTTCGCTGCGCTCTCGAACTCCTTCGCGGACTGATTCGCTTGGTCCCCTTGGCTCACCCCGTAGGTCGTACGCACGCATCGCTTGAGCGTCTCGCTCCACGTGTGCCCCTCGGGGCATTCAGTGAGCGCGGTGTCAGCCACGGCCCACCGCCGCCTTCCGCCCCTTTGTCTTCTTGTCGATGGCCGCGCGCGCCTTCCCCGGCTGAAACTGCGCGGTCGCGGGGATGCA
>ERZ1292625.3111-Hain-H41-01um-R1-3111-length-14004-cov-5_pt1 | contig 14004 bp, 10 predicted proteins | sample MGYA00564400_ERZ1292625 | MGnify/ENA primary metagenome ERZ1292625 (study PRJEB36523, sample SAMEA6512639) | groundwater metagenome | collected 2019-01-08 | study: AquaDiva: Metagenomics assemblies of 32 groundwater samples | reverse complement strand
TACGTATATTGGAAGTTCCACTTATTTCCTCATCATAAAATTGAATACTACCAACTTTTGTTGTTCCAACTCCACCAGCAACAAATTCTCCTAAGCTATTTGAAAATCTTAATACAGAATTATTAGCTTGTGCAAGTGCTAAATTAAGATTTAATACCGATTTAACTTGATTATTAAATGCGGACATAGAAGAAATCAGTTTTGTTTCAACAAGTATTCTATCTTGGTCTATTTTAATAGTATCTTTAATACTGTTTTGAAAATCAGAAAAACTTAAACCAAGGATACCAGCTATAAATCTTTGAGTTGATTCATTAACGTGTTGAGAAAAATTATTAACTGAACCAGAATGAATGGCTAAATCATTTATAAATTTACCTAATGCTAAAGAACTACCATCAAGAGTTGATTGAATATCTGTTCTAACTTCTGGATCTGATGTTGATTGTAATCGCTTTTGTAAATTATTAATATTACTAAGAATTGAAAAAGACTGCGTTCTAACATCGGTTCTACCAGATTCTAAAGATTTAAATGACGCACTTAGATCTTTAGAAATTTTAGATATTTCTATTTGTTTGATATTTTTATCAAATTCAGATATTGCTGTTGTAGCACCATAAATAGCACCAACTAAACCACCGCCAACACCACCAATAGCAGCACCTAAAGGACCAATAAATGCTCCAATAAATGCTCCAGCAGTAGCACCAGAAGCAGCCGCAGATAAAGCCCCACCAACTCCAGCCAAAGTTTTAGTACCACCTTTGTTTATTGTACCACCACTTCTCAAAGCTTCAAGTTGAGAATTAACAATAGAATCAATTCCCGCTCCAGCAATATTACTAGCTATAACTGCTGGTATACCAAATTTGGCAACCGTTTGTAATCTTCTAGGTATTCCAGCAACCCTTCTAGATCTATCTCTTGCTTTTTCGAAAGTTTTTTGTCTATTATCTCTTTGTTTTTCTATATCTGGAATACTTTGATCAACTATTGTTAGTTTATTTTGTTTTTCATTTATAAATTCTCTAGTATTAAATGCAAACTGACTTAATTCAACATTTTCTTTCCTTAACTTAGCAACTGTATCAGCGTGTCTCTGAAATCTTTGTTGTTTTGATACGTTGAGTGGATCTGTAACTAAAGATAATCCAGCACCTTTTTTCTGTTGTTTAGCAATAGCTAATCTATTAATATTATTTTGTCGTTCTTGATTTAGAATAACTAAGTCGTCTTTAGCAGTTTGTATTTCATTTTTTGTTCTTCTTTTTTCTTTAAATATTGTTCTAAGATCAGTTTTAGATTCTATTAAATCTTTTCCAGATAATCTTTGTGTTTTTGTTCTACCTTGTAAATCGAATACATTTAATATATTCTTTTTCAAACCACTATCAAATAATTTCATTCCATAAGTAAGTAACTGAAATTGTGCTATACCAGATACTATAGCCGCTGTAAAATCTCTTACAGAATCTGACATATCACCAAAAAAAGATTTAATTTGTGGTAAATTAGATAAAACTAATGGTGTGATTGCAGCAGCAATACCTAATTTTAATCCATTGTTATTTTTTACTAAACCACCATTTTGAAAACCAACCAAACCACCTTTATTTAAAAATTGAGCATTATCATTAATATATTTAAGCTTATCTTTACCAATTTTTTTAACAGCATTTTTATTAAATACAAACTCACCCTTTGTTAACATTGCTGGAACAGTATCTCTATTTGAACCATCACCAGGAATAATACCACCTCTATTACGTTTTAAAAATCCTTTCTTAAAAGGTATAATTCCTTTACCAAAAGCAATACTACCAACTAATCCACCACCAGCAATTAATAGTGGAATTAAATCTTTCATATATCTAATAACACCAATTATAGATTTAGTCATATCTATTAATAAAGTTATTAAAGATCTTATTTCTTTATCTTCTCCAAATTCACGTATTAGAGATAAAAATTCTTCTTTAACTTTTGTGAATTGATTAGCTAAACTTTCCTGTGATACTATAGCATCTTTTGTTAAACTATTAGTTCCTTTTAATGCAACTTGATAAGCAGATTGTGCAAGCACATTTTGTTGAATCAAAGGAATAACTTTAGATATTTGTCGAAAACCACCAAGTTCTTCAGTAATTTGAGCAAAACGAGGATCTCGACTACTAATTTGACTTAAAGCTTCACTAAGTTTTTGGATAGCTATAAAAGGACCAACGAATTCACCAGCAGTTCTACCAAATTTTTTAGCTTCTTCGGTTGTAAAATTAAGATTTATACCAAAATCACGTAAAAATTCTTGAGTTCTAACACGCTGTAATCGAGTAAATATTGTACGAAAACCAGTAGCAATTGTATCTGCACTTTCACGAGTTGTAGCACGAACAGATGTAAACAAACCAAGTAACTCGTTAAGATTACCACCAGCAGCAGCAAAAGCACCACCAGTTTTTTGTATAGCTGTTACTATATCTGTAGATTCAACAGCAAATTTTGCAGATACAGAATTAATAGAAGATAGTGTTTCTTTTAAATCAGATGTCTCTAAATTAAATTGAGACATTGCAGCAATAGAACCTTCAACTGTGTTTTCTATATTTTCAAATGTAGGAGCTAATTCTGTTAAAGCAAGAGCTTCTAAAGCTTCCTGTACTTCTTTAGCAGTAAAACCGGCTTGAGCCAAAACTAACGAAGTATTCAATATTGATGATGAACTAACACCATAACTTGTTGCTAAATTAGTAACTTCATCCGATAATCTTTGTGTTGTACTTAATGATTCTCCTGTTACTTGTCTAACTTTTGTTAATTCCTTGTCGAAGTCAATAAATTCATTTACTGCATTTCGGATAGCAAATGCTAATCTAAAGAATCCTGCTGTAGCTACTGTATAAATACCAAAACGTCTAAAAGTAATACCAGCTTGATATGCTAAATCTTCAAGTACACCCCTGGTTTTTTCAACAGATTGAGTTAATTGACTCTGAGATTTAATAGCTGGTTGTATATTTTTAGCATTAAAACCAATAGTACCTAAACCTTTAACAGTTGTAGATAAATTTTGATAAGCTCTATTAATACTTAAAAGAACATTTCTAAAAGTAAAGCCAGATGCGCTAGCCTTAGTAAAGCCTTTATCTACTCTATCAAGTAAGACTATTAAATTAGATAAAAACTTGGTATCTTTTACTCTAAAATCAAATGTATAAGTTTTACCAGCAATTTTTGCTAAATCTCGTAATGGTTTAGCAATTTGCAATAAATTTTGTCCAACAATAGGTAGATTAGCAGCACTTCTAGAAAGTTGTTGTAATCCCGTAGATACAACTGGAAGAATAGTACTTAATTGTTGTAATTTACTTATTCCACTCTTATTAATACTTACCGGAATAGAAACCGGTTTTACATTATTAAATTTATCAATAGCTTGTAAAGCAAAATTAATACTTTGATCTATAATAGCTTTTACAGTAATCATAACTTGCTTAGATTGCAAAGAATTAATTACCGGTTTTACAGAAGCATATATATATTTAATATCGGAATCAAATGCAGCCTTATTTAACCTAAGATTTATTAATGTTGATCCTATTGATTTTTTTATAGCAGAAAAATTAGCATAAATATACTTTATATCAGAATCAAAAACCCGTCTATTTATTCCAAAATTTAATCTTTTTTTATCAACAGTAGAATAAATTGGTTTTAAAGAAGAATATATATACTTAATATCTGAATCAAATTCTTCTTTATTTATACTTACATTTAATTTTCTGTTTTTAAGACTATTAAATATATTATTAAAAGAAGAATATATTCCTTTAATATCTTTAGTTATAGCTTCTTTATTAAAATTTATTTTTACAGCAGTATTCTTAACCGTATTAGTAAAAGTTTTAAATCTATTTTGAATATCTTGGATATCTTTAATAGATTCTGTTTTATCAATAGATATTTTAACTTTACCAACTTCGGCTAGCTTATTCTTAATACTATCAACTATAGTACCTAAATTACCAAGTTGTATTTGTAATTCTGCTGTAATAGCAAATTTTTCAGCCATTTACACACCTATTAAATTACTATAACACAGTAATATTATCTGACAACGTATTCGTCATTACTGGTATACCATCAAGTAAAAACGGTTTTCTTTCTCGTATTCTATTTCCTGATTCATCAACCCTTTCCCCGTTTATATTAACGAACTCTTCATTTTCATTAATATATCTACCGTCTTTATTTATTAATCTTCCTTCAGAATCGACTCTTTTACCTTGTTTGTTAATAAAATCCATATCTTCGTTTATAAACTTATATTCAAGTAAAAATTTATTTTCAGGTAATTCTTTTTGCCAATTATCAGATAAACCAAACATTATCGAACTCAATTTACGGGCACATTCTATAGAATAGTCTTCTCCAGACTTTTCCATATAATCTTCATATGAAGTAAATAACTTGTTTCCCTCTTCATCATAACAACAATAAGAAACCAGGGCATCAAAATAAGTATTATCAGATTGACCTTCTACAGTAAAAGCATCATGTTCTCTTAATTTTTGAGAAATTCTAATGAATTCCCCACGTCTCTCACGTATTAATAACGCTAATTTTTTAGCTTCAGATAGTTCAATACCACCACTATCCAAAATATCGAGCGCATCTTTAATTTCTTTTTGTAATTCTATGGTTCTTGTTTCTTCTTGATCAGACCAAATACCACGATCAATAAGTTTTTTATTTAATTCTTCTCTAAGATATGCTCCAGAATCTAATGCTTCTCTAAATTTTTGATTAGCTTTTACTTTAGCATCATTTTCTTGTTTTAAACTAGGTTTTGCAACATAATATGTCTTGTCATTAACTTTTACTGATTCTCTCATTATTTTCCGTCCTTTTCTTCTCTAAATAAACGAATTTGTTTATTACCCAAATCTAAAATTATTTTTCGTACTTCATTAAATTTTTCTTTAATATCGTTATCATTTTCCCATAAATATCCTAATTTATCTTCTATTGCTGCTATAGAACCTATCATTGTTGTTCTAATCCTAATTATACATTTATCATCCACGCTTCACTCCCATTTGAACTTGTTGCATCATAAGATCCTGTTTCACGTCCGCTAATTTACCATGAGAAATTAATCCATGTTGATATATTTGATTTAATCTACTATCACGCAATTGCTTACTATATTGTGAATTCATGTTATTAATTCTATCTATTTCTTCTTTATTTTTAGCTATAATAAAAATATCTTGAGCATTACCTAATTTACTATTATATTGTTTGTCCGTTTTTTCAACTTTTTTATTTTCTTTTTGAATTAGTAACCATCCGTCTATAGCATCATTATCATTAACAATTTCTTCTTTTGGACATTCTGTAGATTCTCTAATATTATCATAGATTTTAGACCACATTAAAAGTAGTTGTTTTTCTATACTTATTCCAATACCCTCTGGAAATAAATTATAGTCTTTCAAAGCATACCACATATTCATCCATTGCCCGTTTTTTGATAAATCTCGTATTTCTTTAGGACCAATATTTATTAAATTCAGTTCATTTAAAATACGTTCAGGTTTTATTGTTTTAAATTTATACTTTTTATTGTTACTATATACCGTATTTCTTATTAAAAAAAGAGACTTAGCATAATTTGCCAAGCCTTCTTTTGTATATGTCTCGTATTTTGATAGTTTCCAATATATATTCGACTCTTCTAACCTGGTTTTATTTATATAACTTTTTAAAGCATTAAATGTACTAGTATTATCAAAATGGGTATACAAATCTTTTTGAAAATCTTCTATTATTTTAGTACATTTAGATAAAAAATCTAATTCTTTTCTACTTATTATTCCTTTATTAATTAAATATTCTCTTAATTCATCTTTAGAGATTATTTTTGTTTTTTCAAAATATTCTTTATATAATATACAAGATTCATAAATTAAATCTAGACTAGGTGTAATAACTTCTAATCTAGATTTATTTATATTTAAAATAGTTTTACCACATAAAATACGGTAAATATTCGTTTCCTGAAGATGTCCTTGCATTTAATGTTTTTATAAATAGTTAATTAAAAGCCTGCTGGGTCAGTTGGATCTGTAACTGTAAGATCATTAAAAGTAGTATAACTATAAGTACAAGTGGCATTACCACCACCAGCATCTGCACCACCATAAGAAACTGAACTAAGTTTATTTTTAGTGCCTAAATCAAGTCTCAAGCCAGTATCAATAGCTATAACTATTTCTTTATCTACTAGATTATTACCATTACCAGCTACACCAGCTTCTGTAGCAGCAATAAAATCACCGTCTTTAGTTAGAACTTCAATATCACACGTAACTTCAACAGGAAATGTAGCATATCTAAAAAATGGATTACGACTTCCTAATTCTAATAAAGCTTCTCTACCTAAATCTGTAGAAACACTTATACCTTGAATTGTCGCATTATATGCGCCAGCAGCATTAAGACTGTTATACCCAGAAGAACTAAGACCTGGAATACCACCAACTCCACCAGGAAGATGACTTGAATTAGCGTGATTACCCCATTCAAAATGTTGTCTACGTTGAATTCCAGATGGGGGAGCATCATTATTAAGAAAACCACCACTGAATGTATAAGGAGTACCACTTGCCCATACCTTATTATTACCAACCAATGTAACAGATTCTGTAAAGAAATTATCAACAGGAAAATTATAAGCTAAACTAGATATATACATACCAGAACATGTCATTTGTGCTGTAGGAACACCAGAAGCAGAATTCTGAACATCACCATATATACTGACACCCAAAATACATCTATCATTACTTCTTCCAGCAAGAGTAGGAGAAGCGGCATTTGGTGTAGCAAGATGATATAATAATGGATATCCGTCAATTGCCTTTTCTAATGTAACTTCAACATCAGGTAAATCCTCTAAATTTTCGTAAATTGAAATCTGTCCTAATTCATAAACTTGTGTTAAATTGAAAGTAGTTGTAATACCTAAACTTTGGACACCATGAGCTGGAGTAAATGCTAAAGTACCATCTTCAGCAAAACCAACAGCCTCAGTAGCCCAGAATATTCTTTTATTTTGATTTAAAGCCATATTATATTATCTCCAAAAAAGTGTGAACTATCATATAATTATACACCTAAATATTCATATTAAGAATAGTCGATACTTTATATCTGATAGTACAATGGTAAAGATTATTATTTAATTTTGTAACATCTTCTTGTTCTGCATCATCTATGTATCCCCTACTGTTCAAGGATATACTTAATTGATAACCCGAAGCTAACGCATTATATGTACCACTTATATTTATTAAAAATCCATCATCATTTAATGGATAAAACCCAGATCTTTTTGCTTGATCATAATCATATAAAGAGAAATTACCATCTATTTGTCTTGATATAGCATCAGAAATTTTTTCACAATCTTCCTTTGTTTTAGTAATTACATTAATTAATATATTTTTAGTTACATCTCTAGTATAACTTCCAAGTTCATATCCTTTGCTATTAGTATCAGCAGTTTCAATAGCAACTAATGGTAACTGAACAGCATTAGGTCTATAAGTTCCTTCGAAAACATTTAAATGACTATTTTCTCCACGAAAAAAATCGTTATCTTTTGCATCTATAACTTCAACCTTTTTGTAGTAATAATCTGCATTAGCATTAGATTTAATAGTATTAAATATAATTAAACCATCTCTATAATTAATTGAATATCCAGATGTTTGTAAAATTCCACCAACGTAGACGTAGACAGGATTTTCCCAAGACCAATTTTTAAGGTTAGATCCCCAAACATAACCATCTGCATATGCTGGATGAGCTTTTTTTGATAAATTACCACTTGCATGAGAAGTAGAATATTCAGAAAAACCACTATCCATCCACGTTACCAAGCTTTTGGTAAGATTTTCGGAATAATTTGGTACATTAAGACTAAAACTTTTCATAGTTATGATTTTATTACTTTTTCTATTATATTTCCATAGAAATTATTTAAATATCCTATATTTTCTTCTAACTCTCTTATTATCCAATTATTGGTTTTAGTTCCAGAAAATTCTGGTGGAATACGCCAAGCTCCACCCTCGTCTGATGTCATTAAACCAAAACCAGATCTACTATCTGGATGTCCCGTTGGTGTATATTCATAATCATAAACTAAAAATTTATTACCATCAAAAAATAACCATTGTACCCAAGGTAAATACCTTCGGGTGTTTGGGTTTTTAGTATCAATAATAGATTCGTCCAAATCAGTTAAACCTATTAATCTTGTTGTTTTTAAAACATTTATTCTTAATCCAGTATAGATACCACTCTTTTTCCTGAATTTTTTTGCTTCAACAGTTAAAGATCTTGAGAATATTTCAAGAATTGTATCTACCATATGTTGAGCAGTACCTTCATAAAATCCTATTTGATGTCCTAAATCACCATGTAAAAGTTCATCATAAACAACGGAATTCTTCCATAAACGTAAATGTTCTTGTCTAATAGTTTCATATATAATTTTAGTATTATTAATAATCTTCTTATCTATTTGATTTAATATAGAATTAAGTATATCTTTTTCTAATTGCTTAGCATTCAAAAGTTTCATTTACTTGATACTAAAGTACTAAATTAATATAAGCGGTAAAATATCTATCTCCAAAACCATGTCTTAGTGGTTCAGTCGATAAAGTAAATCTCTTATTTTCTATTTTTAAATAAGAACAACGCTTAATATTTTCTACATCAGACATGTAACCGATTATTTGACATCTACCATCTACAAATTGAATCAATCCAGTTTCTGACCAAACTTTACTTTTACTATACACACGTAATCGCGTTGTTTTAATTATATATATGTTGCCAGTTCCATCACATTGAGTACAAATGCCTTCACATGTACATCTTTGTTTGGTTTCATAATAAAGTTTGGCTTCACGACCAACAAACGTGGCATTAAGTAAAGCATCTATTGCTTCATTATATATAGGTAATATATCTGGTATTTGCATTATTTTAACTTATTTCTACTTAGTTATTGTATTGGTGCTCCAAGCGCAGCTTCTATTGCTTCTTTAGTAGTTTCGTCTGCCCGTCTAAAAAACGCCGCTAAATCTCTGAAGCGTTTGCTAGTTGCAACCGTTTCTTCATTAAGTTGCTTAATATCCTTTAAATGAACCTGCGTCTGTCTCGCGGTTGCAATTATTTCCGCGCTAGTTTTTCTCTCAGCCGCCGTATCTTTAGGTAAGATTGTAAGCAGTGGTATTGGTGGTGGTACTGCATTATTCAACGTAGTACGTCTTGCATTTTCTTCATCAATACGTTTTACCATTACTTCACGATCCTCTTCGTCTACTGGTCCAATTATTTGGACAGAAAAAGTCATTGTTGTCATAATATTACTTTCTTCTTTTATTACTTATACATTTAAAATGAAACACCAATTAACATCACTATTGCACTCGGTGTTATAAGCCTAAAATCTCCGTTAGCTGCGTCTTTCCAGTATGGATTATTTTTTGTTGCATCAGTATCAATAACAGCATAAGCAGCATATGTTGTAGCAACATTATCATTTTGTAAAATATTACCAGACTTATTAGGCGTATATATCTGATTACTATCCATTACTACTGAAGCACCATCGAAATCTACATCAAATACAGTACCAGTAGAACGAGCATCGTAAAAAATATTATCACGAAATACAAGTGAACTAATTACATCTGGAATATCTACTACATCTTCGGTAGAAGCTTGTGATGTATAAAATCGGTTGTTATAAATTTTTAAATCTAAAGCGGTTTGTTGTGCATCTGGAGCTATTCCACGACCACCAGTATTTCCCCAATAACGATTGCCACGAATGGTCATTGAATCGCACGCATAATAAAGAACATGAGCATCAGAATCTAATCCATGAATATAATTATTTTCAGCAACATAATTACGATGCCTACTTTCAGAATAATTATTATTAGCATTAGAAGCATCCCAAGCTCTATTAGTACCAGACAATTCACATTCAGAAATAAGATTATAATCCTTGTACGTTCCACCAGCTCCATGTGAATTTGAGTTAATACAGTAATTACGTATTCCACCAGGTCCAAATTTTGTCCATTTAATCAGTTGATGATCATCCGTAGTTGAATATAGGTGATGGTCAAGCGTTGTATTACCGCCCTCACCCTCAAAATAGCATCCTACTATAGCAAGATAATCTCCCATATCGGTAAACATACCTTGTTCCGCACCAGATCCGGTATTAAATATAGTACAATTCCAAAGACCAAAACCAGAACGTCCAGCTAATGGTTGCCATCCAACACAAAGTCCGCTTGCACCAGCACCAGACGCATCTAAATAGCAATCAGATATGTAACAATTTGTTACAGGGTCTCCACCACCACTAGTAGCACACCAGACGCAAAACGGGTTATCTGTTATATCAAAACCATGCCAACACAAATTATCTATATCGTGACCAGAACCACCAATCGTAGTTACATCAATACGTTCAGTAACATTAGCATTATCAGTTCCATATCTAGTTAGACTCACATTAGCAAATGTTCTGTAAGTTACTGGTAATACGTTAGTGACAGTATTACCACCCTTAAAATGCAACCAGTGGTTATCAGCAATTTGAGAATCACTACTATTACTCTTTGGTCCATTACTGCTGCTTACATCACTTGGATTCGTACCACCAATATCTTCCGTCAATTCAATTTCATCATTGGAAATTTTTGCGGTAATTTGATATAGTCCGGTTGTTACTCCAGTACCACCAGTAATGTATATGTAATTGTACTTTGATGGGGAATCAGTTGGGGCTGTGGCATTTGTATGATTATATGATGTAAATGCTCCTGTCTTTACTAATCGTTTTGTACTAGTAGTAAATGATCCACCACTCACAGCAAATCCCCAAGGGTCTCTACCATCATTAGCATTGTTTCCAGCATCAGGATCATACCAATAATGATTTGCTCTTGAAACTGCCGTAACAGTTAAATTAATCGTTGCAGTATCAACAATTACTTGTGTAGGAGAATAAGCAAATCTAGCCGTAAGAGTAATTGTTTTTGTACCAGGCTCAAAAAATCTGAAGCAAGCTTCTGGACCAATTTGTTTTGTATGTGAATCAACAGTTGTACTACCTTCAAGCCAAGCACATGTTAATGTATGCTTACCAGTTTCTGCTCCACTAGTTACTTGCCAAGTAAATTCTCCGTCTTCAAACGGATATTCACTACCAACAGAAGTTACTGCCGAAGCTGATAAATGAAAGAATGCTGGAACTCCAGTACAAGTAGTACGACTAGCAGCAATCGTATTCATAGAAACCGAGGTTGTAGTTAAGTATGGATTACCTCTGAATCCAACCGGCATGGCTTCTAACGTAGGTACATATGCTGCACCAGGAAGTATTATTTTTTTAGTTGGTTCATAAGCAATACCACGACGTGTCGCCAAGAATTTAATTTCTTGTGGTGTTAATGCTCGATTATGAACTAATAGATCATCCAAATAACCATTAAAGAAAAACAAAACTCCAATCAAAGCCCCGAATGAAGAATTGTCAGTACCAGTATCTAATGTTACAGTGGCACTAGCATCCTCATTACCATCCAAGAACACTTTCTTTAGTCCGTCTGATGTGTACTGATAACTAGCGTGATACCAACGATTGGCGACAAGGGTTGTGTTACCATAAAGAGTATCACCAAAACTATTAAACAACAATTTTGATGTGTCAATTTCAAGATAAAATCGTTTTCCAGTTAATTCACTTCCAGCATATAATAATCCTTGACGGGTTGAGATTGTACCGTTACATCGAAACCAAAATGAAGCTGTTTTCGGAGCAGCCCCACTTGGTATAATAGGAAAATTAAAATTAAGAATATCATCAGTACCATCAAAATCTAGTACTAATCCATTCTCATTAGCAACCCAATCTGTACCAGGGTCCATAGCTGTCAATACAGCATGATGTTTATAGACACTATTATCAAATAGTCTCCAACCAGTATATCCACGACTAGGACACCAAGCACCAATTAGTCCGTGTTGTATTGATGGATGCATTATGCTGATACGTTATTATAGATTGGTTGAACTCTAATTTGGTGATTACTACCAGTTGAATTTAGATTAACTGCTGTATCGTGTGTAACAAAAAACGAGAATTTCTTAGGACAAACTCCGCCGAATAACGAAGCAATTGATTTGCATGAAAAGTGATATGTAACATCACTAGTAGCAACAGTTGCAATTGAAGCTATTAATGCAAGAGCAGAATTCTTATTTTCAGCTATAAGTGTTGGACCAGCCGCGTCTGTACCAGCAAATCCTGCTGGATAAGTAGTACCATCCCATGAAGCTACACACCACACTTGAATTGACTTACCAGTTGTAGGCGTAGTTCCAACAGTAATCTTTCCACTAACAAGATAATCCATAGCTAATAGTGAACTATTGTCAATTGCCGTAGATTCACGACCAACTAAAAGTGTGGACGAAGTTGCTAGTGATGCTAATGTAATTGTAGCATCTGCCGCAGTACCATAAACGAGTTTAACATCTCCAATTGCCATTAATTAGTCTCCGTTGCTGATAAATAAGTGTTAGTACCGTCAAAACGCCAAGTAACTATCCGTATTTTTGATGTGGCATCTGCACCCCAATCAGGTTCTACACCAAGCCAAATTATTGAACCAGAACTGACAGCCCATGTTAAATCTCGTGAAGTTGTAGCATGTTGCTTTACAATTATTGTTCCAGAAGACGTACTTCCTGGAGTAGTAAGGGTTACTGTTACAGTACCAGTCGCAGATGTTAATGCAAGTGTTTGGTGATTTCCGTCTGTAAGTGTAATTGTTTGAGTTGTTCCAGTTGGTGTGTATGTTACCTCTGAAGTAAATGCAATAAGTTTTGAAGCTTCAAGTCGGTTTACACCAAGCGAACACCGACCAGAATCGTCGGCTAACTGGGCAATCAAAGCCGTTTGACTAGCAATTGTACCCTTTTTCCATGCTGGAAACGAGGATGTTGCACCGCCAAATTTCAGCATATTGAAATTGGTTGTAGCACCGTCCGTAAGTATGATATCTCCGTTTGCTGGTGAACTTATTACTGAACGCCCTGTCCAATAGAACCACGCGCTTGCCCCAGCCTGATACGACCCATCAGTCCAAACAATACCATTGGTATTAAGAAATACTTTGCCAAGTCCAACTGGAGTAATTTTAATATGCCCATTATCACGCCCAGTACCACCGGTCTCAGCAATAATATGTGCGGAAAATGTTGTAGCATCATCGTCGGTAATTCCGCCCATTGCTAGTCGTGTATAATCAGCACCTGGCGCACCAGATGCTATGCCATACAAGCGAAGAGTTTGCGCACCATTCGAGAAGTCTCGCATAGCCAGGATGTTATCGCCATCCTTCGTCAGATACGCATTTACGAATCCAAAAATTGCACCATCGCTCATTTGAAAACCGTTAGCCTGACACGTTGCGTAATTATTCGTGTCGCATAACAGTTGAAAATTATTATTATTCATCTGCAAGAACGACGTACTACCATTCATACCGAATCGTGCAAATGTTCCACCAACATCTGTGCATGTTAATATTCCAGCAGCATTGAGAGAGGCACTAGCACCAGTACCAGTTAATAGTGTTATTTGTCCAGTTGAGATACCAACTCGTTGCGAACCATTGACATGGCAATCAAGAAAATAACCAGCAAAACCTGTGGGAGCATTGATACCTAATCCAGTACCCAGCGTATACCATCCAGTACTTGTTGTCCCAGCAGGCTCGATTAGCAAGTGAGGTTTAGTAGTCGTAGAAGTACCACCAGAAAACCAGGTGCCAGAAAGTAGTGATGGCGGAGTAGAAGAAGCTGCATTGAGCGAAATAATTTGCTGACCTACGA
>ERZ1292625.3110-Hain-H41-01um-R1-3110-length-14005-cov-4_pt1 | contig 14005 bp, 16 predicted proteins | sample MGYA00564400_ERZ1292625 | MGnify/ENA primary metagenome ERZ1292625 (study PRJEB36523, sample SAMEA6512639) | groundwater metagenome | collected 2019-01-08 | study: AquaDiva: Metagenomics assemblies of 32 groundwater samples | reverse complement strand
AAACGGGTAAAATGTGAGTACACTGAGCATAATCCTTCCGCGACTATTTCGGTTGCAGAAGATGAGTGGATCGAAGTGGTAAATTGGATTCAAAAAAATTGGGATATTGTCGGCGGACTTTCATTCTTGCCGAGGTTTGACCACATCTACCAACTCGCGCCGTATGAGGCAATCAGTAAAGAACGGTACGAGGAAATCGCCCGAGCGTTCCCGGTGGTTGACTACGCGAAGTTGGTCACATACGAGCAGACCGACGAAACAGAACAGAAACGTGAACTTGCCTGCGCGGGCGGGACGTGTGAAATAGAAATAACTCCGCAAACGCCGCTTGCTATATGAACACACACCCATGGTACTCAGGTAAGGGAGACTCTGGCACTTCGACGTTGTTTGGATCAAAAGATCGCATTCCCAAAAACGACGTACGTTTTGAGGCGCTCGGAAGCATCGACGAATTAAACTCGCTCCTCGGGGTATGCCGCGCAGTGGTAGTTGAGCAAAAATATACCGCGCCGCTCAGAAAAACCATCGAAACGATTCAGGAGTATCTCTTTACCGCACAAGCTGAACTGGCAGGCGCGTCACCGCACCTCGAGGAACACCACGTAGTGTGGTTGAACAACACCATCGAAACGTACGCGAGTGCTGTGCAGAAACCAAACTCCTTCATTATTCCCGGAGCCACGATAGCAAGCGGTATGCTCGACTATGCACGCACGGTTGCGCGACGTGCCGAGCGCGCAGTCGCCGTGTGCGCCGAACAGCACACTGTTTCCCCACACCTTCAGACTTTTATAAACCGTCTTTCGAGCATGTTCTTTATCTTGGCGCGCGCCGCAGCAAAACTGGCGTCAGTTGATGAGCGCGCGCCACAGTATCTCTAATCATTCTTCTATGAAACATAGAACACTATTAAAAACACTTGCAACACTCGCCGTAGGACTTGCGGTTTTGCTCAGCGTATCACTACTCACTGCCACTCAAAACAATGTTTCTGGTACACCATATTCAAACGAGGTCGAAAACCAGATTGAAGTAACGCTTCGTATAGAAGGTCTCTACGATGCTGAACATATAACTATCTCTCAAGACTCATCAGTGCTCACACTGTTGGCCGAACAGTACCGTAACGACCCAGCCCTCATGATGCGCACTACAGAATATGAAGGTTTAGGGACACTCATCACAGGGCTCGCAGGGAAAGAAAATGGAGCGGGTGATAAATACTGGCAGTACCGCGTGAACGGAGTATTGCCGCAAGTTGGCGCCGACCAATACCTACTTTCCAACGGTGATGATGTTGAGTGGTTTTTTGAGATATCGTCATTTTAACCTATGACACGAACCACTCTTATTACTGTTCTTCTCCTCATAGCGTACGGTACGTTGATGCGCCTCCTCCCTCACACACCTAATATGACTCCTGTAACCGCACTCGCAATCGTCGGATCACTTTACTTTGGAAAACGAATCGGACTGGTCGTGCCAACTGCAACGCTCGCCATGTCTGATTTATTTATTGGTTTCTACGATTGGCGCATTATGGCGAGTGTCTACGGTTCGTTTGCTGCAATTGGCGTACTAAGTTGGCTTTCGCGAAAACCGGGGGTATGGTCTCTGACACTCCCAGTCATTCTCTCCCCTTTTCTCTTTTTCTTCATTACTAACGGCGCCGTGTGGGCATTTTCACCATGGTATGAAAAAAGTATAAGCGGGCTCTTGCATGCATATGAAATGGGTATTCCGTTTCTAAAAAATATGCTCCTCGGTGACCTTTTGTACACGGTTGGATTAGTGGGGGTAATAGAGTTAGTACGGGTGGCAAAAAACTACCTCGTACCATTTCTTCGACTGGAGGCATTCCGCACTTTCTTCCGAAGAAGTTTCTTTTTGTGTCCCCACGGGGAAATGTCCGGTGAGTACACAGGCACGCATCGGTCATAGATAACTTCTTCGTCGCCACTCAGAAATTTCTACGACCCTGACTCGCACTTCGCATCTACTGATGCTCACTGCGCTCCATCTTTCGATTCCCCGTGGAAACCCGTGAGAGAATCGGTCACGGTTCACTAAGTATTTTGCTTCAGGCATTCGCAAAATACTAAGTGTCCTCGACCCCATCTCCCTCGCTTCGCTCAGTCCGACTTTCGATTATCTTCATCGATTCATGTGCCACCAAAAAACACCCAAGCAATGGGTGTTTTTTGGTGGCATGACCCTAACGATAGCAAATTCAAAACCTATTATTGAGTTGCTGAAAGAAATATCGCATATTGCTGTGAATTTAAGGCGTTTTTCTTGGGAGAAGAAACGGGTCGTCAGTCTCGCCAGCAGAGAACCTATCTAAATGCTTCTTCTCTTCTTGGACATAAAAATTGATCTCGTCCATAACGTCTCCAGCCTCCCATTCTGGAGTTTTTACGTAATTATCCAACGAGTATCCAACACCTGACTCTGGATTGAGAGAGGAAAGTAAATCTGCAAAATCCGCCAATAAATCCTCAACTTCTCCGTAATCAACTGGGTATTTCTTTAAAAACTCTGACGGGTTATCAAAATATTTAGCGTCTATATGGGCAAGCTTATGGCGTAGCTGGTAGATATTTGAAATCACCTTCTTGTGCTTCTTGAGAAGGGCTTTGACTTTATCTGCTTTGCTGGAATCTATGTGCCTACGAAGGTAATGTCTGAGTAACGCATGTACGGAAATAACCTCATTGCGTCTACTGTAGCTCGATTTTTCAAAGCACTTTGCAATACTTATCACCCACTCATTCTGAAGCGCAATTAGGACTGAACCCCAAAAATACTTTGCTCTGCCATACAGGGGCTCGTAGTCTTTCTTCTGTAAACCTTTCCATGAGTAAAAAGTGGCGGAAGTTCCCAGTAAATGACTGTATAAAGTAGCGAAGCGTTTTTTATACTCTTCGTTGTCTGCTAGGTTCAAAACATCGTTAGGGGGTTTGAAGATCCCCCTTAGATAGCTCAAAATCGCCAGCCCCAATTTCTGGCATTTCAAACCCAAGTTCCATTGTGAAGTAAATGAGTAGAATCGTTTGAGCGTGGGCAAAAGTATCATTAGGTGACCCCACGGGGAATCGAACCCCGATTTCATCCGTGAAAGGGATGTGTCCTAGCCGTTAGACGATGAGGCCGTGGCTAAAATATAGCATTTTTTGCCTAAAATGCTAGGATTTGGCGATACGGAAGAGTCGCATAGTGGTTTATTGCACCGGTTTCGAAAACCGGCATACTGTAAAAGGTATCGAGGGTTCAAATCCCTCCTCTTCCGCAGAACACTGTTAGGTACTGACGAGCCAATGAATGGTACTCTATGACGATGGAGCAATTGTATAAAAATCATCTTGAACACCTCATAAAAGAGGCGAAGGAAATTTTAGAAAAAGAGTCTGCAGAGGTGGCGGTGATTCATGCAGGTTCACCTGTTTTTTATCACGCGGATGACCAAGAAATTCCATTCCGTGCACACGCGCATTTTAAGCGGTTTACACCAGTATCGGGGCCAAACCACTACATTATGGTGAGCACTGCGCGCCCTTCCGCGCTCCTGATAGAGTATCGACCGGACGACTTTTGGGAAGAACAGACTGACGACTCAGCGCCATTTTGGAGAAAACATCTTGAATCACATATCGTTACCAATGAAGAAGAACTGAAACGCGCGGTGGTAGGAGAAACAATGAAGAAGTCCTGTGTGCTTATCAGCGACGCCGCGAGTAGTGCACTTGTCGCTTCGTGGGGTGTAACACTCGTTGATGCAAGACGGGCAACAACAATACTTGATTTCAGTCGTGCCATAAAAACTCCGTATGAAGTTGCCTGTATAGAAAAAGCAAATGAAATTGCCGCGCGTGGCCACAAGGCCGCGTGCGAAGCGTTCCTAGGTGGCGCTTCTGAGCGCGACCTATATTATCACTACCTAAAAACAGTCGGCGCGCTTGAGAATGAACTTCCCTACGAAACAATTATTGCCTTAAACGAAAAAGCATCTACACTCCACTATCGTAGAAAACGAGAGGGGGTAAAAAATGCCTTGGTACTCCTACTGGACGCAGGATATGCCGTCAATGGCTATGCATCAGACATTACCCGCACTACCGCTAACTCACACGTGCACCCACTGTTTAAAAAATTGCTTGACGATGTTGAAACATTGCAACAAAAACTCTGTGCGCTCGTAGCCCCTGGAAAACAATTTATTGAAATACATCACGAAGCGCACCGGGGCATAGCCGAAATACTTTCCCGACACGGGATCTCAAAAACTACTCCAGAAGAGTTGGTGGAAAAAGAAATCACCCACACCTTTTTTCCTCACGGCGTGGGGCATATGCTGGGGCTCCAGGTTCACGACGTGGGAAATGCGACGCCGGACGGCGAAGTACATGAATTAAAAAAACACTATCCGAAAGTCCGTACAAACCGAGCACTTGTTGAGGGTATGGTGACCACCATAGAACCGGGTCTCTACTTCAATCCACTCCTTCTTGAAAAATTGCGTGTTTCAGACCACTCACCACTCATTAACTGGAGTCTGGTGGATGAACTCACACCGTATGGAGGAATTCGCATTGAAGATAACCTGGTTGTCACAAAAGGAGGGTCTCAAAATCTAACCCGCACCCATCTTCCCACATAACCTTGTGTAGACTGCACTTCTTCAGTAGGATAGGGAAAGCCACGTAAGGAAACGTCGCATAGTGGTCTAGTGCGCTCGCTTGGAAAGCGAGTGAGGGTAACACCTCCGCGAGTTCGAATCTCGCCGTTTCCGCACCCAATTTTTATATATGAAAAAAAATAACAAAAAAGATACCGGGTGGGGCACTGTAGCGGTGTGGTATAACACGCTTATCAGAGGAAATGACACATACCAAAAAGAAGTCATCCTTCCCCACCTGCTACGGCTCGTGGCACCAAAGTCAGGAAAGCGCATCGCTGACATCGGGTGCGGACAAGGATTTTTTTCATTCGCTTTTGCCGAAAGTGGCGCCACGGTTACCGGCTTTGACATTGCAAAAGAACTAACTGCGCTTGCCACCACGCACGCCAAGGAGCATTCCAAACTAAATGTTGCTTTCTATACCGCGCCTGCAAACCAACTTCCTGCTCGCGACAACGCCTTTGACACCGCTCTGTTCGTTTTATCACTCCAAAACATTGAAGAATACCGCGAAGCCGTGGCTGAATCCGCTCGTGTCTTAAAGCAAGGGGGAGAATTGTTTATCGTGCTCAACCATCCCGCCTTCCGTATCCCGACTTCGTCTTCGTGGGAGTTTGATGAAGCAACAAAAACACAGTACCGCCGTGTTGACCGCTACGCACTTCCCTTTTCTACCAAAATTGATATGACTCCTGGAACCGCTGATTCAAAAAAGAAAATCTATACGCTTTCATTTCATCGTTCACTCCAAGACTACGTAAAGGCAGTGACCAAAGCAGGGCTCGTGGTCACGGGGCTAGAAGAGTGGCACTCGCACCGCACCAGTCAAAAAGGCCCACGCGCTGAAGCTGAAGACGCCGCCCGAAAAGAATTTCCACTCTTTTTAATGCTCCGTGCGCAAAAACAGTAATGAGTCTTACACTTCCCATCACCCACTTTTGGAACGGCACACCCTGCAAAGAACTGTCGCTTCACGGCTCAGTGACGCTCAATACCACTGACGGTGGAATACTAATTTCGGCAACACTCCCCCATCAAAAAACACCTAACGTACCTGCATCTCCCGCTGGTTCACGCGTTCATAACCTTTGGGAACACGACGTGGTGGAGTGCTTCTTGGTGGGAGAAGATACCTACCTTGAAGTGGAGCTTGGCGCAGGGGGGCATTTTTTAGTGCTTGATTTTAGCGCGCCTCGCGTACGAAAAAATGAGTATGAGAACTTTCAACCCACACTCACCTACAACCCACGTCACACAGAACACTCGTGGAGTTCGTCCATTCTTATTCCCCCTTCTATGATTCCTAAAAAACTTTCTCGCGCGAATGCGTTCGTTATTGTGGGTGAAAACTTTTTAGCATACGCACAAACTCCTGGGGATCATCCAAACTTTCATCAACCTGACACCTTTCCCCAACTTTCGTTAACGTTTTAGTCGGGCAAGAATCCTCCCGCTTGGTGATTCCACAAACGCGCGTACACACCGTGTTCATCTTTTACCAGCTCGTCGTGTGAACCGTCTTGCACAATCGTGCCTCCATCAAGAACGAGAATACGATCCATTTCACGAATAGTAGAGAGGCGGTGCGCAATGGCAATCACCGTTTTACCCTGCATCAGTTCGTGAAGTGCTTTCTGAATTTCAACTTCGCTCTCGCTGTCAAGCGAACTCGTTGCTTCGTCCAAAATGAGAATGGGAGCTGCTTTCAAAATGGCGCGCGCAATGGCAACACGCTGACGCTGCCCGCCTGACAATTTCACCCCGCGCTCTCCTACCAGCGTTCCATACCCCTCCGGAAGCATCATAATAAATTCATGCGCCTGAGCTTTGCGTGCTGCTTCAAATATTTCTTCGTCAGTCGCGTCTGGTTTACCGTAGGCAATATTTTCTCTGAGCGTGCGATGGAAGAGAACTGACTCCTGCGGCACCACCGAAATAGCCGCGTTCAGTGAGTCCTGAGTAACCTTGCGTAGGTTCTGCCCATCAATGCAAATTTCCCCTTCGTGTACATCTTGCTGTCTCAAAAGTAGCGAGACGAACGTGGTTTTTCCGCTCCCTGAAGGCCCCACTAGCCCTACGCGTTTTCCTCCCTCAAGCGATATGGAGAAGTCAGAAAATACTGGCTGTGTTCCGTACAAAAAGGTCACCTTATTGAAGACAATAGCGCCGTCGGAAACCGCGAGCGCGGGCGCTTTGGGGAAGTCGGTAATGTCGTGAGGCAAAAGAATCTCCTCAAGACCTTCCTTAATGAGCCCGTACCCGCGCGCAAACGCGTTCATTGAATTCCCGATCTGAGAAAACCACCCAGCCAAACCGCTCATCAGCGTTAAAATCATAATGAAACTCCCCGTGGTCATACTCCCTCCTCGCCACAGCGAAAAAGATCCGTAGAGCATGGAAACCACGAACATACCCATCACCACGTTACTAATGATAAGGAGCACTTCGCGTCCAAACCACGCGCGAAGCGCCGCGTCGCGCAGTGCCTTTGTTGCTCCTTCTGCGCGAACTATTTCAGCAGTGCACATGACGTACTGACGAAGCGCGGTGATATTTGAAAGTACATCAACCGTTAAACCGCTGACGTGCGTGCGTTCTTTTGAGTGCTGCTCAGACAAACCCGAGTTACGACGTGATAGGAAGTAACTCACCACAATCAAAATCACCATCCAAAACGAATAGACGAGTGCCAGTGTTGGGCTTGCTAAAAAGACGAGAAGCAGCGAACCCAAGAACGCGACGACCACGTTCACCCCTGACCACAAAAAGTTTTCAATTAAGTCTCCTACTCCATCGGCAGCGTTCCATATTTTGTTCCCTAACGCTCCCGCAAACTTGTTTGAAAAGTAGGTGTGGCTATGTTTAACGAGGTACGCAAAAAGTGCGTCTCGTCCGTACTTTTGCACTCCCGTAACCCAGCGCATCGCGGTAAGCCCGCTCGCGCGGTACATGAGCGAGTGCCCCACCGCCGCAATAGGGTAAATAATAATCCACACCATGAGCATGTTGGTGGCATCCTGACCTGATGAAAAAAGTTCTGCCGTGTCTATGAGTTTTTTAAATACGTAGTACGTACTCGTTTCCAACCCTTGCGCGAGAACAACAAACACAATAGAAAGAACCGCCCACAGCGCAAAGGGGCGCGTCACGAACAACCCGTAACGGAGAGGTTTATGAGGAATTGACTGATTTTTACTTTTTACTCTATGCATATGTTCTAAGCCGATATACCAAAAGTATATACCTGGAACATAAAAAAACGCCTCACGGGCGTTTGCGACTTCTTTCTATGGGAGTATGCTCCCTCGCGTACATTTTGTTCCGGCTGTCCTTTTGGTTACAAGTACCAGCTTTTTTTATAATATCACATTATTTCTGAAACGGCAATGGCGCCTTCACGTAGGATAACAGGCTTATCACCGCGCGCATCAACGACGGTAGACGCATCATTTTCAGGAAGTGCGCCCTCGTCAAAAACCTCAGTGATCCACGACGCTTTTTCTTTAAACTGCGCGAGGATTTTTTGTGGAGTTGACTCGGGCACCATTCCTGATACATTCGCGCTCGTTGCAGTAATGGGCTTCCCTAACTCGCGTACAAGCCGTAGTGGCGTAGGGTGGTTAGGAATGCGAATCCCCACTGAACCGTCTGCCCCAACCACCCCCGGTGTTTGAAACCCGGGTTTCGAACATAAAACCAGCGTTAGTTTTCCTGGCAGAAACTGTGTAATTAAACGCTCCGCGAGAGGTGTCACTATCGCGTAGTTTTTCATCATGGCGAGGTCTGAAACGACTATAGAAATTGGCTTTTCTTCCCCCCTGCCTTTTAGATCCTGTAAACGCAAAACGGCCTCGGGGTTGGTTGCATCAACCCCAAGACCGTAGAGCGTATCTGTTGGATAGAGAACAATTTTCAAGGCTATTTTTTTGGTCCCTGATATGGTCCTTTTTTTGGAGGACGAGAGGGACTACCTTGACTTGAAGCCTCTTCTGAAACACCGACAAATCCTTTAAATACATCAAAACTACCCATAATTCTATCGTTAATTATTATAATTTTTGATTCTATACCTCTAAAGGCTATAATGCAAGGGTTCAAGCGCGACTAGCTCAATTGGTAGAGCGCCACATTGACGTTGTGGATGTTATAGGTTCGAGTCCTATGTCGCGCACAAAACACAGAATAATGGTCCCTGCGGACCATTTTCTGGTTTTGTGCGAGTCGGAGCGATGTTTCTCCAGCAGAAGAAACACGCGAGACGGGGTCGCAGAATTTTGCAAGCGACGGCGAGCAAAATATCTGTGACCACTTGTGCGAGGCACAGGCATGTGTGAGTTTGCCGTAGGCAAGGCGAACATCACGAGCGTGTATCGCTTCGCTCTCACGGACAAAAGCTTCTTGTTCGCTTTTATCGGGTCGCGCAAAATTTCCGTCAGGAAATTTATGAGTGACCACTGATACCAGCCCCGACCATGTTTTTCCAGCAAAAAACATGCGAGGTATAATAGGTTTCTATATATGAAAAACATCGTAATTCTGTACCATGCGCAATGCTCAGACGGTTTTGGCGCTGCCTATGCAGCCTGGAGGAAGTTTGGCGACACAGCCGATTACCTGCCCGTAGAACACCAAAAACCACCCCCAGAAGGACTTGAAGGAAAGGAAGTGTACATTGCTGACTTTAGCTATCCAAAAGAGACCTTAGCTGGTTTACAAAAGATTGCAAAACGGGTGGTTATTTTAGACCACCACCTTGGGGCAAAGAGTGACGTAGAGTCAGTACAAGAATTCGTATTTGACGAGAAACGCTCTGGTGCGGGTATTGCCTGGGACTATTTTCACCCCGAAAAAAAACGCCCTCAGCTTTTAAACTACGTCCAGGATGGCGACTTGTATACATTTACCCTACCGGATGCGCGCTCCATTTTGGCTTACGTGTATTTAGAGCCATACACCTTTGAATCATGGAATAATTTGGAACAGCTTCTAGAAAATGAAAACACTCGGAACGAAATAAAAAATAAAGGGGCATCGTACAAAAGCCACTGGAACCTCCTCGTTGAAAAAATAATGCAGAGCGCCGAACTGGTTGAGTTTGAGGGATATCAGTGTTACCTGGTGAGCACGCACGATATGTTTAAGTCAGATGTTGGCAACAAACTTGCGCAGAAAAAAGGCCCACTCGCGCTCGTCACCAGAGCGAAAGGTGACTTCATTTCAGTTTCTCTCCGCGGAGACGGTACCGTTGACCTCTCAGATATCGCAAAAAAATATGGAGGTAATGGGCACCCCAACGCCGCCGCATTCAGAATCCCTTATGGAACTCCTACCCCCTGGAAGTTACTCAACAAAGGCAAGGACGTCCTTTAAATCGTTCACCTGTTTCCACGCCGCGCTTCGAAGTGTCTCGTTTCCTTCTCCATATAAAATGCCCCGTTTTGTATATTGGAACGCTTCCAAGTCGTTAATAGAGTCCCCCACAAACAAAACCTCCTCTGGACTAACACCATATATTTTTTCTAAATCACGAATACCATCTACCTTTGCGCTGTGTTCTGACTGTAGAGAAGTGAACGTAATATCGTGAAAAAAATCTTGTTCATTAAATATGGTTTTAGTGTAGCAATAGACGTGACTAATTCCGAAGCGCGCCGCTACCGCTTCCACGTACAAATCTAAACCACTTGAAATGAGCGCAACGGGTATGCCACGCCCCATAATTGTTTTTACTAAATGATCTGCATTCGGTAATAAAGTAAAATCTTTACAAATTTCCTCACATACTGAACGTGACTCTGGATGTGTCCGCCACGCAATGCCGATGTTGGTATACCACTCGCGTAGCGTTAAATCACCTTTGAGGTAGCGTCGCATCCACTCCGTATCAACCGCTTGGTTGAGTCCCATAACTTTGTGCAAACGGGGCCAGAGATTGCTTTCCATCAAGGTTCCGTCAACATCAAACGCCACTACTTTAAATTCGCCAGACATATCAGGACATGATACCGTTACTTCACCAAAGTATGAAGGTATTAGCTATAGAAACCTCGTGCGACGAAACCGCCCTCGCGGTGATAGAGAGCGACACGGTAGGAAAAACATTCTCGGTACTTGGAAGCGCGCTCTACTCTCAAGCGTCAAAACACGCTGAGTATGGAGGCGTATATCCAAACCTCGCAAAACGTGAACACCAAGAAAACCTTGTCCCTCTTACCACAAAAACACTTTCCGAAGCGGGTTTACTAAAAACGCTTCAAGAAAAAATTACCATATATGATAATTTTTCTGACATAAAAGAAGAAAATTTTAGAAACAACGTGCGCGCGTTTTTAGCACACACCGAAAAACCTGACATTGATTTAATTGCGGTAACGTACGGCCCTGGGTTAGAGCCAGCACTGTGGAGCGGGGTCTCGTTTGCCAATGCACTGAGCGCGGTATGGAATATTCCTGCGGTAGGAGTTAATCACTTAGAAGGCCACATTATTTCGGCACTTCTTGATACGGAGGACAATGTACGATTTACGATGCATGATGTTGCCTTTCCGGTGTTAAGTCTCCTTATTTCAGGCGGGCACACTGAACTCGTGCTTATGGAAGAGTGGTTTTCTTACGAGTTGGTGGGGCGCACGAAAGACGACGCCGTGGGGGAAGCATACGACAAAGTAGCGCGCCTTTTGGGGCTTCCGTACCCCGGCGGTCCACACATAGAAACGTACGCCGCAAAGCTAAAACCTAAAACCGATACCCTAAAACCTTTCACGCTCCCCCGCCCCATGATTCACGAGCAGTCGTGTGACTTTTCATTTTCTGGTCTTAAAACCGCGGTGCGATATATGGTAGAAGCTATTCCCTCTCTTTCGGAATCTGATAAAGAAAACATCGCGCACGAATTTCAAAATGCAGTCCGCGACGTGCTCGTTTCAAAAACAAAACGAGCTCTTGATGAAACCGGCGCACGCACACTCGCCGTTGGCGGTGGCGTGTCGGCTAACCAAAACATTCGTGAAGCACTGCACAAGCTCGTTGTTGAAGAATTCCCTGGGATCTATTTTGGATACCCTGAAAAATCACTGACCGGCGATAACGCTATTATGATAGGCATCGCGGGATTACTTCGCGCGCACCACAAAAGAACAGACACGGAAAAAACACTCGTGGCGCGCGGGTCTCTTTCACTGACGTGAATTTATGAGTGAGGAAGGAGTGAGCTCAATGCTTGCAACTCAGCAAGTGCCACGTGGTGGTCGGTGAAGAAAAGTAACAATCCCATGAAGAGGATGAGCGCAAGACTTAAAAAGACGTGCGTTGGTTTTTGTATGTGAAATTCCAAAAAGACAAACAACACTACCGCAAGTGCGAGAATAGTTCCAATCAAACCATAGACATACGTCAGCGTAGTGTGTGGTGAAGCGGCAACGCGCTCTGCAATGTTGGTCTGACGCTCCACGGCATAGTCGCTAGGCGCTTCCACGACGTCGGTATTTTTAACCGCGATGAACATATCATCTTCGTGAATGACAGTAGGCTCGCTTGGCAGGACGGCGACAGGAGTAGAAACGGGATCGTTTTCAGTTACTACTTCAATAGTTTCGCCTCCGACAGAACCAGTTTCAATGGTTTCCGCGCTTTCACCCAATACTGGACTCGTCTGAACGGTAGCGAGTGGTTTTTTCGTTGCGGGCGCGCCAAACATTTGAACCACAAACACCGTTGGCTGACCTTGATAATATCCTTCAGCAGTAGCAATGCCAATTTCAGTAAAATTTGAACTCAAAATGTTCGCGCGGTGAGAAGGCGAATTCATCCACGCACGCTCAACGTCCGCTGAGTCACCAAAAAAGACAGCGAGATTTTCACCAGCGTATGAAAATTGGTACCCCGCTTCTCCAAACCAGTACCACGGCGTTTTCCCATCAGGTGAGTTGTGTGAAAAGTATCCCGCGCGCGCCATATCATCTGCCTTTGCCTGTGCCGCCTCAACCAAGGTTGGGTTCACTGAAAGCCCGTGAAGTCCTTCACCCGCGCGGTCGCCATTAGCGAGGTCAACGAGCACGCTTGCAACAACCGCGGCGAGAAAGCTGTCTTGGTCAGTTAAAAGTTTCTGGACCGACGCTGAAGTGAGGAACACAAATCCGACAAAGGCGCTCAAAAGCACAAACGGAACCACGCGTACCGAGTACGGCAGGTAGTCGTTTTCCGAGCTTGGAATGAACCATTTTTTGAATGTTGGAAACATAAGTACTGGAATTGTATCAAGGAAAATGTGTCGCCTTTTTACGTACTGTGTATTATACCATACATTATTACAAAAAGCAAGTTATCCCCACTCCCCTGTTATCCCTATCTTTAGGGGTAAAACACCCTTCCATCAATACAACTATATCTGACGACCGTCAGATATAGTTGTATGACGGATTTTGAGGGAAAATGTGACAAAAAAACACCCAGCGTTGGCTGGGTGTTTTTGAGAGGACAAACTAACGAGTGACTGAGATGGTCTGACTTAGCTCAGCATCAGGAGCACTCACCGTTACTCGACTGTTTCCGTCGACAATGATGAAGTATCCTGTTGTTGAAGCAGTGTTTCCTGTTGCCGGATCAAATGGGAATGAGGGTAGGTAGGTTGGGGTCAAACAAGCTAGGTCAACTTGGTTACCTGATACAGTACCACCAACAATGATTTCTGATAGAGTTGTTGGAAGAGCTGGACAACCGCCTGTATTGAAGGCACCTTTGCCATCCGCAAGTTTTTGACCAACAGCGTTAAGAATAGCGTTAACGTTTGATGTACGCTGACTGTTATTTGCCTGTGAGAACTGGCGAGCGGGGTTAATAGCAATCAACACCACTGCGGCGAGGATTGCAATAATACCAATCACGACGAGGATTTCAATCAATGTGAAACCACGTGCTGATTTAAGAGTTTTATTCATTTTTTTAAGAGACTAATCTCCAAAAATAAGTTCTAATTAAAGGGTATTTTTGGAAGTACCCTGCTTAAAAACTACCACAAAACGCACTCAAAATCAATAGTTACGGGAGCGTTGGAACCTCTCGCCATTTCAACACATTTTGGTTATTACTGTCAATAGTTACGACGAGGTTGGTGTACGAATTGTAGAAAATTCCTTGAGTTTCTATGGTGGTTTCTCCTGTGTTTGGTGAGTCAGATGTAATGGAAAGAATGGTGCACTCGTACGCATCTCCCGTGTAGGGATTTTCGCTAAACGAAACCACGCCCGTCGTAGGGTTCCCTATCGCGACATCGGCCACTGCTTTACTGACGCAACTTTCTGCAAGCGCCATGCTTTGTTCTTTAAT
>ERZ1292625.3108-Hain-H41-01um-R1-3108-length-14009-cov-6_pt1 | contig 14009 bp, 12 predicted proteins | sample MGYA00564400_ERZ1292625 | MGnify/ENA primary metagenome ERZ1292625 (study PRJEB36523, sample SAMEA6512639) | groundwater metagenome | collected 2019-01-08 | study: AquaDiva: Metagenomics assemblies of 32 groundwater samples | reverse complement strand
TCCATCGCCACCTCGAAGTTCGAGATGGGCGTTTCGCACCGGGGGCAGTACATCAAAACCTTCCGCCCTTCGTAGACAAGTTCCTTTTCATAAAATTGCTTGAAGGCCCACCAGACCGACTCCATGTAGTCGCGATCCATAGTCTTGTAAGAGTTGTCGAAATCGATCCAGCGGCCGATGCGGCGGACCATCTTCCCCCACTCATCGGCGAAGGTAAGCACCTGCGCTCGGCAGGTTTCGTTGAATTTCCCAATGCCAATTCCCTCGATCTGCTTTTTCCCGGAGATGCCGAGTTTTCGCTCCACAATCTCCTCAATGGGCAATCCGTGGCAGTCCCACCCCCAGCGGCGGCGGACGTATCGCCCCTTCATCGTCTGATAGCGCGGGATGACATCCTTGATGGTCGAGGCGAGAATATGCCCGTAGTGGGGCAATCCGGTTGCAAATGGCGGCCCGTCATAGAAGGTGTACGGCTCGCCGTTTTTAGTTTGCTCGAGGGTCTTTGCGAAGATCCCGCCAAGCTCCCAATACTGGATCACCCCCTCCTCGGCCTTCGGAAGATCAAAAGCGCCCGGAACGAACCGATATCCCGGCTTGGTGCTTTGTTCTTGATTCTTGGTGTTTTTCGCCTCCATATCGCTCCAGAGTAGCAAAAATAGGGCCAAAATCAAAGCTTTTTAGCCGTCGCGCCTCCGCAAATATGTTCGGGCTAAATCTTCTCCGGTGCTTCGATGCCGAGGAGGGCGAGGCCGCTTTTCAATATTCCAGCCGCAGTTTTTACGAGCAAGAGCCGTGCGTCGCGGCGGGCGGCATCGTTATCGTTATTTTTCTCGCTATTCCTGGTTTTGGACTTAACTTCGAGTATCGGCGTCGATTCGTAAAAACGGTTCACGGCATTTGCGAGTTCGTAAAGATACGTCGTGAGATGGTTCGGCGCGTATGTCTCTCCGGCCGCGCGGACCGCCTCGGGAAACTCCGCGAGCTTCTCGATGACCGCGAATTCTCCTTCCGTTTCAAGGCGTTTTAGGTCTGCTTCCTGGAATTTGGATTCCGGTATTTGGGATTTTCGCACGATGCTCTGCAGTCGGGCGTAGGTATATTGCAGATACGGCCCCGAGTCGCCCGAAAAGTCGAGCATGGCGTCCCAATCGAAGATAACGTCGGAGTTGCGATTCTCCTTAAGATTAGCGTATTTCAGGGCGCCGAGCGCCACCTGCCCCGCCACGGCATCTTTCTCGCCGGGCGACAGGTCTTTATTCTTCTTTTCCACTATCTCCCGGGCCAGGCGCTCCGCTTTCGTAAACACCGCCTCGAGAAGGATGATATTGCCCTCGCGTGTTGAGAACTTCTGGCCGCGCTCTGCGAATACCAAGCCAAACTTCACGTGCATGAGCTCCGCCTTCGGCGCCAGTCCCAAAAGACTCGCCACCTTGAAAACCTGCTCGAAGTGAAGCGACTGCTCGTTGCCTACTATATAAAGGATCTTTGCCGGCGCGTAGGTCGCCACACGATATTTCAAATTAGCCAGGTCGCGGGTGAGATACAAACTCCCCCCGCCGGTCTTCTCGACCATCGCGGGCGGCAAGCCGAACTGCTCCAGGGGCACGATCATCGCGCCCTCGCTCCGCACGGCGATCTTCTTTTTGGCGAGCTCATCGACGACCGGCTTCATCTCGCCCTCAAAAAAGCTTTCGCCGATATCTACATCAAACTTCACGTTCAATTTTTTGAGCGTGACCGCGAACTCTTTGAGCGACTCCTCCTTGAACCACGTCCAGAGCTTTCGGTTTTCCTCATCACCCGCCTCAAGCTTCCGAAACTCGTCCCGGCCTATCTCCTCAAGCTCGGTCCGGTACTTCGCCTCGTCATGAAAGCGGACATAGAGGTCGAGAAGGGCCTGAATGGGATTGGCGTCCACGTCTTCTTTTTTGCCCCACATCTTGTAGGCCGCGATGAGCTTGCCGAACTGCGTCCCCCAGTCGCCCAGATAGTTCCAGCGTATTACTTTATAACCCAAGGCGTCGTGCAGGTTCGCGAGCGTATCGCCGATGGCGATATTGCGCAGATATCCCACGTGGAAGGGCTTGGCGATATTCAAAGAGGCGTACTCCACGATTGCCGTCCGGCCCCGGCCGGTATTCACTCGGCCATAGGCCTCACCCGCTTTCACGATGCGCCCAAACTCCGCTCGGATGGTTGCCGCAGAAAGTTTGAAATTAACGAATCCCGGCGGGGCCGCGGTGACGCTCTCGAAGAATCCTTTGGGAGCTCCGGCGGCAATTTTTTCCGCCAGCATTTCTGCCAGCACGAGCGGCGGACGCCCTGCCTCCTTGGCCAGGCGCAAGGCAATGTTTGTCGCATAATGTCCCATTTCCGGTCGCGGGGCGGGGACGACCTCGAATTCCGTCCCCTTGGGCACTACCGATAAAACGTGCGCAAAAACGCGCTCCCGGAGGGTCGTTTCGCTTCTCTTTGGAGATTTAGATTCTTGGCGCATCATAAAGAAACAGTTATTCCGTTGAGTGGCTCTGGCCCCTGCCCCACAGGAACTCCTCTCGCCTGGGGACCCCACCGCCAGCAAAGGCAATCTCCCCGCGTAACGTTCCTCTGTTACGCCAGGCCGCTCTTGCTTCATTCTACCTCAATCCCAGGCCCGGTTGCTAAAGCGACCGGGCCCTTGGATTTTTTCGGCGCCGTGCCTCATAGTTAAATAGTAGCGAACCAAAATGACTCCATTAGCCGAAAACCGCCGCGCCAAGTTCGATTACGAGATCCTCGAAACATTCGAGGCCGGCTTGTCGCTCACGGGCCAGGAGGTGAAAAGCATCCGGAGCGGACGCCTGAATCTCGCAGGTTCGTTTGCCGTCATCCGTGGCGGCGAGTGCTGGCTTATGAACGCCCAAATCCCCCCCTACCAGCCGAAGAATGCGCCTGCCGACTACGAGCCAGATCGCACCCGGCGGCTTTTGCTCAAGAAGCAGGAAATCGCCGCCTTAACCGGCCGGCTCCACGAGAAGGGGCTCGTCCTCGTACCGCTTGAGGCGTTTTCCAAAAAAAATCTCTTGAAGCTCACGCTCGGCCTCGCGCGGAGCAAAAAGACGCGGGACAAGCGCGAAGCGATACGCACGCGCGACGTGAAGCGGAATCTCGCCCGGGGAGAGGAGTAGCGCCCAGCCACAAAAAGCAAAACGGGCGCCGGATGAAGATCCAAACGCCCGTTCTTACGATCGATGCGATGACTAGTGGGGCGGCTGGCGCGCGAGGCAACGAACCGACTAGGCGAATGCCCCCTACGGCGTCATCGCCCCGATCACCGCGCCGATGACCATGAGCAACGACCCCAAGGCCAGCGGGAAGAACAATTCGCGGTAAAACGGGGCAGGCCGACGATCGAGCTTGCCCTCGATCACGAAGAGGGATGCCATTCCGGCCAAGACGAATCCGGTGACGAAAATCCGAACGGCATGCGGTACGCCCATCCAGAAGAGCAGGGCGAGAAACGCCGCACTGATCAAGGCAATCGTCATCATCTGATGACCGTTATCGGTGTCGAGAGATGGCTCGCTCACGAACTCCTCCTTGCCGGCTACTGCCGGACGTGACTACTGTTCAGGCGGCTTGATCGCGTTGTGGTAGCAAACTACCACTCGGTATCCACGCGTGTATAAACCCATGGGGTTGGCAGATGCCACGGCGTCAATCTCAACCGAACGGTTAGCGTTCTTCCACTTCTGAAGATCGTAGGCGCCACGTAGCCCTTCGACCGTGTCCACGGAAGCGCAATGCTGTTCTTGATCGGTGCTTGCCACCGCAACCAGAAATCCAAGGGTCTGCGAGAAGTTGCCATCTCCTCCCCCGCCATCCGTCACGCTGGCCACAGAGACGAACTTCTTGCCAGGATGCCGCGAAAGCCACGTGTTGAGATCAGCCACCGAGCTATTGTCGCCGCGGCGCACGTAGTCGAAGTCCGACAACGCAACGCTGCGTTTGAGCTCTTGCCACTCCTGTGCGCTTTGTTTCGAACCACGAGCGATCGACGCCAGGAATCCGAACGTGACGGCGGCCATAACAATCGCGCCGACCGCGTTTAGCCACAAGCCTTCACCTTTTCCGGCTTCCATAGACACCTCCTCCTGTTTAGTTTTAAACCTAAACTACCCCGAATATTAGATACAAACATAAGTATGTCAACTTCGACCGTCACAAAAAACACGACAAACCCTTGTTTTACAAGGCGTGATATGATATTAGTGTAGGTGTGTCGAAGAAAAACGGCACAGTCCATGTTCGAAAAGCTTATCCAAATAGGCCTAACGCCCAAAGAAGCGAGCGTATACCTCGCCTTATTGGTGATGGGTTCTGGCGGAGTGAGCGCCGTGGCGGTTCGGGCCAAAATCAACCGAACCACGGCCTATGACGTCTTGCGCCACCTCGTCGAGGTCGGCCTTGTTTCGGAGTCACCGGCGGAAAAGAAGAAGGCGTATCTCGCCGAACCCCCGGAAAAAATTCCCGGCATCCTTGAAGAGCGCGCTGCAAAAATATCCCTACAGGCAAAAGCGGCTGAATATCTGGTGTCGGAGTTGAAATTGTTGAGCGGCACCGAGTCGGATAGGCCCAGGATCCGCTTTTTCGAGGGCATAGATGGCGTGAAAGCCATGTACGAAGACAGCTTGTTGTCGCAGGAAGCCATCAGATCTTTTAACTCCACGGCGGCGCTTGAAGGATTTGATTCGGCATATCTGCACCGTTACTATGCTCGGCGAGCAATAAAGAACATTGCTATCCGGGCGCTTGTTGACGACACTCCGCTATCGCGTGATTATCAGAAAGAAGATCCGAAACTTAAACGGCAAATCATGACCGTTCCAAAAGAAAAAATGGACATTAAAACCGAGGTGTACATTTATGACAATAAGATTGGCGTGTTCTCGTTGCGGGAAAAATTTGGAGTTCTTATCGAATCATCGGACATCGCCGAATCATTCAAAAAACTCTACGACTTGGCCTGGAAGCATGCGGAAGGGCTCAATCAGGGCATCAAGAAATGAAACACGCCGACGAGGAGAGGAGTAGTGCGGAAAAGGAAAACGGCTGGCAAATCCCCCCTTTTTTACGTGAGTCTCGCGCGGAGCAAAAAAACGCGCGACAAGCGCGAAGCTATCCGCACACGCGACGTGAAGCGGAATCTCGCCCGGGGAGAGGAGTAGTCCGCAAAAAACGGGGCAACTCTTAAAAATGAGGGGGTTGGGGGGGAATTCCGCCGCGCCTTCGCTTCTGGCATTTCGGCGAAAAAACTCGGCGGCTAATTATTCCGATGTTCGAACAACTATATTATCTCCAGCACGAGAGCAATAACTTCTCCAAAACTCGCTAGAAGACTCGCACTTTCCGATATCGTACGCTCAACTCTTTGAGCTGTTCTTCTTTAAGCAACCCCCCCATGTTTGTAGCTAGTTCGTGACCGTCTGGAATGTGAACGCCCTGACCCGCATAGTACAGAACGGGGTCGGCACATTCACCATAGGGGTCGACGGAGCGGATCTTCCCGCTCGTGATTGCTCGATACATACCCAGGGGATCAATAGAGTTGTAAAAAATCTCTTCGTCTTGCGCCTTTGCCGCCTCAAGACCAGATAGCACGACCGTACCTCGAAGCGTCGGCTTCTCGGACGGGACACCCGCCTCCCCCTTCAACTCATCTACCAGATGGTCCTGGAGACCTGCCTGCTCTTTATGCAGGATCATGATCTTACTCTCGCCATGGGTATACACCAGTGTCCGCGTCGGGAAATCCTCAAGGGCGCTTTTCATAAATCCCGGGTTGTACATGGCCCAATACTTTTTTAAATCAACAACCAATGGGTGCTCGAGAACGATCTCATACTCTTGCTCGCGCAGAAATCTCTTGATGTCATCCGTAAGAAAACGAGCTTCCGGGCGCACGAGTAGCATGGCTAGCTCGCTCAGATCGATACCCCCTAAAAGATGTTTTTGGGGCTCCACTAAGCGGTCGGTCGAGACTTTCGCAAGCGCCTCTATCTCCTTGTACTGTCCTTGTTTAAAAAGATCCAATATTCTTGGGCCATACAAGATCTTCGCAACCTGCTCGTTATACGCGAGAAGCTCTTCGGGTCCTGCGTGGCCGAGACCAACCTGATGCGCCGCGAGCGATGGCAAAAAACGGCGATACCCCGCGACGAGCGACCGGGCATTATCCAAGAACGAAGAATCCGACAGCTCAGAGTGCTCGGCTTCATTATTAAGCCCCAGTTCGTACTTGGGTAATTTCATGCTGAAGAAGGATGATACGCTCTATATGGTATATCATTCCAAAACTTGTGAAAATAGCCGCCCCGAGAGATAATCAACGCATCAATGGATAGCGGCGAACACCAACTGTTCCACATCACCTGCAAAGGCCTCGTTTTTCACCGGGGTCGATTTTTATTGCACCGGGCCAGCGACAAGGATTTTTTTGGCGCCCTCGAGTGTCCGGGCGGCCGGGTCGACCGGGGCGAACTCATCGAAGATGTCCTTAAGCGAGAACTTCGAGAAGAAACAGGTCTTGATCTTGACACCATAAGCCATGCTCTTGAGCTTTTCGCGCTGAATCAGCGGAGTGAGAAAGAATACGATTGGGATGACAAGACCCAGATCGTCGAGGTCTATTACAAGATAACCGTTCCGGACGCGATCAATCTCGAACTGAAAACGCTCGAAGAGGTCGCCAAGTTTGAGTGGATCGATACGGATACCAACCTGGACGACTTCCCCTATCGCGTCCCAAGCCGAAAGACCATCTATAGAAAAGCCCAAGAATCCCTTGGCCATTAGGCATGAAAAGGACTATCGCTATTCTCTTCGATCTGGATGGCACGCTTATCGACACGGAAACCCTGCACGCAAAAGCAGAGGCGCAATTACTGACCGAGTACGGGGTCTCTATTGCTCCGGATGAAATATCCCGAAAATACGCGGGTGTTCCGACGGAACACTACATTGAAGATCTCGCCGGCACGAGCGGCAAGCTTGATGAACTGATAGCAAAGAAAGATCGTCTTATGGAAAATCTGGCCTCGGAAACCGGTATCCGACCCGTCCGCGGAATGCCAGATCTCGTTCACCATTTGACCGAACTAGGCATTCCGATATTCATCGTCTCGTCGTCATCACCCGAATGGATAGAAAAATGTTTGGATACGAAATTCCAGCTCGATGGCAAAGAGGGCTGCTATCGGGAATATTTCAAAGAAAACTTCATCAGCGGGGCTGAAGTAAAGCACCCGAAACCAGCGGCGGACGTGTTCCTTGAAGCCCGACGAAGGCTAGAAGACCTTCACCCGGAGCTGAAAGATCACGGCGCTGAATGGCTCGTCATCGGCGATGGCATCGCCGATGCTCAAGGAGCGCTCCGCGCCAACATGAGACCGCTCATCATCGGACCGTTCGTTCCCGAACAAAAAGGGGTTGCTATTTTCCCCTCGGCCCAGAAGCTCGCTGAGCATATTGAGGGGCTACGGCAAGGCGACCCATGGCGCAGCACAGAGATCGTATCAATCTCTTCGCCGAACATCTTCTTTATAAAAGAGCGCATCGACATCGCACGATTCCTAGAGACATTCGATGGACCGGGAACGCTTTTTTTGATCACGTCTGCGGTCCAAAAAATATCCCCCTTTTCGCCACGCCAAGGGAACATGGTCCAGGAACACACCGTCTCCAAAAACGTCCTCGACGCGAGCATATCTACCTACGCCGGAACCTCTCTGGTCGTTGCCATTGGGGCTTCAAAGGTGATCGACCAGGCAAAATACATCGCTGCCCGATTAAACGTCCCGCTCATTGTCGCGCCGTCACTCCTAACCACAAATGCTTTTTCGACCGACCGCTCCGTTTTGAGGATTGACGACCACGTCGCGTCGGTCGCTTCGAAAATGCCGAATAAGGCGTATATCATCCCCAGCTTGCTGGAAACCGCACCTCGCGGATACAATCGTTTCGGGCTAATCGACGTCCTTTCAATTCACACCGCCTTGGCGGACTGGGATATCGCCATAAGGGCCCGACGCGACGGGCTCGCGCTCGAATACAGGCTCGCCCGGTCGATGCTCGAAACATATCTATCCACCGAGCTGGCCCAGGAAAGCTATTACGATATAACCAAGCTCCTGTGGTGCTCTGGCCTAGTGGTCGGCATGTACGGAGATGGTCGCCCAGAGAGCGGCTCTGAACACATTATTGCAAAAGCGATCGAGAGCAAGAGCGAATGCTTCCACGCGCAATCGGTCTCTTTTGGTATCCTGACGGCCATGCGACTCCAGGGGTCAACGGACGATCGCATCGTGGAACGAACGACGGAGATCCCTCAGTGGAGCTCCAATCAAGGTCAGAAAGTGCTTGATGAGATCGAGAAGCGTATCTCCTCGAAAGACATTCGACCAAGATCTGGTAGATATACCGTCCTGAATGAACGGACGGAGACCGACATAGAGCGGGCACTCCAAGAGACCATCTCTTATCTCCGGAATGATATACGTCTGTAATTTCTACGCCCACGGAAAGGAGGCCGTCTCGAACGAAATAGAAATTTTACGGAAACACACGCGTGGCTCGCTGTTCGCCGCCGGCATCTTCCTTGACCAGCTCCATTTGACCAAAAAGGACGTTCGAGAAAAAAGAACGATCATCAGCGAGAAGGATTATCAGCGGTCCCTGCCTGGTTTCATAAAAGCTCTTCCCAGAAAGGAGCCGATTCATTACTTCTCCGAAGAACCGGAGCCCGATAAGATCGCGGTGTTCAACTCTGTTCCGAACGATCTCTACATCACGATGTATCGAAGACCGAACGCTCGATACGCCGCGTATCTGAAAAAATTCGCTCACATAGCAAAGGTCTTCGTCGAACTCGAATGCCACAAGGACATCCTCAACGAGCACGGCCTGGACCCTGAGCGCATCGTTGTGGTGCCACCGCCGTCGATACTGGAGCGATCTTTTTCTCCCAGGAAATTCAGTGGGAAATTTCTTTTTGCGAGCTGGAACGGTGGCGACGCTGAAACATTAGAAAAACGCGGTCTAATCGCGATCCTTGATATCTTGTCCGCCAACACAGGAGTCGTCTGCGAGATCGCCTTGCGCGATAAGGACACGACCCGCTATAGGAACGTCATATGGTCTCGGGGTCTTGAAAAGAGAATGCTTCTTTCTGATATACATTCTCGCTCTAGCATACGAGCGGCCTTTCAGCGCGCCGACGCGGTTTTCTTTCTCATGAAAAAGAAGCTTACAAAAGACGTCCCGAACTCCATTATTGACGGGTTCTCTCTCGGCAAGCCGGTCCTCATGACGAATGTTGTTGATCTGGCAGAAGAAGTGAAGAAGCACGACCTCGGATGGGTCATTCGCCCGGGAGAAAAGTTCGATGTTCAGAAAGCAGCCGGGGCTTACCAGAGAAAAGCTAAGAATGCTTTCTTCTACTCGAAAGAATTTGCCCCACAAAAATACATCGCCAGAACGATCTCGGCTTACAAAGCAGAACGCGTATGAAAATACTTCTCGTATCTCTGTGGTCGATATCCCCCGACAAGATCGGTGGAACCGAAAGATTCGTGATCGATATGGCGCGCGGACTTTCAAGGAATCATTCTGTAACGGTTCTGTCTTTGGGGCGGGTCGATCCGAAGATGAAAGGTGTCACCACGGAGGGCCTAGGTCTCATCAAGAACCTGGACGAGTACTCTCTGGCTGAGTTCTTAGAGAGAGGAGGATGCGCCAAGATTCAGTCAACGATAGCATCTTTTATAGAAAAGAGGGATTTCGATGTCGTGCATTTGAATAGCCTGCTCTTTTCAGGCCTGCCGATAGATATACCAAGCATCCACACTGTTCATACGAACAAGACCGAATTGCTCGCCTCTTTCTCCCGAAAAATGATCGGCGGCATCGTACGCGAGGTGCAAAACGATGGTGAGGCCGTCTATGTCGCTCCCAGCATCTTCGCCGGCAGGTCATTCAAGGCGCTCACCGGAAGAGATCCCGTGATCATCCGACACTCGTTCTTTCCAGACATCGCTCTCCGCAACAAAATGTCCGCGAAAAGGCGCTATGGCATCCCCGAAAAGAACCTCGTCTTTTGTGTCCCATCGCGCCTGGAGCTTGAACAAAAAGGGCAAGAGATACTCCTGCGGGCACTGAAACGCGTCCGCCCACAACTACCCCCTTTCGTGGTTGTCCTGGGTGGGAGCGACAAACAATATGCCGACACGAGACGGTACCTACTCAATCGCTATCACGGCCTAAACATGGTGATCGAGGCGTTCCATTCTAAGGACGAAATGTACTCGCTCGCTGATATAATCGTCCTTCCAAGTAAAACGGAAAGTTTCGGCTATGCCGCGCTTGAATCGGCGATGATGGGTTTCCCCCTGTTCCTCAGCAACATCCCCCCCTACCGCGAGATGGCAGATGGCAATCCCCGCATCACGATATTCGAAAACAATGGTTCCGGTCTCGCAAAAAAACTGCTAGCTCATCTCGATGAGATAACCAATCCCGGAATTGAACCGCCGCCCAAAAAGTGGATGGCCAAGTTCTCTCAAGAAATTATGACCAAAAAATATCTCGCACTTTACAAAAAGGTGATGCTACATCAATAAAGTGCATCTGGGAAGATAACGCTCACGGTACGATAGTGGAGACGACGGTAGTACACTCGAACTTTTTGACGCACTAGCGGAAAACGAAGAAAACATGCGGGAATGGAATGGTTGGCTAAAAGAGCTTTTGGCACATGGGCCTAAATCGGAGGCCCTATCCGTTACCCTTTAATTGCGTATAATGGGGCTATGAAGCGCAAAGATGCCCTAACCGACGCAGTAGAAGCTCTCCGGGAACAGCAAGGCCAAAAGCCCAGGGAAGGGCCGCGACAAGTCGTCAACGAGGAGGGGGAGGTTGTAACCTTGGGTGCAAAAGGACGGAACAAAGGCCCCAATTCTATCAAGAGGAAGTATCCCGAACTCTCTCCGGGTATAAAACGCGCCATTGAAGAAGGAATTGCCGAGGGAATTAAGGCGGGTTTCGGAAAGTTCAAAGACGATATGGCTTCGGCGATCAAGGAAGCACTGGAAGAAACGTTTGACGGCAACGGCAAGAAAAAGTCGTAAGGATAACGGGGTTAAGGGCGTTTTGGGCCGCTAATACGGCGGCCGGCGTGGGCTAGGGAGGCCTATTTTCTTTTCCGTTCGACTCCAGTAGAATTAATTACATGAGCGAAGAATTAATCCAACGCGGGCTCGCGGAAGCGGGCTTAAAAATCGGGGGCTATGAGTTCTATAGCATAGGGAGTGCGACCCTAAATCAGCTAAAGAAGTTCAAAATCATACCTGACAAGGAGTATGGGGCGTATGGCTCGAGAAAGCCGGACGGCCTTTTGGTTGATAGAAGAAATAAGAAAAACGTAAAAGTTGTTTTGGTTCTCGAATACAAGGACTCCGGAAAATTCAAGACTGACAAGGATCGCGTAGAGACAATCCGACAATGCAATGATGTCTGCCAACTTGTCGGGGCAGAAATCGGCATAGCAACGGACGGTGCGGCTTTTTCGTGGCTCAACCCGAACGAACAAGACCCGGCGAATGAATACATGGATCCTCAAAATAAAAAGAGGGGTTACGCCATTGTCCGCGACGAGGCCAACAAACCATTCATCAAAGAATTTATCATAGATCAAAAAACAGACGAGGTTGAAATAACCAAGCTCAACCCCAAAACTCGCCTCGCTCTAAACAGTCTTGAAACAGTGAAGAGGTTCGTTTCAAAAACGAATTCAAAAATTGTCCCCGGCGCAGTGGTTGATCCCACTACCTTGGCTAAACAAATATGGCAGGACGTTTGGTCTGTAAGCGGCGCTACTCCCGAACGCTGTCTATATACTTTCGTCGAACTTTTTATATTCAAGTACCTAAGCGACTTGGCAATTCTGAAGGAAGATGACAAGGGTAACGAAGTCAGCTTCCAATATATTTTTAGTCTTTCTCCCGAGAAGGCCTTCAAAAATTACGACAAGAACGTAAGGCCGTGGCTGAAGATTATGTTTCCTGCGAGCACCGATGACGGCACAACGATTATTAATGGCACAGTTTTAAATCCAAATGTTCCGGAGCACGCGAAGGTATTCTATAAAATCCTGAAAAAATTCTCTGAATTCGGCGAGCTTAAAAATATAGACCCCAATTTCAAGTCCAAGGTTTTCGAGGACTTTATGAAAAAAAGTATCAGTAAGAAAAATTGGGGGCAATACTTCACTCCGCGCAACATCGTGGACGCCATTATCGAAATTTCAGATATAGACAAATTGGAGGACGGCGCGGAAGTATGCGATCCGGCGTGTGGTGTTGGCGGCTTCTTACTTGAGCCAATAAAGCTAGGAGAAAAAGGGGTGAACGCCTATTACCGGGTTGAGGGGAACAAGCTCATTCCCCGGTTTATATTTACCGGCTTCGATAAAGGGTTCGAAAAGGAAGAACAGTTAACGATTATTTTGGCGAAGGCCAATATGCTCATTTTCTTATCCGAACTCCTGCGAAACAACCCGACATTATCCGGGGAATTCTCGCGCATTTTCAACTCTACGTTTAAATTGTTGAGCGAGACAGTTCTTGGCACGCTGTCCAGAACTGAAACGGATAAATACGACCTCATTCTTACCAACCCTCCCTATGTTACGAGCGGCAGCAGCAACTACAAAGAGGCAATAAAAAATGACGGGAGATTAAGTTCGTTTTACAAAGTAAACGGTATCGGAGTCGAGGGCCTATTCCTCGAATGGATTTTGCGAAGTCTAAAACCGGGCAAAAAAGCATTCGTTATTATTCCCGATGGAATTTTGAACAGAATTAATGACGCACGGCTTAGGAGATTTATAAAAGAAGAATGCGTCATAGACGGAATTATCTCCTTGCCGATTAACTCCTTCTATACCACTCCCAAAAAGACTTACATCTTGGCCATTACGAAAAAAGTTGGTAAGTCCGAAGCAGAGCGAAAGGAAAACGAGCAGAAAGAACCCGTCTTTACCTATCTCGCGAGCAACATAGGCGAAACCTTGGATGTAAACAGATTTCCAATAGAGAAGAACGATCTGGTAGAAATGGTGAGCTTATTTAATCAGTTCAAAGGAGCGAAAAAGTCTTTTAAGTCTCCCTCCGCTCGTTGCAAAATTCAACTCATTGAACTCTTTGACCCTCAAGAAAGTTGGACGGTGGATCGGTGGTGGAACGAAGACGAGAAGGTTGAATTGGGCATCGAGGACGAGCGGCAGATACTTACCGTCCCGCAACTGCTTGAAAGGATACAGGCGGCGAAGTCGAAAATAGACGAAATAGCGGAAGGTCTAAAACGAGCCGATGAGATTTAAGGAAGTAAAATTGGTGGAGATAATTGATCCCGTTAGGGGCGACTCTTCTTATACCAAAGAGTACGGCGAAAAGCATAAGGGAGAGTATCCTGTATATTCAGCGTCGAACTCCGTTCCGCTTACTCACGTCAACGATTATCAGTATGACGGGAAATTCTTAACGTGGGCGACCAATGGCTTTGGGGGATTTTTGAAAGTAATCGATGGCAAGTTCTCTATCAATGGAGACAGGGGCGTTTTATTGCCGAAAGAAGGCGTTGCTATCGACATTGGATATTTGCGTTACGCCCTACAACCCATACTGAGGGGCTTAGCGAAGGGAAGAAAGGGTGATCGAGGGAAAAATGAATTTACCAAAGTTCCCCTCGCCATGTTGAAGAAGGTCGCTATCCCGGTTCCGGTCAATGAGCAAGGCGGCTACGACCTCAAGGCCCAAGTCGAACTTTCTAAAAAATATCGGGACATCGAGAACCTAGAGATCTATTTAGCGAACGAGGCGGCCGAATTAAACGAGGTGGCGATAGACATTCCCATTTCTTCCAAAAGCATGGTTTTAAAAATTGAAGAGATATTCGATTTGGATACACAAACAAAT
>ERZ1292625.1229-Hain-H41-01um-R1-1229-length-32088-cov-13_pt1 | contig 14013 bp, 18 predicted proteins | sample MGYA00564400_ERZ1292625 | MGnify/ENA primary metagenome ERZ1292625 (study PRJEB36523, sample SAMEA6512639) | groundwater metagenome | collected 2019-01-08 | study: AquaDiva: Metagenomics assemblies of 32 groundwater samples | reverse complement strand
GCCGCCTCCTGCCGGGCCTGGCTGAGCAGGAACCGCCGCGACCGCGTATCCGGCGCCAAAGCAGCCTGCGCCTGCGCGCAGTCGTGCGCCATCCGTTCACCATGTTCAAGGAACGTCAGCAGCCGCGCGATCGGGACTTTCTCATCCGGGTGTACCAGCATGCATTACCTCTTAGGTGCAGGACCGTTCAGATTCCAATCATAGTCCAGAAACTCGATGCGATAGGGCACCGTCGCCAGCTCCTGTGCGAGTACGGGGTCGCTCACGTACTGCGCGACATACCGTTGCAGCGATCCGGCCTGGGCTTCAAAATCTTCTGTGAACCAGTCGAAAATTTTTGACAGATAGGCAACCCGGTTTGCCCGGTCGAACCGGTTCCTGGCGGGATCGTTGATGAACTCGCGGGCGCCTTGCTCGAGCTGCCGGCTCAACTCCGCGCCTTCATAGACCCACGGCTGTAACCTGGGACAGGACGCGGACGCACAGACGATGGCAAAATGCATCCGCGGCTCGTGAAATTGCGCGATGAGAATGTCCCGCTCCAGATCATAGAGATTGAGGGAGGCCCCTCCCATGCGATAGGTCCGCCCGATAAAGTACCGATACCGCCCGACCCACGTCCCGGGAGAATAGCCGTCCAGAATCCCCTTGATGGCATAGGCGTTATACGCATTGATCCAGAGCGCCAATTGTTCGTCTTTCGGCAGACGATTCGGATCGACATGGTCCAAGTCCTCCAGATATTGCACGAACCGCGGGTCAACCAGGATGGCCGGATAATCCACATCCCCGTCCTGCACATGCGCCTGCAGCACCTGATCGAATGGCTGATGAGAAAACTCTCCCGGCGCCAAGGGCCTGGCCGGACTATAGCTTGCGGGCACCGTTGAACAACCGGCCAGGAACATGAGACCGAGCGCCACCGCCAGTCCGGTCATAGGTGCCGCCCTCAGCATCATACCGTCACCGGTGTGCGCAGCGCTGTGAGTGGATGCCGCACGATCGATCCCATAATCCGGCTGTCGAGCCGATTGCAGGACGATCTTCCCGAACAGGTCGCAATGGTGTCTCGATCGAACCCGGCGAGAATGTCGCTCAAGGACGCCGTCAGCAAATTCCCGGAATAGGGCAGGGAGAGACAGGGCGCGACGTTGCCGGACGCGTCGATGGCGATGCTGTACCGTCCCGCATCACAGGGCTCCAAATTCTGGCCTTGCAACCAGCGAACATTATCTTCCGTAAAGCGTTTCAGTGATCCTGCCGGAATCAGCGCCTCGTCCAGCAGCTGCTGAAATACCATGCCGGCCTGCTGCCGTTCGTACATCAACGCCGGATCCTTCTTCCCGTACAATCCCACCTCCCAATGATAGGCGCCGACCACCGGCAGCAATCCCTGCTCCGTTGCAAATCGGACGACCGCCGGAACTTCGGCTCGATTCAGTTCGCTCACAATGCACACCAGACACTTCTGATGGGGATACTCGCGGAGCAGCGCGATCCCCTCACGCACCTGATCGAATTGATCGGCCCCGCGAATTTGCCGATAGCGCTCCCGATCAAGCGTGTCCAGACTCACAGAAATCGTCACCCGCTGCCGTGCCATCCTGGTCAACAACGGTCGCGTGAACTTTGTGCCGTTCGTGATGAGTGTGATGAAGAAGAAGCCTAGTCCGCCAAGATCCTCGATAATCTCCGGCAGGTCGCGACGGAGCAACGGCTCCCCGCCCTGGAGAAAGACCACGCGAACCCCTTCCCGATACAGCCCGGCGAAGACCCGCCTGATCTCATCCCTCGTCATTTCATACCGGCCTTGATTGAGCGGCAGATTGCAGTACCCGCAATTTGAGTTGCAGCGCAGACACACCTGAAAGACCGCCAGCAGCGGCCTACCCCGGACAAGGTTGCGGACCGGAGCATAGAGGGTTCGAAGGGCTGGCATTCGACTATGTCCCCATCCGGTCAAGCACCTGCTGACCGATGCCATATGCTGTCATCCTGAGCAGATTTGCACAGGCCGCTGCCATTTTTTTTCCTCGCACCATGCAGTCTACGTGTCCTTCCTTAGAACCACACCCTAACCTCTGGTTTTTCCAAGAGGTCCTAGACGGCCTGCGTACGGCATGTGCCTTGCTGTATTGGCAAACCAAGAACTATGCACCGTTCACTTCTAAGGAGGTTGTCGATGAAGAGCCAGATGAAGAGCCCCATGATGACGATCGCTGTTGCCGCCCTCGCCATGGTGGCGCTGGCCGCTGCGCCGGCGTTGGCCAAGGATAAAGAGGCGAAGAAGAAGTCGTCCGGGATGCACCATTCCTCCGCGGCGGCGGCGGCCGCCTCATCCACGGGTCACATCCCTGAAGTCGGCCATGCGCCGAAGGCAGGCGAGCATGACTCAAAGCCAGGCCCGGCCTGGAAGACCGTCGGTGGAACGGTCAAGCAGATCGATGGCAATGCCTATACCGTGGAAGACTACGAAGGTAATCAGGTGAAACTGTACGTCGGCCAGGGGACGAAACACATCAAGCAGAAGAAGGTCGGGGACACGGTCCGCGCCGAAATCACGCGGGGTGGCTTCGCGAATTCCGTGCAGTAACGAAGTTTGAATCCGCGCACCCACCCGGGTGCGGAACGGTCCTCGAGGGGGGCCGGCCCTGTACAGGCCTGCCCCCTTTGTTTTATCCGGAACCGGCTCTCGATTACTTCGCAGCCTTCCTGAATTCAATATCCCCGTAGAACGCAACTGCCCGCTCCTTGGTATTATCCGTATCGCTCATGATCGCGACGCCATTAATCAGCGGCGTCTCCCCACCAAAGGCCTTCTTGTAGTCTTCGTAGATATTTCGCTCCTCTTCTACCCACATCCCGACTTTCGACGGCCCGCTTTCGACCACAATCATCTGGGCAAAGTCGGTATAGGCATTCTCGACAATCGTGCCGACCGGCGTCTTTGTCTCCCAGATATAGTTCAATGCGCCGATGGGAATGTCGCCGAAGAGAGCCCGGCCCGCTTGATACTTCAATTTTCTCCCGAAGCTCACCTGGTCGGGGTCGTAGGCAAACGTAATGTAGAGCCGCGCCGGGTAATCGTCCCCGTCCTTCCGGCTCACGTCGCTCTGTTTCAGCAGATTCTCGACTTTCCAGCGCCAGCGGACGATGGGATAGTCCTTGGGATTGATGGTGACGTCCTTGGTCAGCCCGGAGGCCGACGCCTCGCTGACTGCCTTCACAACCACCTGCTCGCCCTCTTTCACCAGCACATACTCCGTCTGCTTCGGGATCTTTTTGAACGTCAGGGGCTTCCAGCCGCCAGGAAGGCCTGTCCCGGGCTGATCCGATGAGAACTTTCCAACCTCGATCACCGGCGCAGATTGCCCCCAGGACATCACCTGACCACTGAGGCTGCCAGCGACGAGGACCGTGAAGGCGATCATCCTCTGCAGGGCCGTCATGCAGCGTCCTCTCCTACCGCCTCATCCAGGCAAAGAGTTTCATAAGCCGATTCTTCGTCGCCTGCGTGAAGTGCGCCTTGCGCCAGAGATTCACCACCTTCTTATTGACCTCCGCCTGCGTGGGATAGGGATGAATGGTTCCGGCAATCGTCTTTGCCCCGAGCCCGGCTTTCATCAATACGGAGAATTCGCTGATCATCTCGCCGGCATGCGCTGCCACAATCGTCGCTCCCAGGATCTTGTCCGAACCCTTTTGAATGTGGACCCGCGCAAATCCTTCGTCTTCGCCGTCAAGGATGGCACGATCGACTTCATCCAGCTTGAACGTATAGGTTTCGACCTCCAGCCCTTTCTCCTTCGCATCCTTCTCATACATCCCGACGTGTGCAATCTCTGGTTCCGTGAACGTGCACCAGGGCATGATCAGTGAATCCGCACTGGCATAGCCTAAACCGAACGGATGGGGAAACAGGGCATTTTGGATCACGATCTGCGCCATCGCATCGGCTGCGTGGGTAAATTTGTGGCGGGAACAGACATCCCCCGCCGCGAAGATGCGCGGGTTGCTGGTCTGCAACCGGCCATTCACCGTCACACCGTTCTTGTCGAACTCGACCCCGATCGCTTCCAGCCCCAGCCCCTCCACATTCGGAGTGCGACCGACGCCCACCAGGATTTCATCGACCACCACATCGTACTGTTGGCCATGGGAATCGACCGTGAGTCGCTTCCCGCCGTCAGCCTTGCCGACCTTCAGATCTTTGCCGCAACAGAGGAGCTGCACCCCCTCCTTTACCATCTGCTGCTCCACGATCTGCGCCGCATCCCGATCCTCATTCGGCATGATGCCGTGCTGGGCCTCGATCAAATACACCTGGCTGCCAAAGCGTGCAAATGACTGTGCCAGCTCACAGCCAATCGGCCCCGCCCCGATGACCCCAAGACGTGGCGGCAGCTCCGTGAGCGAGAACACCGTTTCATTGGTGAGATAGCCCGCCTCTTGCAACCCGGAAATCTGTGGCGCGGAGGCGCGCGCACCGGTACAAATCGCCGCCTTCACAAACGGCAACGTGCGATTGCCTGCCGGCCCTTCGACCTGAATCGCATCGCGGCCGGTAAACCGTCCGCTGCCAATGTAGACATCGACTCCCAACTTGCTATAGCGCTGCGCCGAGTCGTTGTGGCTGATCCGGGCCCGCAGTTTACGCATCCTGGCCATCGCGGCCCCGAAATCGTACTTCACACCGGACGGAACATGAATACCGAACTCCTCGGCCTTCCTCAGATCCGCCCAGGCTCGCGCGGCGCGAATCACGCCCTTTGACGGTACGCAGCCCACGTTCAGACAATCTCCGCCCATCAGATGCTTTTCGATCAGCGCAACCTTCGCGCCCAAGCTCGCGGCGATGACAGCCGTGATCAAACCGGCTGTCCCGGCCCCGATGACCACAATGTTATAGCGACCGGAGGGCTCCGGATTGACCCAATCGGAAGGATGCACATTGGCGACAAGCCGCTGATTATGCTCATCGTTCGGCAGCATCGCACTCTCATGATGTTGACTCATCACCACGCTCCTCTGAATTTCTTATAGACCGTCGGGATGAGGGCCAACAGCCCCAGCAACACAAAGGCCCCAATCACATTCGGCGAGGCGATTTCTTTCAGCGAATTGATCGTTCCCAACTGCCGGCCGGCATAGGCATAGACGAATGAACCGGGAATGATACCCAACGCCGTCGCCGCGACATAGGTTCCCACGTTCATACGGGTCAGGCCGGAGACCAAATTCACCACGAAGAACGGGAACAAGGGAATCAGCCGCAATGTCATCAGATAACTGAACGCATTATTGGTAAAGCCCTGCTGAACGGGTCCCAGCCACTTCCCGAACTTCTGCTCCACCCAATCGCGCAACAGATAGCGCGCCGTTAAAAAAGCCAGCGTCGCCCCGGTCGTCGCACCAAGGTTCACAAAGAGGGTGCCCAGAAGACTGCCAAACAGAAATCCCCCGGCCAGCGTCAGAATGACCGCCCCCGGCAGGGACAAGCCCGTTACCACGATGTAGGCAAGGATAAAGAGACCGACAGCCGTCGCGTAGTTCGCCTCAGTGAAGGCCAGCAAGTGGTCACGATTGCTTTTTAATGCGTCGAGAGACAGAACCCTGCCCAGATCGAAATAGAAAAACAGCCCGATGGCAAGGACGATGCCTGCCAACATGGCGAGCTTGCTTCCGTTCGATTGCTGGGATGGGCTGGTCGTCGGCGCTTGGCTGGTCATAGCGGCTTCGTTCAGTATCATGGGGACTCCTCTCAGGTCTGTCAATGGAGCAACCTGCCGGCATAGTCGGCGCCGCGGCCGGTTTCTTACAAGAGCGGCGCAGACCGAGCCTCGCTCCATCGCTATGAAGAGGTACGGACCGGCTTGGTGTCTGGATGTGGATGGCTGAAGCAGAATGAGGACAACTGACCAAAGTCAGAGGAGCATGCTTATGAGAAGGGGCCTAAGCTGACCAGACAAATCTGGATGCACATCTATGGGCGTGGGAGTCGAACCGCCGTGGCCACGCCACTGAGTGCGTCACCGACGTCATTCCACCAGACATGTTGAGTGCGGCAGGAGCGCTCGGGGATATCGTCACGCTCAGGCTGTTGCGGACGAGAGGTACACGGATCCTGGCGAGAGGTCTCCGCTAGGTTGTTGTTGGTCGAAGCGGGGGGAGTTCCAGCACACCCGAAACTGATGAGTACCGCCACACAGAGTCCGGTCCGCATCCTTCTCTCCCTGTCGTGCCTACCACGCATACCTAGTGTCTCTATCGGTGGCCGGAAGACTTTCCTGAAGTATCTGCAGATTGACAGATTTACTGCCACTGGTGATCAGCGAGATCGCGATCAAGATCGAGCCGGCCCAAAGCCCGCTCAAACGGATCGATCGAGCCGTCTCGATTCTTATCGAGTTCTTGAAAATGCTCATGAAGCAGCGCGCCGGCATTCGGGTTTGGGACCCCTCCCTTGCCATGCTCGTAATGCGGTGTATACCGCTGCGGCTGCTGAAGCATGCCATGAAAGGACACGTCAGGCTTCGGGGTGAGCGTAGCCTGAGGACTGAGTGGTTTGGCGACTCGCGCACGGCGATGCGCTCGGCGGGCAGACGGTTCCTTTGCCGGCCCCTTGCCCTTTTCCAGGGAGGAACTCTTCCCGACCCGCTGTTTTGGGGAGATCCCCACGTCCGTTTGGACCGGAGCAGACGAGCGCGACGGCTGCTGGCCGCCAGCCAAGCGATTGCTGGCGACTCCTCCCTGTCCCACTGAGGACTTACGCTCAGCCCAGGCAACGCTCCCCTCCCCGGCCCAGGTCAACACCAGCGCTACCACAAGCAGAGCCAAGCCAGTAGCAGGGCGATATCTCCTCACAAGAATTCTGAGCATAGGACGTGATCTCATAGAGGTATACAAGTGTAGCAGGCCCTATTGTGCCTCCAGACCTTTGATTCGAGAAGGAAATTCAACGTCTGCGAGATGGTCGAACGAAGCGGATCTACCGTGGAGACTTGTCAAAGGAAGCCTGATTCCCGTACCCTTCGACTGGAGGCCAAAATATGGACGACGACTCCCGGTTAACACAATCCAAAGAGCAGTGGGCGAACGCCCGGCGCGGAGGCGAAGAACGCGAAGTCTTCTATGAAGGCGACGACCGGCTTCCGCCGGGACAACATCTCGTCGAAACCTTCCCGGTGTTGGACCTCGGATTTAAACCAGACATTCCGCTCTCAGATTGGACACTGACCATTGGTGGATTCGTGACCACTCCTGTCACCTGGACCTGGGATCTGTTCCTTGCACAACCGCAATTCAAAGATCGCTCGGATTTTCACTGCGTCACCTCCTGGAGCCGCTACAACAACGACTGGGAAGGCGTGAGCTTCAGGCAGATCATCTCCGTCGTGAAACCGCTGTCGCTCGCTAAATTCGTCCTCTTCAAATCATACGATGACTACACCACGAATCTGCCGATCGAAGCCTGCGACGATGCCGATGTGCTGCTGACGTATAAATGGAACGAGAAGCCGCTTACCAAGGAACACGGCGGCCCGGTCCGTGTCATTGTCCCGAAGCGCTATGCCTGGAAAGGCGCAAAGTGGATCAAGGAGATCACGTTTTCAGATAAGGATGAAAAAGGATTCTGGGAAGTGCGGGGCTACTCCAATACCGCACTCCCGTGGAAGAACGATCGCTACGGATAGATTGATTATTTTTTCACCCAGCCTCCGGGCCCCTCAACCATATTCCCGGGCTTCGTATTCTGAATCGCCTTCTCTCCGGCCAGTGTTTCGACGGAGTTCAGACTGGTACCGTTGCGTCTGGCAATCTCCTCGTACGCCTGCTTCCGCTTCTGATTGATGTCGCTGACCAGCGCCTGCACATCGGCGTTCCCTCCCGTCACCGCACCCAGATAGCCGCTGGCCTTTTCTCCTACCTGCCCCTTGGCTTTCGCCTCATCCAGCGACAAAGCCCAGGCAGGCACCCCGGTCCCCACACAAAGAGCCACAAGAACCGCACCAACCGTCATGCGTATGCGGGCCATCCTCATCTCCTTTGCCGTTCGTTAAAACAGTCCGCTGTTGTTAGACAGAACCTGATCAAGATCCTTATCGACCTTCACGCGGATCTCATGATCGATCTTCACATTTAGATTGATGGTAATCGGCTTATCCGGAGCGGCCACCTCCACACGGGGCGTACAACCGGTCATCCCCCCCACAAGCCACAGCCCCACCGCCAGTCCTACTCCGCATCGTCTCATGATATCCCCCTGCCCCGTCATCGTCGTTGTACCTTGCTTTGAAGCGATTCTTCAATATCCTGTACCAGGCGGAGACTTTGCAAGAGCGCCGGAATATTTTCCTGGACGTTCACATTGAAATGGATGGGCGGACTCTTCTTCATGTCCGGATTTCTCCCCTCCAATTGCGCGGCCAACTGCAATACCCCGTCTTCAGCGTACTGCACCCCGACTCTCAGGACCGTGTACTGAAAATTGCTGAGCGCCTGGGCCACCAGCTTCACACTCGAATCGGCGTCGGTTAGGAGGGCCGCGGACTCCGGTGAGGGGTGGTAACGAATCACCCCGCCCGGCGCTTCTGCTTCCACCGTCCCATCTTTGACACTCACCCCTTTCGCCGTCACCGTGAGCGGGATCGTCCCATTCAACAGGCCTGTCCCCTGCAATCCCTTTTGCTGTTCAAGACTCAAGAGCTTAGCCAGATCCAATCGCCGCAACGACAACACGAGCCGGTAGGGCGGCTTAGCCAGGTCAAGATGAAGACCGGGACTCGTCACAGATCCTCCGAAAAGACCAGCCTGAATATCCTTGAGATCGAGCACCGGCCAGAGGGCTGACAACAACCAGTGCAGATCGGCTATCACGGACACATTGGTCAACAACACCCCCGTCTGGATAACCGCCACATTCACCACCGCCGGCTGACTCGATCGCACCTGCTCAAAACCCTGGAGATCAAAGTCCAAGGTCGTGTTGATCCCCTGGATCGCCATCCCCTGAACAGCTGCGGACAGCTGATCCGCCTGGATCGTGATCTTGCCGGGCTGGAGCACAACCGACGTGGAGTCCTTCGATCGACTGGATGTCCACACAAGATCCGTACTGGCCGTTATCCGACCGGCGGTGAGATCGAACGAAACGGGCAGACCGGGCAGCCACTTCTGCAAACTATTCGCTCCTGAATCGAACTGGAGTGGCCCGAGCACCAATCGCGCCGATCCTTCCCCCCCTCCAAACGATTGTGCAACCTTTGCTGTGACGACGCCCTCTCGCCCAGGGAGGTCTCCCCGCGCTTCGGCCTTAAGCCCAGCCTGATTCGCTGTAAACCTCACCTGCCACGCAGACGGCGGAATCGTCACTGGCAGCGGCTCGACTCGCACTCCGGCGAGATCGATACCACCTTGGGCTGTCCAGGAACTCCCTACGGATTCGGCACTCTGGAGCGTCACGGTGCCCTCTGCCAGCGTTACGTCGTATCCGGCCGAACGAATCCCCTGCGCGCCGATCCGGAGCGTTCCCGGACCGGCCGTGCATTGGCCGGATTCCAGCGCACAACGGACCGGAATCGGCGCAGCCACCTCAATGGTCGCAGACGACATCGCCACACGTCCTTGTTGAAACTGCTTCACGGTCATCATGGAGGGAACATGCAACGTGCCATCAACGTTACGTTGTTTGAGCACCACACGTCCCCAAAGATCGCCCCGGACTTCTCGCACAGAGACCCCCGCGGTCAAACTGGGCGGCACCAGCCCTCGCAGATGGAACTCCCCCTCGCCCGACACGAGGTCTCGGCCGACCAGATCTGCGTGAACGGCATCCACTTCGACCACCAGCGGTCCCGTCGTCGCCCCATAACCCACATGGACCGGACCATCCACCGTCAGGCGAATCGGCGATTCTGCCCAATAGAGTGTCCCCTGAAGCGGCTGGCGCTGTTCGACACGAATCGGCTGATCGCCGCTCGGCAACAACGACTTGACCACATCCGGCACAAAGCGAGGTTGCATATTCACCGTCGCCGTTCCCAGCACACCGGGATCAATCGTCCATCCCAGCCGTGCCGGGGACCCGGAGAAACTCCCGGACGAAGACACGGCAATCTGCTTCGCCACACCTTTCAACGCCGGCAACGTCACGGTGGCCTGAAACGATCCTTGGAATAGTGATTCCGGACTTTCGCGAAGCGCACTCAGTGCCGCGCTGGACGGAGCCATTCCTGTCCATGCGACGGCCACATGCCCTGACACTTTGCTCAGTTCCGGTCCGATCGGAACCGCTAAGGCAATGAACGGAGCGAGCTCCCGAACATTGATCTCTAATTTCCCCTCAACCTGCACCTGTCCGTCACGCGCCTGCGCCGTCGACTGCCAGGTGAGAATCGGGGCGGCCTGCGGCCGTTGCGACACCAACGTCGCCGCCCAGGTCGTCGCGGAATGACCGGTCAGAGAAAGGGTATACGACGCCGTCTCACGCCCTTGAAAGGACAGTCGCCCACCGAGTTCACCATCCCGCTGTTCGACCACACCCTGAATCGCAACTTTGCGAAGCGGACCTGTCGCCTGCTCACGAAATACCGTCACCTGGTTCAGTTGCACCTCCTCGAAGGGCAACACCGGGATCCGTCGCAGCAAATCACCAGCCGTGAGCACATTCCAAGGGGATCCGCTCCCTTCGTCCGACACATTCACGTCGGCTCGCACGCCAGCGGAAGACCGGTCCTGGTTGTTGAGCATTTGAATAGCCAGATACGGCAGCACCACCCGCGAGACTCGGCCGTGCAGAAGATCGGGAAGTCGGTACTCCACCTGAACGTTGGTCACGGACACCATCAATACTTCATCGCCCAGATCCAGCTGAAACGACACGACAGGAATCGAGAGTTCCTGCCATCCGGGATATCCCAACTGCACGATGACATTCCGATACCCCTGGTGACTCAGCCACTGCGTCACTCCGTAAGACACCATCAATGGAACCAGGAGGTAGACGCTCATGAGGCCAGTGAGGACCAGTAACACAAGACGTTGATAACGATAGCGCAGCATGCCGATTAGACCCGCCCTCTCTCTAAACCCCTTCAGGGTTGTCGACCACTGGCCACTACCCTGTCAAGGGCCAGACCAGACAAGGGGTCCTCGTGCCCCGCATACCGCGTATTTTCTGATGACAGCAGGATCTCCCTCTCGGTACTATCCCGACCCATGACGGTGACAATGAGGACGCCACACGTGCCGCAGATTTCCCGCGACCAGATCGTCAAGATCGAGTTCTGGCCCGTCGATATCCCGATCACCGACCCATTCGTCGTGGCAACCGGTGCCCGCGTTGTCGCCGAAAACATCTTCGTCCGTCTCACACTGCGCGACGGGACACAGGGCTATGGAGAATCCGCCCCCTTCCCGGAGGTCGGTGGAGAGACGCGCGACTCCTCTCTGACCACCCTCCGCCAACTCGCCGCGACGTTGATCGGAGCGTCGGCCGGGCACTATGCCCTGCACGCCGCCGACATGGCACAGGCTGCTTCAGCTTATCCTGCCGCCCGGTGTGGGCTTGAGACGGCTATGATCGATGCGTACTGTCGATCGGCACAGGTTTCCATGTGGCAGCTCTGGGGCGGGCAAGACGTCCGCTCGCGGGAAACCGACATCACCATTCCCATCGCCACCCTTGAAAAATCTGTATCCTTAGCCAGTAGCTGGTATGCACAAGGCTTTCGCCTCTTCAAAATGAAAGTGGGCAAAGATGTGGATCAGGATATCCGTCGACTGGAAGCCGTGCATCACTCGCTGCCGGGCATTTCGTTTATCGGCGATGGGAATCAGGGGTTCTCTCGTGAGGAGTGCCTGGCATTTGCCAAAGGTGTCCGACGATTCGGTGGAGCGATGGTCCTTCTCGAACAGCCGGTCGTGCGGGACGATCTCGACAGTATGACGGCAATTCGGCGGGACACCGGCATCCCCGTGGCCGCCGATGAGTCGGTTCGATCACTGGCGGACGCCCGCGACGTGATCGCGCAGGGTGCGGCAGACTATATCAATATCAAAATCATGAAGACGGGCGTGGTCGAAGCCATCGCTATTGCAGAAACGACGCTCGCGGCCGGATTGAAACTGATGGTGGGCGGAATGGTTGAAACCCGCATCGCGATGGGCTGCTCGTTCAGCCTCGTCCTGGGCATGAAGGGTTTTGATGTACTAGATCTCGACACGCCGCTTCTGTTGGCCAATGATCCTCTCGCAGGAGGCTATCAGTATCGAGGACCACAGCTTGAGCCGTGGTATACATCGGGACTCGGCATAACCACTCTCCCACAATCCGCTCTGACAACTATCGAGTAGGCTCCTCCCCCTCATCGCATTTCTTGCACGCGAGAATCTGCCCAACTTGCTGAGCCCTACCTTCCTGCGTGAGCACCCAGGGACGAGAGAAGAACGGCGGTTGATGGCGTACATGTTGCCCATGTCCGCAGGCCAGGTCGGCGACCCAGTCGCTGTGCTCATCAAGGTGGTAGCCGACGATCGGTTGGTTCATGGTCGATTACCAGACGGCGAATCACTCATCAGTAATTCCATGTTTGCCGAGGAAGATAGTCTATCGCTTCTCAAACGGACGCTCCGGACGTTCAGCAGCCGACACAAAGCCCCAATGCTCTTCGGCATTTTCATCAAAGCTTCCGACGAAAATAACTTCTCTATCGAGGTACCGGAACTCCGAAAGGGTAATGCTGCACTGGCGAACATCGATCACACGGGCATCGAATTGTCCGACAACATAGATCAGCGCCTTTGCCGTAACATATACATTGCGACGACTGGTGTGGCCGGTATCGGGGAACAGGTCTACCGTTTGCGTGCAGCCACCGGCACGCTCAATCGTCATCGCCAGGTTATGCCGGGAAAGAAACGGATCAGTGGCAACCCGCACAAGCGTCACTCGAAGGCCCGTTCCTGGGATTTCGGTCGACGCCGGCTCCGGCACACCACTGTTGCACGCACTCAGCAGACCGATCGCAGCGACGAGCATACACCGCCGCAGGAGTCGCATTACTTCGCCGCCGGAATCTTCGGAGCAGCGCCAATTGCATCCAGGCCCGCTTCGGCACAGGCATCGTCAAGGTGAGTCCCGGGCGCACCGCCGACACCGATCGCACCAACCACCTCTCCACCGATCTCGATCGGCAATCCGCCGCCCAGCATCAGAATCTGCTCATTCATATCCCGCAACGCCTGTAGCGTCGGCGTCCGGCTCATGAGATCGGCCAATTCACTCGTCGCACGACGCAAACTCGCTGCGGTGTAAGCCTTCTTTCGACTGCTATCAATGGTATGAGGACCAGCTCCATCCGCCCGTCCCATCGCCCGCAACAAACCAGCACGATCGACCACCGACACACTGACACGGTAACCGTCTTTCTTACAGGTATCGATCGCAGCCTGTGTTGCCCGTTGGGCAAGGCCCAAGGACAAGACAGATTCCTTCGGCATCTCCTGGGCGGCAACCATTGCGGATCCGAACATCAGACTTCCAACGAGGACAGCATGCCGCAGCAACACTTTATCCATAAGACACTCCTTTGTGTACAAACAATGAGAGCAAGAGAGAATCACTAAGGAGAGTAGTAAGGCGGCCGGAGACTGTCAAGTATGCGGTATGTATCATCCCGTGAAACGGCCTCGAACTTCTGGGGGAGATCTCTCATGAAAGTGGTTGGGAGGAAATTCTTCGACAAGCAGGAAAAGAAGAGCGGAGAACACGTAAGTCTACATCCAGACAACACGTTCCTGATTGAGAAGATAGTCGATCACTTCGATGCTCTCACGCATCTGGGTCTGAGCTTTATCGGACATCGGCAGCACTGCTCCGACGAGTTTCCCCGACTCCATATCTTCCAGTGAAGGAATTCCGTCACCGGATCTGGTATCGACGTCTTGTCGGAAGCTGGCCAATGGAAACCTCCTGGTACATGCTTATCGGCCCTGCCCCCGGTTTTCTTGAGA
>ERZ1292625.3102-Hain-H41-01um-R1-3102-length-14032-cov-7_pt1 | contig 14032 bp, 22 predicted proteins | sample MGYA00564400_ERZ1292625 | MGnify/ENA primary metagenome ERZ1292625 (study PRJEB36523, sample SAMEA6512639) | groundwater metagenome | collected 2019-01-08 | study: AquaDiva: Metagenomics assemblies of 32 groundwater samples | reverse complement strand
GCCCCGTATTTCGCCGACGCCAATAACTGCTGCGCCGCCGTGTACGAGGCAAGCGCCGACGGGTCGGTACGAACACGGCCCGCAAAGGCCGGAAACAATGCAGCGGACGCCGCGGGTGTGTAATTAGTCACGCTCAAATCTCCAGTGAGTCGAAGGCCATTTCCACTTCGGCGTAAGCGTATCCCGCCCCGATTGCCGGGCGGATACCTTTGCCGACGATCTCAAACTTCACACATTGGCAATAAGTCCAAGTATTGCCATAAACGATGGTACTCAAGACCGCGTTCACCGCCGCGTTATCTATCTCGAAAGCGGCAATCACCGCCGCCGGCGTCGCCGCCACATAGAACGCGGAAAATTCAAGCCGCTGCTTTCGATACCCAAAGTTTTTCGTGTCCGTGCCGTTTACACCCGGCACGGGAATTTGCATTCGCTCGTACTCCTTGGTGCCCGGCTTCGGCGGCATGTTCATATATTTCCCCGCCGCCGCAAAGTTGCAGCCGTCGGTCAGGTTTATAGCCGAGCCGCCGGTCGGGGTTACAGACGCCACAGTCGCCATTTTAATCCCTCACGAAGGTACGCTTGTCGTCGCGCGCCATTTGCCCCAACAAATCGTACCGCTTCAAATTTCCCCACGTCCGCCGCAAGTGCGCAAACTCCAGTTCATGGTATGTTTCAGCAGGCGTTTTGCGCATCACCGCCTCGCGCTTCAACGCCTCTTTCATCGCCTTGGCCGCGTTGACATTCTTACCCAGAATCTTATCGAATGACGCTTGCATTTTATCGTCAAGATTCGCCTTGGCAACCAAATCTTGAATCATCTCCAGCCGTTCAGATTCATTCGAATCAATCCAAGCGAGCGTTCCAGTTTTCTTTTCAAACTGCTTCATCAAATCACTTACCTTGCTGTATTCTCCTACCCCGAATCCAGTCTCTTCCACCGCATCCCAAGCCATTTTCCGCCACTGTTCGGTTGTAAATACTTCCGCCGCCAGCGCGGACGCGATATTTTTCACCTCGCCGAATGCGGCGACTTGCCGCTTGGCTGCGGCACCGGCGGACTCAAGAAAATTCCACTTCCAAACCTCATACCAACGGCTATTATATCCATCCAGCGCCTTAATCATCGCCGGCGGAAGATCGCCCCGCCCAATCATCCGCCCGATGTCAAAGACGGTCTGGTTGTCATCTTTTAGTTCCGCAAATCCGGCCTTGATCCGTTCCATCGCAAACACCGCCAGTTGCAACGCCGGACCGGCCGCGCCCAGCACCTTGCCCGCTTTGATAAACCCAGCCTTCTCCAATAGACCCGGCAGCGCCCGCGACGCCACAAGGTATTGAATCGTTTCCGCGTCCAAGCCTTCTTTGAAGAGCCGCCGCGCGAACGCCGACGTTGCGAAAAACTTGAACATCTTTTCGTCGCCGCGTTCGCCGAAAAAATCTACCTGAGATTCTTTTATCGCTTGCTTCATACTCAGTTGAACTTGGTTCCAATCCAAGAGCGCCCGTTGTTTACCGGCCGTTATTTTATCGGACGCGGAAAACATTTCTTTATTTTCTCGCCACTGCCTCAAAAGCGACTCGTTTGTTTTCAGGATTTGCTTGGCCGTCTGCAAGCGGTCGGCAAATGTCTGATCGAGATTCTTGCCTGATTGATATGCCTTGGCAATTTCCTTTTCGAGCCGGACAACCTCCCGCTCCGCCTCCTTCGCCGCTTGCTTGACAAATCCGAACTGGTCCACCGTGCGGAGGTCAAGCGGAATGAAGGCGTTCGGTTGCGGCGCGCCGGCCATTATTGCACCCCCAATCCGCGCGCGCGAATCTGGCGCTTAACCGCATCAAGAAGCAAGCCCTGCGCCCGCGCGGAAAACGACGGCGAGAAATAAAAGAAGCGGTGCGGCCGAATCAACTTTATCCCCCCCGCACCCTTCACCGCCTGAACTATCATCCGCTCTCGAATTGACCGTTGCGGTACTTGCGATTCGTTCGGAACAGAGATTCGCTTGGCCTTGTACCAACCGCCTCGCGTGGTCTTGGCTCCCGCCGCCAAAGCCGCCGCAAATTTTTCACGCTTGGAAAACGACCGACCTTTGAAAAAGTATTCCTTCAACGTCCGCTTTGCCCGGCCGCCGATCGCCGTCCGGTAGCCCGCAACCGTTGTGCGCATTTCGCCGGTCGGTAAATCTTTGTAGTCGCCTTCCATTCGCGGCGCATGGACCGCGCCGTAATTTAGAGACGCGCCGATTTTGTACAGCCGATCATCACTTCCCGCCGCCATAGTTACTTTGATCCCGCCGTTCTTCAACCAAACCTGTGCGTTCGTCACGGCGGCGGAGAATAGCGCGCCGGTCTTTTCCTTCAACCCCGCCGAAGCATAGTTTCGCGCCAATTCCCCCCGCACCGCCGGGGTTATTTCCTGCATCGCCGCCGCCATGATTTGCGGCGCGGAACTTTGTACCTTCTGCATTTTATCCGCAAAGTCTTTGACTTTCGACGAAATTACACCGGCCGCAATCGCGCGCATTTTCGGAGAAAAAAAAGCCGTCCGCGCTAAACTCATCCGCTCACCTCATGCTTGCCACTTGCGCCATTGCCATCCGGTAATGCTGTTCGATCACGCCGGCGGAATCGTCGGCATTGCCCGGTTGGTATTTCGGCGCGCCGCCGGCGCGGAGTTCCGGGTACAGCGCATAGGCGAATAATTCTTGAACCGTTGCCGGCCGCGATTGCCGACGCAGATACCGCCACACCCGCCGGAACCACGCCCGCTCGCGCCGCCACTCCGCCTGCGTCGAGAGGAATTGGCCCACGTCTTCTTTCACATCCGGGGCCGCGGGCGCGCCCAAACCAATCGCTTCCGCCGCGCCATACCACCGCGACACAGCGTTGTTCACCGCCACGCTTCGCATCCCGCCAAACTCCGCAAATACCTTGTCGCCGTTTACCGCCGCCGCCGCCTCTTCCGCCTCCTCTTTCGGGTACTTCACCGGCTCGGCAAAGTCGCCGAAAACCAAACCGGCCGCCTCATGCGCAAGTTTCATCCGGGCGCAAATCAAAATCCGCCCGTCCGCCAGTTCACCGGGCCGCAAACCGGATGAACCCCAAAAGTTCCGCACCACAAACGTGCCGCGCGGCCCGGCCCGCAGCCCTTGCGCGTCGGGGATCGGCGCATAATCAAATGTAAACCGCAAGCCGTATTTCGTCCGCCGCGCCACACATTCTTCACGCGACAACCGCGCCACGCCGCGCAATGCGGACTCGGCATGTTCCGGCGTGTACCACGCGCAATCGTGCATGGGTTCCCTCAAGCAACGGTCAACGGCGCGACGTTTTCGGTATTGCCCGGATTGTACTGAAATGAATGGCGCTGCCGAAACGGCTTGGAACTGAAATCAATTTCACTTCCAGCCATTTCCATAGTCGCCGCCGTCACCGTGTTGGCCCCGCCGTCGCCTTGCAACGTCGTGAAAACCAGCGAGCCATTTGTACCAATGGCAATCATTGATACTAGTTCTGCTGCTTCCACCGTTGCCTCCCCATCAATTCCGGCCACCAATTTCACTGGAGAACGCCTTTGATCAGGGTAGAATTTGTCAAACTCCACGGTGAACCGAACGCTGCCGCCAACCGCAGAAAATATGGCGACGGCATTGAACGTGACGGTAGCGCGGTTCCCGGCATTACACGGCACAGCAGGCATGGTTTTCTCCTTTTATCCGCAGCCCACAAAATCAAACGTAAACTCGAACGAAAGTACCGACGGCGACGCCGCCGTGTAAATCGCCGAGTCAACCCTCCACGAAACCAACGGCGGACCGACGCCCGTCATCCCGGTCCCCGCTTCCATCCGCGACGTGAGCGCGTCCACAAATCCAAGGATATTCGCCAAAGTATCGGCGGTATCCTTCGGCAACCCAAACTTCAACAACGCACCGATTTCAGTCGCTTGAATCGCTATGTTTTCATTTTGACGGGCCATGCGCTGAATCGGATAGATGAGCATCAGCGGCGCAACCGCCGATAAAGAAGACAGCACCGTATTGCTGACCGCCTGCGGTTGGAAGCCAAGTAGAATCTTGGCCGCGGCCAACGTAATCGTCGGCGTCCCGCTTGCGAACGCATCGGCGGAAGCCTTGACCTGCGCCATCATCGCGGCAGTATCAACCATTCCTAAACCATCCCCATCTTGTGCGCCAAAAGCGCCCGGCCCTGCAACGTCCACACCACGCCCAACTGGTCTGCGGCCACGCCGGTGATGATGAAGGACTTGGAATCGTAATCAATCACATCCTCGTTGTTCGGCCCGCCGCTCGGCGGAAACGCGGCCGAGCCGGTCTGCCGTGGAATCTCAAACGTCCGCTCTTCAACCTCCGCCATGATTCCGTCACCTACATCCGCAAGCGCCTTGTTTGATTGTCCAACCACAGCGGACAATCCGGTTATCGCCGTCGCACCCTTTTGCGAATATGTGATGGTTTCACCAATCGTGCCCGTGATAGTATCCAAGAGCACCTTGGCCGCCGCGTCGCGTAAATCCGTGTTCAAACTCATCTCATCATGGGAATCGTTATCCCGCCCCCCGCTTCCTGTTTCCGCGCCAAAACTTCATGCCAACGGAAGAACGGCACAATCAATTGTACCCGTTCTTTAATAATTGCCCGCTCCCGATCATAACTCATTGTCAACCCGGAAGCGCCGCCAATAGAACCACCGTCAATTCCCGCCACCGTTGTACCAATCGTAATCCAACGATTAATCAACACAATCAATTCAGCCTCGCCGTTAAGCGAAGTGAGTGTGTCCAAGTGGGTATTAATTTGAGTGTATGCCGAGGAGATTGTTGCTGCGGACACAGTGGTTTGCGCGGCCAGTGTACCCATGCCGTCTTGGGTATAAAAGCTCGTCGCATACGGCGTTTCCAAAATCTGGTACAGCGCGATTTTCTGAGCGATTGTCAGGCTTGACGCCACAAATCACCCCTTCCCATTGCCGTTGACCGGCGGAAGTTTTGGAAGGAAATTCGCGTGAAGAATCTTTGTCCTTTCCAACTCCTGCCTCATTTTCCCGTTCACCGCGCCCAAAGCCAAGACCAACATATCAATAATCACATTTACCGGCGGCGTCGGGAACTGACTATTGATGGCAATGTTCACCGCCTGCGGTTGGTTTGCCCCAACGTCAAGCAATGACACCACCAATTGACCCATGCAGACAGGTTGTACCATCGGCGCGATTGGTTGAACGAGTTGCGTCTCCATTATGATTTCGTCTCCGTTGTTTGGGCCGACTCCGGGATCTGCAGAAAACGCGCCCCACACTCCTTGCAGCTTGGGTAGCCCGACCGGCGCGGCTTCACGATGAACTCGCGGTCAACTTTGCAAACCGGGCACAGCCCGCGACCGGCCACTTCACTTTTCGGTTGAATGTCCATTGCCATTCCCTTTCGCTTGTCCCACCGATTCCTGATTAGTTTTCGGCGTCGCCTCAAAGCCCAGCCCACACTCCATGCAGCGGTACGCGTGTTCGCCCACCGCGTAGTAGTGCCGCGTCGTTTTCCCACAGCGGACGCAAAATTTATTCTCCGCCATGCTATTTCCCCGCCCGCATGTCCGCTTTGATTTTCACCACTTGCGCCGCGACTTCCGCAACGTTCGTCAAAGTTTCATGCGCGTTTCGCAGCGCCCCGTAAATCGCCTTCTGCGCCGCCTCGCCGGCCAAGCCGTCCTTCTTGATTAACTGGACGCCCTTTTCAACGCCCCGCACCGTCGCCTTGAATGACGCCGCGATTTTCTTTTTCTTGACGCTCGTGTAGATGCTCATGCCGATTCCCAGCAGCCCGGCGACGCCCGCGCCGATCGGCCCGAAGATTCCCGCAACGGTTCCGATTCCAGAAACGATGCTGCCGATAATTCCCGGCGCCGCATCCGCCGCGTCGGCCGCGTCCGTGTAGTTTTGAATCGCCGCGTCAACCTGCGCGCCCTGCCCGGCGACGACGGCCGCCGCGGATTGCAACGCCAAGGCGTCCGCCTCCGGCGCGCTCTTGCCCGCGGACAACGCCGCCTGCTTTGCCGCCGCGGCGGCCGCAACCGAGGCCACAAACGGAATCGGCTTCATCCGCTCGGCTTCCGGCACCACCGGCAGCGCCTTGGACACGCCCTCCGTCTCCGCCTTCAGCACCGCCAAGCCCGGCTTGCGCGGGTCCGTCGGCGGCGTCACGGCGTCCAACTCCCCGACGCTCTGATCCACGTGGTCGGTGAGGCGCGCATACTTTGCCCGCTCGCTTGTGAAGCCACACCCGGACAACAGCATGGCGACCGCCGTGCCGACCGCCACAACCAACACCAGCGCCAAAACATTCTGCGCCAGTTTTTCTTTCATTTCCGATTCCACTTTCAACCCTCCTTCACGGCACAAACCGAAAAGCCAACTGAACCAGCGCCGTCCCCACCACCGCAAGCCCGCCGACTATCACCGCCACCCGCGTTGACTGCCGCGCCAAGTCCACCCGCATATCGGCAATCACTTCCGCAAGCGCCGAGTGCCGCGATGTACATTCGTGCCCTTGCCGATCCCGTTGCGTTTCAAGCCTCGTCAGGCGGTCGCCGGCTCCCAGCGTTCCAAGGTCAAGCGGCATGTTCCACTCTCTCCAACACGGCGGCGGCCGTGGTCTGTTTCAACCCCGCGCGGCCAAGCAACGATCTCTCGCCGATGAACTCCAGTTCAACTCGACCCGCGAACAATTTCCGCAACTGCGCCCAAGCGGCGACGTTTGACTTCGATTGCTCACCGTCCGCGTTTTCGCTTTCGCCGGACCCGGCCTCGACCACCTCTTGCCAGACCGGCGAAAAAGCGGCATACCCGCCCCCCCATAAATCCACGCCGACCAATGTAATCCGGCGGCAACCCAGAAAGTCAAGCAGGCCGATTGCGTTGCCCGCGGCTCCACACGTTTGCGGAAACGGCGCGGAATCAAAGAGGCTGTCGAAGTCGGCCGGCCGTTCCGCCGCGCCGATCTTGACGACTTGGCCTTCGCCGACACGGGTTTCGTAACGCGCTTGCTGAAAGGCCCGGCGGAGCGGCGACTCTAAAGCGATTTCATCCCGCCAAAGATTTACGTTGACGCAGCCGAACGTTTCTAAAAAAAGTTTGGTCAGCGGCGTAAAATTCAGCGCGACCGTGAAGAGCGGATCTGAATCCACCAGCCGAATAAAATCAGCGCGCGGCAGGTCATCAAGCGACGGGCCACAACCAAACACAACCGACTCGCGGCCGGATAAACAGCCGGGGACAAGCGTAATCATTTAAGCGCCCCCCATCCGGGCTGCGCCGTGCCAACCCGGCAAGCAACGCTCAATGGATTGCAGTTCCACAATTCCAACTCGCCGCGATACGACGCCCCAATTTCGCGCCAGCGGCTTTCAACAAAGTCCACCATCTCCGGCCGGCCACAGGCAACGGCTCCCTGATCCGGATCCAGTTCCCGCGCCCACCGGCAATAACCAAGGCCATATGAATCTACGCCCGCAAGGACCACCTTGCGAACGCCCATTCGCCAGAGTAAATTCAAAGCGGCGTCCGCTGAAGATTCCGCAATGCAAACGCCTTCCAACTCGATGTCGCCGTCGCGGTATTTTCCGGAAACATCGGCCCCGCCGTTTGCCGCTTCAGACCGAACAATCCATTGGTCAACCGGCGCAAGCGGAGCCGCTTGGTTTTCCAGAGCGGCAATGCGCCAAGAATTGCCCGCGGCCAACTTCCAAATTTGAAAGAGGTCTCGCGTGTTGCCGTTGAACGGCGCAACGGGCATATCGTGCGCGAATAAAATGTCGGGCATGTACCCGCGCGACGCCAAAGCATAAGCGGCCGGTACACGATTGATACCAACCGTCACGACCTGCGGCGCAGCAAGAGAATCCCAGAAGGCATTCGGCAGATCGTCCAGGCTTGGGCCACAAGCCAAGACCACCCCGATTTTGCCCACCGCGCAACCGTTGGAGACGGCACCACTAAACATCGGGTTCCTCCGGCAGCCACGCCAACGTCGTTACATCGGCTGCCCCGCAAATCGCCGAAAATCCAGAAATCCCCCGCGGGATTTGAACGGCGATCAGCGTAGGCAAAACAATTTTGAATTGTTCCTGAGTCGTGTCCGCCGCGACGACGGCCGCGCCATTATTGCAACCAAGGTACGCAGTTTTTACACCCGAATTGAGAATCTTGCCCCGTTGCCCGACAGGCTTCGTCACCGTCAGCGTGGTTGCCGTGACGGCAATCGTCGCAGGATATGAAGCAACCGTAATGTCCGCCATGATTCACCTCCTCTAAAACCAAGCCGGGGGAGGCGGCGAACCTCCCCCGGCCGGAAGCAAATCAGACCCGCAACTTGCCCAGTTCCACATACTGAACCGTGATGGCCTTGGCCACAGTCGTTACGCCTTCGACGCCGAAGAAAGGCAGCAACGCAATCCCCGTCGTCAACGCCGGAAGCGGAGCCACCCCAATCGGAGTCAGGTTGCCGGTGTTGCCGACGGCCATCGACGCCACCACCGTCCGGTTCGCCAACACGTCGAAGCGCAACCGGTATGCGGTCGAAGCCGCAATGACCGCAAACCGATCCGTCGACAAAGTCGTTGTCACGTCCGTTCCTGCGCGCGAAGCAACGAACGTCATGGCGGTCGCAACCGTCGTCGCGTCGTAGCGGAAATAAATCTGATCGTCGTCGGTGGCCACAACCGGCGTCGAGGTCAACTTGAATCCCGCGAAAAACTTGGCCTGCGTCACCACCGAACCAGTGAGCAAGAAAATCTCGAAGGACAATTCCTTCTGGGTCAACCAGTCGATATTTTTGACCCGGCCCTGAACCGTGTTCACGTGCGCGCCGACCAGCATCTGGTCGGCCGCAGCGCCCGCGGTCGTAATTGTGATTCCGCCGCCCGCGGCATACGTTACCAACGCCGTGGTGCTGTTTGTGCCCGTGACTTCCCAACCCTTGTTGGCCACGAGGCGGGCAAGGTCGGTCGCCGCAGCATACGGCGTGTAACTATCCAAGACATCGTTCCTAGCCGGCCGCAAAGCAAACTCTTCGCGGATGGTAATGCGTCGCGGATCGAAACGACGGTCGTAAAGGACATCTGCACTCATGATGAATCTCCTAAAAGTGCCGGCTCAAGCCCGGCGATTGGGTTTTTCTACAACACCCGACGCCGGCTTTTCGGTTACAACCGATGCCGGACGCTCGGCCTTTTTCGCGTCCAAAAGTTCCCGACGCCGCTTTTCAACCTTTTCCGTCGCGGCCATGATGCGACTCGTGCGCTGCTCTTGCTCCCGCTCCAAGCGCATCAACTCCTGCTCGTCCTGCTTCACGCTTTGATCGTGGCCGAAAGATTCCTCTGCCTCAACCTCAGCGGGACTCGCCAGCCGCCAGTTTCCCAAAACCAATTCTTCACATTGGTTTTGGCGACCGGGGTAGCCCGGAGACAAATCAAAACGCCGCAAAATAGGACGCCCTGTTTTGCGGTTCTGCTTCAAACGATGGATCACCGGAACGTAAAAAACTTCCGCCGCAGGCACCCCCGCCGCCGTGCGTTCATCGAGAACTTTCGCGCAAACGTTGTTTGCTATTTCCGAAAGTTCCTTTGAACTTCTTGCACTTCCAATCGCCGTGCGTAATTCGGCATTCACCACGCGCGGATCGTAAATCTCGGTGCCCATCGTTTTCTCCTTCTGTTCCACGCCACCTTACGACAGCAACAGGCTGCCCCACGTCTCCATGCCGATGCAAGAACCGTAAAGAGCATGAAGAGTGAACTGGTCGGCAAGCCTGCCGTTGTCGTAGGACAACACGAGTTGCAGGGCAATGCCTTCTTCCACGAAGTTCGAGGCCACAACGCCGCGCGACATCGGCGGCATGATCGGCCGCATAGCGTACAGCATCGACGCCGGGTCGAAGACCACGTTGTCTTGGCTGGTGCCGGTTCTCGGCAACCCGTGCGTAACGTGCCAGTTGACGCCATACGCTTGGAACGTCGGCGCAAGTACCGAGCCTTCGCCGGTCAGGTTGTTTTGCGTACCCCGAACATCCCAATTGGTGAAACGAGACAACTGCGCCAGCGCGCCCCAAGCCTTCACATCCGGCGAAATCATGGCGTGGAGAATTTCGCCTTCGGGCTTGTTGGCCATGATGTCGGAGACGGCTTCAACCACCACGGCCTCAGTCAGAGCCGTGTTGTACGTGCCGGCCGTGTTCGTCGTAAAGCCCGCCGTGATCATACTCAGGATGTCGGCCTTCACGTCGTTGACAAACCCGGCAATGCGCCCGCCCAAAATCCCTTCAAGCGTTTTGCCACCATCCAATGAATGCGCGATTTGCGTCCAACTCCATGTGGATTCCCGATGGCGATTCAGGGTCAAAGCAACATAAGACCCGGTTTCGTCATTCTTCACCACTGCGTTTCCATCCGTGAGGAGATTCGAGGCGACGGTGGGGTACAACGGAACGTTCACCGTTTGACCTTCAACGGCGAATTTTTCGGAAATGCTGCCGGTAATCAAGGCCAGTGGATTCCCTTTGTTTTTCTTGTACTTCCGAAAACTGTCCCAAAACGTGGTGAGGAGGGAGTTCAAATTGCTTGAGCCAAGTGACTCCGTCCTGATCGTTGCATCAGCCATGTTGGCAACCTTTCATCGTCAACCCAAGTTCAAGCCTTCGGCTCGCAATTGTTCGAGAACTTGTTCCGAAGACATCTTGAGCCGTTCTTCTTTCGGCATCTCGTGATAGGCTCTCGCGGGGGCTTGGCGCAGACCTTGTCCGCGGGGAACTCCGCCCGTGGACGGAGCGGGTAGGAAAATTTGACCCTTGGGCTGCTTCAAAAATTCGGAGACGAACGCCGAAACCGGCTTGGGCGTGTCGCCTTCAAATTCAGAAAACTCACCCTGTCGGGTGTCGCGGTTGTACTTGATCTTGGAACCAAACCTACGCTCCAAGTGATCAAGGGCCGCATCTTGTCTGTCCGCAGGTACGCCGGCGGAAGTCAACGCGGATAAAATGGAACGTTCCCGCTCATCCACTTCGACCTGCCGCTCGCGCGCCTCCAAGGTTTTTACCCGCGCCTCGATGGTTATATCGGCCTCTGATTTCTTCTGGGCCGGTTCACCGGCCGGTTGCGTCACGGAAGCATTCCGCCGCTGTGCCGCAAAAAAAGAGTTCCGAAACTCATCGGGCGTCTTGCCGCCAAAAGCCGCTTTGATCCCATCATTGATTGCCGCTTGTATTTCCGGTTGTAGAATCACGCCCCCGGATTGCGCGTTGGCGTTGCCGCCCTCTGCCGTTGTTTGCGCGGCGGCAGGTGCCGCGATTGTGTTGCCCGCCGGTTCACTCATCTTTTCCCTCTTGGCCTTTTACGCCGGCCATGCGAACGCGCGCCGGTTCCCGCACTGAGCCGCCCGGCGCGCGCGCGACCGGCTCTTCGCCAACAAACGCTTCTTTCGCCTTTTCGGTTACTTTGACTTCTTTCAGATCCGCCATATCGGAAAATCCCAAGCGCCGCCGCACTTCCGGCAAGGTTACAACTCCGCTCCGCATCAGAGCGATCAGCCCGTCCGCCACCGCGCCGTTTATTTCCAACGGCGGCGCGTCTTCTATTTTCTCCGAACCCTCTGCATCAAAACCAAGAACCTTGATTTCAATTTCTTCTTTTCTCACCGACTTAATCAGATCAACGCACCGCTCCAGTGCGTCCTTCAAAAAAGCCCGGTGTGTATCAATGTTCAGGTTAAAAGCAACTCCCTTGTTTTCTACCGCCGCCCCGGTCTGCCGGCCAAAGCCCTCTTTCGCCGCGGCCAGTTCCACCGCGTTCCCCACCGCCTGATAAATATCCTCTTTGATTTTATCGCACTGCATCCGAAGTTGCTCAAACGGTACCCCAGACGGCGCAAGAAAGTTGGCCCGGTCGCCGGGATCCAAAGCGAAACAAGACATCTCCGAAGAAAAAATACTCTTGTATTTATTGTTGGAAAAAATCGCAAGGTTTTGATAACAATTCATATCGTAAATGAATTGCAGCGCCGCCTTATTGTTGAAGTATTCCAACAACAGCGGGGCCATCAGCGTCATGCTGCACATGCCCGCGGGCAACTCTATCCGCACAATCGGCAACCGCCCACCGTAAGCATACGGCTCCAACGGAGCCGATGGTACTTCCATCTTTTCGGCCCAATTATTGCCGATTTTTTTTTCAGCCGTGAAATCAGTCCGCCCTTCTGAAGTGAAAAAACACCAGAGGTGCCGCTCTTTGGCCGCTTGTTCCACACCCACACGAACGCACTCTACATAATGCAACCGAACCCACGATAGATTGCCCCGCGCATCGCACTCCCAATCGTCCACTACTTCGCAAGGAATCGAGGTAATCATGGCGTCCGCGTCCGCACGCTCACCATTCATAGCTCGCAGCGCGTCGCCAAGGGACCGGGCCGGCCGGGCGGACACGGGGAAGTCAACAGCCAAATATGCACGACGATAAACGTTGAACTGCAACGCCGTCGCGTACAAAATCGAGGCCAAGTCCCGGCCCGTCCCGTCGGCGTCCGTGTTCAGCAACCGCCAGTATTCGGCCGCGCCTTCCGGTACTTCGAGCCGCGGCTCTTCCACAAAGCAAGCACCAGCCAAGCGATTTATCTGCGTTGTGCCCAATTCCGGCGACCGCGCGCAAGCCTGCCGTACCCGCACATAATCAGGGTTTCTGTCCGCCTGCCGGCTCCGTAGGTAAAGACTCTTATTTCGTGCAAAACGATCATCGCTTTCATACAAATCCCCGTTGCGCATTAAAATCGGAACCTCCTTGCCCGACGGGGTAAGGACCAACGGATTATAATCCGGGTGGGTAGAGGTTAAAACCTTAATCGGCAACGTCGCGGGCAAATCCATTGGTGCGCCTCTTCAGGCGAACCCGCACGTTCGCAACCTCAAACCCAAAAAAAAACGGCCGCGCGAGGTGTGCGGCCCCGCACGGCCGTGTAGTTTTTGGGTTGTATCCTTGGCGCACAGGCTGGCCGGCCCATGTACCATCAAATAATGATTACAACATTTCCCTTGCCTTGTCAAGCAAAATATGATATTATTTTATCAGGGAGATGAAAATGGCAAAGAAGATCATCGGGTTCACCCCGCCGAAAGGCGCGGAAGATTTTTCCTTACAACAAAAAGCCCGTGACTTTATCGCCACCGAAGGTTTAGATTTTATGTTCGCCACTATCAGGAAGAGCCCCGATAAAACCGCCGCGTCAAAATATATGGAAATGGTCTTCGCTTGCGCCAATTTTGGAAAGGAACCGCCGAAGAAAAGCGACCCCGTTAAAGTCCACTTCGTGGAAATATATCAGGACGACGAAGGGCAAATCAGGAAGAAAGAAGCATGATTGCCGAAATAGAAGCGTTGGCAACCGCCGATCAAATCGAAGTCATTACCAGCCCCGCGCGCTTTATGACTTTAATCGCCTGCCGCCGATGGGGGAAAACATTCACCACCCGCAACCGCATTATCTCCCGCTGTCTATCCCGCCCCAACTTCAAATATATGTTCATCGCGCCGACGTATTCGCAACTTGAACAAGAATATACAGCGCTCGCCAATAACTTTGGGCTTCATGATTTTTTTCTACGCAAACCAAAACTTAAGCCGTTCCCACAAATTGAATTTTTCAACGGCGCTTGCGTTGACTACCGCTCGTTTGAGCGCCCAAAAAATATTCGCTCGCGCGGGTATGACGAAATCTGCGCGGACGAAATTCAAGACTATGATGAAGAAGACTTCCGCGCCGTCATTACGCCGATGATTCGAGATCGGCGCGGCAGCCTGATTCTGTGCGGACAATTTCGGGGCCACAACTGGTACTATCAGGACTTCTTTCTACCCGGCCAACCCGGCCCAAAAAAGCACCCACTGTATAAATCATGGCGCTTTGACACTTCCCGCGCCCTCGTGTACCAAGGCGCGCGCGGACAGGAAGAGTTGGAAATCGCCCGCGCCCAAAC
>ERZ1292625.3101-Hain-H41-01um-R1-3101-length-14039-cov-4_pt1 | contig 14039 bp, 10 predicted proteins | sample MGYA00564400_ERZ1292625 | MGnify/ENA primary metagenome ERZ1292625 (study PRJEB36523, sample SAMEA6512639) | groundwater metagenome | collected 2019-01-08 | study: AquaDiva: Metagenomics assemblies of 32 groundwater samples | reverse complement strand
ATCTGCAATGAAGCCGACGGTATCGCTCACCACCACATCGAGGCGCACATCGTCGACGAGATAGTGCTTTCTCGTCGATGTATCGAGCGTTGCGTAGAGCTTGTCCTCAACATAGGCGCTTTCATTGCATAGCGCGTTAAACAGCGTGCTTTTTCCCGCATTGGTGTAGCCGACAAGGGCGCAGGTGAACGCGTCCTTTCTTGATTTACGCCCGGTCGCCATGTTCTTCACGGCACGCGCAAGATCACGCCGTATCGCATGCATTCGCTCGCGGGCATGACGGCGGTCATATTCGAGCTTTGTCTCCCCGGGGCCGCCGAGCTTTCCCGTCACCGCATCGGTGTGCGACATGGTGGACCATGTGCCCTTAAGCCGCGGGTACTCGAACGTAAGCCGCGCAAGCTCCACCTGCAGCTTCGCAATGTTCGTCCGTGCACGCATGGAGAATATCCGGAGGATGACATCGGTACGCGTAAGCACGGCGAGCTCGAACATATCCTCAAGATTGAGCCGCTGCGACGGGGAGAGTTCGTTATTGAACACGACCGCTGCCGCGTTGACCTCACGCGCACGGGCGGCAATGGCCGCGATCTGGCCGGCACCGAGATAATGTTTGGGGTGTATGCGCTGCACGCGGGGCGTTCTCTTTTCCACCGCGTTCATGCCGAGCGTGTCGACAAGGAGCGAAAGCTCCGCGAGCGATGTTTCCGCGGACTGCGCCCCTTCCCTGCTGACGATGGCGTGCACGGTGATGACGGGAACGCGAGCGCTCAGAAGATATCCTCCCCGTCAAGTGCGGCGGCAAAACGCTCACCGGTGATAAGCTCCACCGGACGGGATGTGATGAACTGAAAGCACTCCTCGTGAAAATCGAACGGGGTGATGACATACGCCTGCGTTGCATGGCGGTTCTTGATGAGGATGAAAAGCTCGCGCAATTCCTCCTCCACGGATATCTGCTTGGGCTTTCTCGTAAAGAGCAGGATGAAGGCGAATTTCATCTGCCCCATCTTGTTCTTCTGACATTGCACGATGATCTCGTCGCCGCTCCTCACCTCGAGCGCCTCGACATAGAATTCATGCTGCTCAAGAAAACGGCGGACGAACATCTCGTATTTTTCGTCCGGGAGCGAGAAGAACGATGCGAGGCGATTGCTGTTGAATATATGACGGAACAGCGCCATGCGCCCTTTCGCCTCCGGGTGAATGGGACTGACCTTCAATATGCTCTCCCAGATGATGCGCACCTCGTTGACATTGCGAAGCTTAAGATAGCACTCGGCGAGCGACTCGAGCACGGTGAGATAGAACCGGTCGTTCTCCGGTATCGTAGCAAGGGCTTCCTTCAACACCTCGGACGCGCCCTCGAATTCATGCATGCCGAAGAGCGACAGGCCTTCGTAGATGATCGATTCCCGATAGCACTCGGCGTTCGCCTTCGCGATGGTGAAATTCTTCTGCGCGCGGACGAAATCCTTCAGATCGTAATAGAGGCGCCCGAGCTCTTTGTGCGCCTTGTAGAAATTAGGATCGAGCACGGTGCACATCGTGAACATATCGATGCCGCGCTTGATGTCCTTCTGCGCCGCGGCGATGGTGCCGAGCAGGAAGTAGATGTGGGGATTGCGCGAATTGATCTTGATGGCGCGGGAGAGATACGACTCGGCTATCTGATAATTGCGCTGTTCAAAATACAGTTTGCCGAGCGTGTACAGCGAATCGAAATGGTCGGGCTTCAGATGCACCGCGAACTGGAGCTCGAGTATCGATTCCTTAAGGCGTCCCGTCTTCTCATAGCAGTAGGCGAGCCCCTCATGGATCTGATACTCCTTGAGGTCGGCCGTATAGCGGCGGCGCTTCAAGATATCCTGCAGCGCCACCATCGCGAGTATGTACTGCCCCTCGGCGATGTTCGCCTTCGCAAGAAGCCACTTCGCCATGGGGTCGTCGCGCTGCGATGCGGGGAGTTTATCGACGGCGGCCTTCGCTTCCGCGTACCGCTGACTGTCGATGAGCTCGCGTATGGCTTTCACCTTCCGGGGAAAGATATACCCCTGATACATTATCATCGCCCAATAGGATACGGCGAGAACGAGTGCTACGAGCAGTACGACCCACATAGTGTTACCGGTTATTCGGTCCGATACGTATTAATATGATAGAACTCATCATTATTATCGACACAAGACGCTATGAACTGAAACGCCGCTTTACCGCCCCCGAAGCATACCGTGTGGGAGGCACACCGCAATGCCGCTTGAAATCCCTTGAAAATTCATGTATCCCCGAGTACCCGAGATGATCGGCTATCTCCGTGACCGACAGGGCCGAGTACGCGAGAAGGCCTTTCGCCTCTTCGAGACAGAGCTCCCTGAGCCTTTTCGCTATCGATCGCCCCGTCGCTTTCCGGCAGGCGCGGTTGAGCGTAGCATAGCTTTTCGCATAATGCCCCAGTATCTCCGGAACGCTCATGCGATAGCGCTTCTCCCCGCGGATGCGGTTCTCCACCGCCCACCATTCATTATCGCGTGCGATGACCGTATGCGCATTGCCGCGGGCGATACCGGCCAATATCCGTGAAAGACCGGCATAGAGAAGGAATATCCTTTCATTGCCTTCGGGGAGAAGCGAATGCCGGTAGAGCGATGCGAAGTCGCGTTTGAGCGACGGCAGGGACATGATGCGCCGTTCCGGCGGCGGCGGCATGATGTCCGCCAAAAAGCCCACGGAATAGAACGTCACCGCCGAACGTTTGCCGCGCCAGAGCACGTTCTCCGAATCATGGTAATAGATGACCATGCCCGCCGATACATCGCGTGTGCGTCCGCTCACGGTGAGTTCATACCCGCCGGATGCGATGAAATGGACGAGATGCCCCGGGAGTGAACGCGCCTCGCTCACGCGCAGGGAAGGCCGATGGAATTTCCATACGCCGGTGATGCGTTCGATGGGACACGGCGCGAAGGTCGATGTCATGATGCTCCCCGGCATGCAAAAAAATGCGAAACAGATGCCACGTTCTGCCAAAGCCCGTTCATACTGTGCGTAGTATACTATGCCTGCGGACAAAAGAGAAGGAGCGATGCCATGTGCGGTACAATGACACGAAAAGAACGGCTCGAACGAACCATTCGCGGGCAAGAGGTCGACCGCCCGCCCGTATGCTTCTATGAGATAAACGGCCTTACTCAGAACGAGCATGACACGGATGCGTTCAATATCTATTCCGATCCGTCATGGAAGCCGCTCCTTGCACTGACCAGGGAGAAAAGCGACCGCATCGTCAACGCTTCTGTCGCCATGCGCGGCACATCGCACGATCCGCTCGCGGAACGCACGACCGTGGATGTACGCATCGAGGGCGATGAGCGTCTTGCGACAAAAACGATACGCACGGACGGACGCGTGCTCACGGAGTCGTCGCGGCGGCACAAGGACATCGATACGGTATGGGTGACCGAACATCTCCTTAAGAACGTCGATGACCTCAAGGCATATCTCTCCCTGCCGGAGTCCCCGATCGACGGCACCCCTGACATCGCACCTGTTCTCGCAATGGAGAAGTCGCTCGGCGACAGCGGCATCGTGATGCTCAATACGGCGGACCCGCTCTGCATGGCGGCGGCGCTTTTCCCCATGGACGAATATACCGTCATCGCGATGACGGAACCCTCGCTTTTCCGCTCGCTCCTTGACCGATGCGCACGCATGATCTACCCCCGTATTGCGGCGACGGTCCGTGCTCTTCCCGGCAGACTCTGGCGCATCTACGGTCCGGAATATGCGTCGGAGCCGTATCTCCCGCCGTCATTGTTTCGCGACTATGTCACCGGATACGATACGGAGATAGTACGCCTGATACAGGAGACCGGCGGCATCGCACGCATACACTCGCACGGCAATCTCGCCAACGTGCTCCATCATATCGCAGCTACCGGGGCCGACGCGCTCGATCCGATAGAGCCCCCGCCCCAGGGCGATGTTTCACTTGCAGCGGTGCGAAAACGGTATCCGTCAATGACGCTCTTCGGTAATCTCGAGGTGAGCGATATGGAAACGCTCCGCCGGGATGAATTCATACCGAAGGTACATGCCGCCCTTGATGAAGGAGATACGCTCGACAGCCGCTTCGTGCTCATGCCCTCCGCCTGCCCATACGGCAGGGCCCTGCCGCAGCGGACACTCGGCAATTATGAAGCGATCATTCATATTATGGAAGAACGATACGCAGCGAATCGATGACCGATGCTTCATCCGATGAAAAACCCTCTTTCCCCCGTATTCCCCATATTTCCCGGCATTCACCTTGACAAAGGAAGATGCCCGACGTAGAATGTATCCCGCCTATGGCATTGCGTTCAGAATGCGATGGGTAAAAGAAACGATGCCCAACGGCATCGGCGGAGGGCGAGATGACGGTCGCGATCGTATTTGCGAGCATAATTGTCGGCATCGGCATCATCGTCATATCCCTCGTCATCTCCAGTTACGGCGGCGGGTACCAGAAGGCCGTCGGATTTTTCAACCGCGCCAATTACGATGCCGCCCTTGTCATTCTTGAAAAGCTCTCGCGCTCACCATCGGCGAACCCCGACAGCCGCTGGTACCTTGCGCGCACCTATGAAGCGAAACGTTTCTTCGATAAGGCGATACGCCTGTACACCGATCTGCTCGTAAAGAAAGTATACTCCGAAGTGTACCGTGAATTCGATGTGCGTACCCGTCTCGCAGAGATATATCTCAAACGCGAAGAGATCGATGCCGCGGAACGCGAGATCAAGGCCATGGCGAAGCTCAAGCCGGACAGCTCTGCGGTACAGGTGAAGCTCGCCGAGCTTACGCTCGCGAAAGGCGATTACGCCGCCGGGAGCGTTGCGCTCAAGAAGGCGCTCTCGCTCGACCCGCATAACGGCACCGTCGCCCGCGCGCTCGGCATGGCATATTTCTCGATGGAAAAACACGCGGAAGCCCTCGCCGTGTTCAGCCGTGCAATAGAGCTCGGCACATCCGATGCAGAAATGTCCTATACCATGGGGCTTGCCGCGCGCGGCATAAGCAAATTAGTCGAAGCGGTGCGCTATTTCGACCAGGCGGCGAAGAACCCTGCCTGGTCGCAGCGGGCGCGTCTGAAAGCCGCCATCACCAATTTCGAGATAGGCGATCTCACTACGGCCATTCCCATGCTCGAGGATGCGGTCGCCAAGGGCGGCAGCAACGATGATATGCTCGATGCGATGTACATACTCGGACAGGGACGCACCCGCGAAGGCAAGCTCGATAAGGCGCTTGACCTGTGGCGCCGCATATCGAACATAGACCCTGATTTCCGGGACGTTCCGGAGAAGCTCAAGGATTTCGGAAAGATAAAGGGCGTAGGCAACGAGCTCGATTCGCTCCTCATGCTCCCGCTTTCCGATTTCAAGGCGACGCTCATGAAGGTCGCGGAAAAAATGGGTCACCGTGTCATCAAAGAGATCGTCGACGGCGAGAAGATAATATTCCACACCACCTTCAAGGACGGCACGACCATATTCGAGAACGTCATCGAGGCGGTGAAATCGGCGAACCCCATCGGCGAGCTCCATATTCGGGAACTGCTCGCACGCATGAAGGACAATCGTGCCGACCGCGGCATCTATTTCGGCCCGGCCGGATTCACGGAAGCGGCGCAGAAAGCATCGGAACGCTATGCGGTGGACCTTGTCAGCGGAGAGAAATTCAAGCGCCTGCTCGGCCAGATCAAGCGCTAGAAATACGACATGCAACGGAGAAGAAACGCATGAATCAGAAAAGCCAGAAAAAGTTCAAGGACATCCTTCTCACCGAGAAAAAGGCGGTGCTTGAGGAGCTCATGCAGGAGAATGAAAGCTACAATGCCATCAAGGAACCCGAAGAAGGCGACATTGCCGATATCGCATTCCAGGCGTATGAAAAGCAGCTTCTCGTCGGGCTTTCACAGAACGAAAAGAACCGTCTCGAACGCTTGAACGCTGCGCTCAAGCGCATCGACGAGGGATCATACGGCAGCTGCATCGACTGCACGGTCGAGATAGAGGAAAGCCGCCTTGAGGCGATCCCCTACGCACTTCGCTGCATCAAGTGTTCCACGAAGCAGGAAGAAGAAAAAAAACGCCATCGCGCGACCGAATAGCGTTCTTTCGGGCGATGTACCTTACCGTCGCGATAAACACCCCCGCCGACGGCGTTTTCACCTACCGCAAACCGGATGCTGTCGCTCACGCGATCAATGGATGTCGTGTCATCGCACCCTTCGGGAAACGCACGCTCAAAGGGATAGTCGTTTCTGAATCCGAAAGCGACGGCGGCATTCGCGGCATAAAGAACATCATCTCCGTCGTTGATGATCGTCCGATATGCGATGAACGCGCCATTGCCATGGCCCGATGGATGGCATCGTACTATCACTGCTCCTTCGGCGAGGCGCTCTTCGCCTCCCTCCCCGCAGGCGATCCGGCGAAACGGATACGCGCCGTGCACGATGAGCCGCGTGTACCGGAGAGAGCGCTCACGCTCACCGATGAACAGGATGCATCGCTTACGAAGATCACCGAAGCGCTTACGGCGCACGATGCGAAGGCATTCCTCCTCTACGGCATAACCGGGAGCGGCAAGACCGAAGTGTATATCCGCGCCATTGCGGAGGCGATACGCCTCGGCCGTCAGGCCATCGTCGTGATACCGGAGATATCGCTGACACCGCAGACGATAGAACGTTTCACGCGGCGCTTTGACACGCCGATAGCCGTGCTCCACAGCCGTCTCGCGAAGACGGAAAAATACGCCTACTGGCAGCGCATACGCTCGGGCGAAATATCCATCGTCATCGGCGCACGCTCGGCGATATTCTCACCGCTCAAGGACCCGGGCATCATCATCATCGATGAGGAGCATGAAACGAGCTATAAATCGTCCGAAAGCCCGCGATTCCACACGCGGCAGATCGCGTTCTACCGGATGAAGCATGAATCGATGACCGTCCTTTTCGGGAGCGCGACGCCGTCGATAGAAACGTATCATCATGCGAGCAAAGGCGAGGGGCTTACGCTCCTGACGCTTACCAAACGCCCGGAGGGGATAGAGCTCCCGACGGTGCGCGTCATCGATATGCGCACGGCGAAAAAGGCGGAACTCTTCCCCGCGATGAGCGAGGACCTTGTCGAAGCGGTGCATGGCGCCCTTGACCAAGGCAAGCAGGCGATACTCTTCCTCAACCGCAAGGGCTATTCACCCACCGTTGTCTGTTCATCCTGCGGCACGGCGGAGCGCTGTCCGCACTGCAGTGTAACGCTCACCTATCACAAGGGGCGGCGGCAGCTTCTCTGTCATTACTGCGGCTATAGCAAGCACTTCACCGACACCTGCGCGGAATGCGGCGCATCGCCGGTACGGTTGACCGGCACGGGGACGGAGAAAGTGCATGAAGAGATAGCGCTCCTTTTCCCCAAGGCGCGCATCGGGAGAATGGACCAGGAATCGACGAAACTGCGCGGTGCATATGAACGCATACTCGGGGATTTCGCCCGCGGGGAGACGAACATACTCGTCGGCACGCAGATGATAGCCAAGGGACTTCATTTCCCCGATGTGACCCTCGTCGGCGTGCTCTCGGCGGACACAGGAATTCACTTCCCGGATTTCCGCGCATCCGAACGCACCTTTTCGCTCATCACACAGGTGTCCGGCAGGAGCGGCCGCGGGGTAAGCCCGGGTGAGGTCATCGTGCAGACGTACAATCCCGAACACAGCGCGATACGCTTCGCACGCACGCATGATTATCTCTCGTTCTATCGCTCCGAGATAGAACTTCGTGAGGCGCTCCGTTATCCGCCGTTCTCGCGGCTCGTGCGCCTTGTCGTACGCGGCGAGGATGAAACGGCCGTTGCCGATGACGCACAACGGATACGCGCGCTCTGTACCGAACACACGTACAGCGGCGTCGATGTGCTCGGCCCAGTACCCTGCCCGCTCTCAAAGCTCAAGAAATATCACCGCTATCATCTGATACTCAAAGCCGACTCACAGAAAGCGGTGTCCGGTCTTATCACGCATATACGCGATACCTTCCGTGCGAAAAAGAGCAACTTTCTTGAGATCGATGTCGACCCTGCGAGCATGCTCTGATCTATTTCCCACCGCGGATGAATCCTGCGGCTAACGCGTTCGATTCATGCGCGAAATACACGATATTGTTCTCGGAGATGCGTTTCGCCACGCGTTCATGATCGCTCGTCCATGGGAGATAGTATCGCCGCGTCGCACGATTACCAATGACACCTTCGGCGGTCTTGACGCCTATGTCTGTCTTGATGCCATCGGTCAATGACGTATCGCATTCACGATCGAGCGCTATCACCCGAGCGCGACGTTCGGCATGGCATCGCTCGCGGAATTCGGCCGGTGTCTCGGTAAGTGCGAAACGTTCCGACCATATACCGATGCGCCTCTCCTTTGCATTGGATGCGGCAGCACGCACCATGCTCGATGCATTCGTATCGGTGAACACCCATCCCGATGATGCCATCGCCGCTGCAAGGGAATAGTTCGTACGGGTACGCACATCCGCTATGAACGAACAGTAACCGTTCTCACGCACGATGGAAACGCGCGCCGTCTCCCCTGCCGCGATGAGCGCAAGCGTCTCCCGCGCATACGCCGCCTGCGGATACTGGCCTGCACCGGCATCGACGGCCGGCGCTTCGATGCCGGCAAGCCGTACGACGACGTACTCATCGAGCCCGCTCACCTCGCAGCGCATCACATCACCGCTCACTATCTCCCGAATGATGCAGTGAAAAACGCCGTTCGTGATACGGCTCTTGAGCGTTCCGGCCGTTCGTACAGCGCATTCGTGGGTGAATACCTCCCACGGGACGGGCTTCTTCCCTCCCGCGATCGTTGTCTCACAAAGCGATCGATACTGCTCGGAACGCGAAGGCTTGTTGAAACGCTTGAAGAGCAGTGCGTGCCGCGATGCATACGCCTGGGCAAGCGGCCGCGACCGTATCATGAGCACGTTCTCATTGTTGTTGCGCTCGGCGTTGAGCGAGAAATTGAACGATCCGGTTATCACCGTATCGGCATCACAAATGATGGTCTTGTGATGTATCTTCGCATCCTCATTATCGTAGCGCACGACGGCGCCCGCGCGTTCGGAAAGCTCACGGAACGGCACCGTTCTCCACGAGCGCGTCGCGAGCGGGTTCTCGAACACATTATCGAAAACGCCGAACACGGACACGCCGCGCCGCTCGGCGTATGCTATGGCGCCCAACACAGCTTCCGATGAGAAGGCGAAGGTAAGAAAGCGTATCGTATCGTTCGCACGACGCACCGTCTCCCCGATGCGGTAGGATACGCCGCCGCCGGGAGAAAAGAGCACGACAATACGTTCGGTCCCGAGTGTGAACGAGCGTTCGCGGCTGCGTGCTGCCGGGAACGTCACCGGATCGCTTATCGATAAGGCCTCGTCGGTATAGAACGCGGCGACATCCATTGATTCGATGCGCAGGCAGTCATTGTAATTGCGGAACATGTCATTGCAGGTGAAATTCGCCGAGCCCGTCCACACGCGTACGCCGTCGGCGACTAGGAATTTATTGTGCATGAGCCCGCTCTTTCGTTTGTCGGGGAATATCCTGACGCCGCATTCACGGAGCACGGCAAGCGCCGCCCGTGACCTGCCCTCCATGTTCTTCGTTTCAAAGCACAGTTCGACCTCGACACCGCGCCTCCTTGCATCGGCAAAACGCGCCGCTATCGATACCAGGTCAAGTTCATGGACGGCACCGCGTATGGTGTTCGTCGCCGTGTCGATGAACGAAAGAAGGTTGCGGTAAATACCGTTCGTATCGGCAGCGGACGAAGGCCCGAACCATGCCGTTACCGCCGCGCCATGCAATGTACAAGCGAGAAAGAACAGTGAATATAGGGCTCTCATATACCCCTCCCTTTTCTGATCCGGCGATTGTAGCACAATTCGGCGGACAGCATTTGGTACCGCCGGTACCAGTTGATCGAATTTATATCACCCGGAGGAGGTATATACCGCTATACAATGCTACATATACTACAAAATCGGATAGAGATCGATCGAACCACAGAGATGATCACAGAGAAAGATAGAGAGGATAAGAAATACTGCCTATGGTGGTTTCGAATATCTTATTAATCGATCCATTTCCCATCTCTTTTCTATCTCGGTGCCCCGTGGTTTTTCTTCTTTGAATAGCACCATTGATCCGGCAGCGAATGTTTCCTTTTCATCCGACTTATTGTATAATCCGCCTACTGCCAGGGGAGATTATGCGTGCCACATCGATAGTGATACTCGTCAACAGCGGCAAGCGCGAGCATGAGAAGGTCGTCGCGTCGCTCATTGCGGTCGCCGCGCGGTCGCATGTGAAGGCGCGCATCTGTGCGCTCGATATCGCGCATGCTCGAAAGACGCCGTCCGCAAAAGGCGTATCGGGGGCGAAACTTCTTATCACGGTGGGCGGTGACGGCACCTTGCTTGCCGGCATTCGGATGGCAGCGCCTTATCGCGTACCCGTAATGCCGGTATATTACGGCACGCTCGGCTTCATGGCGGAGAATACCGTCGATGAAAGCATGGAAATGCTGCATGATCTTCTCACCGGCAGAAAAAAGAATTACATCATCGAGACGCGTCACATGCTCGATGTTTCGGTGCGTTCGAAGAGACACAATCGAAAAATGATGGCGGTGAACGAAGCGGTGGTCGCGAAAGGCCATTATCCGAAGCTTGCACGGTTCTCGGTAAGCATCGGCGGAAGGGGCATAGCCCCGATAAAAGCGGACGGCATCATCGTCGCTTCCCCCACCGGTTCCACCGCGTACGCGCTCTCCGCGGGCGGGCCGATCGTCAATCCGCGCGTGGACGCCCTTGTCCTCGTGCCGATAGCACCGCACGCACTCACGTTCCGTCCGCTCGTCATTGCCGGTGACGATACGGTATCCATATCGCTCGCCTCCGGCGCTCCGGACACGGTCATATCGGTCGACGGGCTCCCCGGCGAACATTTCCGCACGGGCGACACGGTAACGATATCGCGCTCACGCACGAGCTTCATGCTCGTCAAACAGAAGCGCTTAAGCTTCTATCAGATACTCACGGACAAGCTCAATTGGGGACGATGAATGCTCAGCGTACTTGAAATACGGAATTTCGTCCTCATCGACAAGCTCAGGATAAAGCTCGGCCGCGGGAACAATGTGCTCACCGGTGAGACCGGCGCGGGCAAAAGCATCATCATAAGCGCGCTTGAGATCATCACCGGCGAAAAAGGGAGCACGCTCGCGGTGGGCCCCGCCGCCGACAGGCTTACGGTGAGCGGCGTCTTTGACATACGCGATGCGAAAGCCGTCATCATGCCGAAGCTCACTGCATGGGGCATTACGCCCGAGAACGATGAGATCACGATACGACGCGAGATAACGAAGGACGGGAAAAGCCGTTCCTTCATCGATCACACGGGCGTGAAGGTGTCGCAGCTCAAGGAAATAGGCGATGTGCTCGTCGATATACACGGGCAGCATGAGCATCAATCGCTCTTTCATACTGCGTTCCATCTCGACTTTTACGATACCTTTATCAACGCGAACGATCTCAAGTCACGCTTCCGCACCGCGTTCAATGCGCTCACATCGCTCGTGCGCCGTCACCGGGAAATAGTCGAGAACCGCACCGCGCTCGCGCGCGAACGCTCCTTCCTTGAATACGCGGTGAACGAGATAAGCGCCGCCAAGCTCACGGCGACCGAAGAGACGGATGTGCGCGAAGAGATAAATAAATTATCGAATTTCGAGAAGATAGCCTCCGGCATATCCGGCGCGTATGAAGCGGTATACGGCTCCGATGAAAGCGCGCTTGCCATGCTCGGCAAAGCGCTCTCCGCCGTGCAGCCGCTCTCGGAATACGATGCGCGCTTCGCGGAAGCGGCCGCCATGCTCGAGGACATCTCGTATCGCACCGGCGACGTGCGCGATCTTATCGCTGAGATTAAGAACGGCGTGAAATTCGATCCCGCGCGGCTAGAGGCGCTCAACGAACGGCTTTTTCTCATAAGCTCGCTCAAGAAGAAGTACGGCGGCACGATACCGGAGGTGATAGCCTACGGCGCATCGGCAGGGGAAAAGCTCTCGCTCATCGACTTCTCCGACGAGGACATAAAAAAGCTCGAAGCGGAAATAGCGGTCAAACGGCGCGAAGCGAGCGCGCTTGCGCTTGAGCTTTCCGAACTTCGCCGATCATCGAAGGATGCGTTCGTCGGACGCATACGCACGGAGATAGCTGACCTCGGCATGGAGAACGCCGTGTTCGATGTCGAGATGGTGCGCGAAGAGGACGACGCAGGCGTGATAGAGGTGGACGGCGCGCGATATAAAGCTTCAGCGGAAGGCGTAGACACCGTCGAATTCCTCATTGCGCCCAACAAGGGGAGTATGCCCGCACCGCTCAGGAAGATAGCTTCCGGCGGCGAGATATCGCGCATCATGCTCGCGATGAAAACGGTGCTTGCCGACGGCGACTTTACCGGCACCATGGTGTTCGACGAGATCGATGTCGGTGTCGGCGGGCGCATCGCCGAGGTCATCGGCGAGAAACTTGCTGCGCTTGCCGAGAAGAAACAGGTGCTTGTTATAACGCATCTTGCGCAGATAGCCTCGCATGCGGATACGCATTTCATGGTATCGAAATCCGACGTGGACGGGCGTACCGTGTCGAACATAGAGCTCCTCTCCGATGAGGCACGGGTGAACGAGGTCGCGCGTATGATAGCCGGGAAAGAGATAACCGATACATCGCGTGCGCATGCGGCGGAAATGCTTGCAAGGGCGAAGGGATAGGTGGTATCCGTGATCAAGAGAACAAGGGGGCATGCCCCCTTGTTCTTCAAGTACGATTGATGAATGCGCGCTTCGTTACAGCGATCCGCTGACTGGGACGCGGAAGGACTATATCGCCTTTGTTGATATACACGCCCGGGCGCACGACAGCACGCGCATCGAAGTGACGCACTTCTTCCGGCAGCGGTGTTCCGGCGAGCTTTGATAATTTCCTGTGAGCGAATTCGAGCGGCGGTATTATCATCCAGCGCAATGTAAACGCTTGCTTTTTTACGCGCACCGCTCCCGGACGGGACGCATCGTGTACTACGGATTTGTTGATGAGATGGCGGAGGATGAGGAATTCGATGGGCAGGAGCAGCCATTGTGCGTAGACAACCCAGCCGCCTTCGTACATCTCCAATCCGCCGAATTGACTTAACAGGAAATTCCATGTCCCGTGAAGGAATATCGCGGATATCCAGCCGATTATGACATAGAAATCTTCATACGCCCGATGTGCACGGCCTTCGTACTTTGCCACCGCTACGAAATATCCGGCAATACCGGTCATGAGCGCATGCCCGGGGGTGCATAGAATAGCCCGTTGGATGGCGATAAAGAACGAGTGCTCGGGATAATATTGGAACATGTAAACAAGGTTCTCATGGAAAGAGAATCCTAGAGCGGCGACTACGCAGAACACAATTCCATCCATACGCTGATTGAAATCCTTGCGGTCATATACTATCCAGGCAATGGCGAGTATCTTGAACGTTTCTTCGACAAAACCGGCAATGAAATATGATTCATATATATAAAATGCTGTTGATTCCAAGTATCCGCCGACTACCCAGGCTAGAAATTCTTCCACAAAGCCGATAGGGAATCCTATAAGCATGCCGAGAGCGAAAACCTTGAAAATACTGGTATCACTGTAAATCTTGTGTATATTGCGCCGACGGACATAAAAGGCGATTAGCGCCACCGGGACGACGGCGATGAAGAAAGCGACCACTTTCAGGAGGAAGTCCATAGTACACCTCCATGCGACTAATATACTGCCCGAAACGACAAAAGTTCTCGGATACACAGAAAATCGTCTTATCGGACACCTATCTTATACGGAGGAAATGGCGGGATATTCCTAAAACACTCACCCCATCCCCCGG
>ERZ1292625.3100-Hain-H41-01um-R1-3100-length-14040-cov-16_pt1 | contig 14040 bp, 25 predicted proteins | sample MGYA00564400_ERZ1292625 | MGnify/ENA primary metagenome ERZ1292625 (study PRJEB36523, sample SAMEA6512639) | groundwater metagenome | collected 2019-01-08 | study: AquaDiva: Metagenomics assemblies of 32 groundwater samples | reverse complement strand
TCAAAATCAATATCTTTCTTTTTAGTTAAATCTTCTGGAACCCTATATTCGACCCATTTTACTTTCTTTTTTTCTATAGTTTCTTTTAAATTCTTTTCATGCTGATTTAATTTAGAATTTCCGCTCTTAACTTCAACAAATATAACTTCATCAATCTTTTTATCATCCATGCCTTTGAATACTATAAAGTCAATTGGTTTTCCTATAAATCTGCATTCTGTCGGCAAATAATCAAAGTCAGGTAAATAAGGTGCTAACTGCTCTGAAAATTGACCCCCTAATACTGCCCTTGATTTCATAATTGCATCTTTTCTATGCCCTGGAATTAATTCTTCCCATTCTTTATGTTTTCGGTAAGCCCCTATCTTTTGACCTATAAAAAAAGCTATAACCAAAGCGATTAGTATAATAATTAAAGTTATTGCTTCTATCATTTTAGTTATTCAATTTTCCAATTTCCCAAGATACTCTTTAATTCTATCAATCGTTTGAGGAATAAGAAATTTCTCAATCTTATTTTCAAATATTTCTGCTAGAGGGGCAAATTCAGAAATACGATATTTATTTTCCTGCTTGTCAATTAACATTGCATCTCGCAATCTCTTTAACTGCCTTCTTATATTGCTCTCTGCTAAACCCTTTACTTCGAGAGAATTTTCTTTCCTTAACGCTTCAACTTTGTCTCTTATTATAAAAGAATTAAGCCATTCTTTCTTTTTTCTAGATTCTTCTAAAATAAGAAATATATCTACAATTATGTCTCTAGAGTCACCTGGCTGTAAAAGCCCAAGACTTAAACAAACTTTTCTAATTAATTCTCTTTTTGAAGAATCATACGGCTTTTCATATTTACGCAGTGTGATTTCACTTAATGGAATTTCTCTTGCCATTTTTCTAGGAGAATAACAATAATTATAAATGTACTGTTTCTTTTTTAAATATGGAATTAGTGTGTTTTCAAGGAAACGACAAACAAAATTGGGCGCAATTAAATGCTGTAATAAATAGAGGCGAATGGGATAACGTTTTAGTTATAAAAGATAAGAATTCAGAAGCTTTTCCCTTAAATGAAAAAGGTAATTTTATAGAAATAGATTCTAATAAACCTTTATTAGAATTAAAAAAAGAAATAATGGAAAGAACGTCTAAATTATTGTCTAAAGATTTTGAAGTTGCATTATCTATTGCATCTGGAACAGGAAAAGAGCATATGGCTTTGATTTCAGCTTTGTTAAGCGTTCCAGTTGGAATTCGTTTGGTAGCATTTACAAAAAAGGGTGTTGAATTTATTAATTAGATTTTAGTATTTGCTTTTGCCTTTTAATTAAATCAGAAGAAGATTGTATTTTATCACCTAATCCATGCAAAATTTTTATTCCCAATCTATTGCAGACTTCTGCTTCAGGAATTTCATGACTAAACCTGTCCCCTCCCTTAGCAAAAATATGAGGCTTTATTCTTTCAAGAGACTTGCACACGCTCTTGTCTTTGTCTATGCTTGGAAAAACTTCATCAACAAACTTTAGAGCTTTAATAATTTCAATTCTTTCACTAAAAGGCATAAATTCATAGCCCTTTTTCAGCTGCGCCTGCTTGTCATTATTTACAATCACAATTAATTTATCACCAAGATTTTTAGCTTTTTGAAGATATTCTACATGACCAATATGTATCGGATCAAAATATCCACTCGCAGCAACAATAATATCTTTTTTCTTATTATCAAACATAAAAATAATTAATTCAAGAAATATAAATATGTTTCTAATAATTTTATTTTTGTTCAAACAAAAATAAACAGCCATTTTACCATCAACGCAGCAATTAATGCAAGCATCAAATAAGTTGAAGTCTTAAATGCGCGCTTAGCAATCTTCTCGCTTCCAGTTATACATAATACGGTTAAATAGAAGAATCTGCCTCCATCAAATATTCCTAAAGGAAGCATATTTACCAAAGCAACACTGATATTTATTAAAACAATCCACCATAACAAATGATAAATGAAAATTCCGATATTTCCAATATTAGATTGATAATATACGAAAGGATCTTTAATCTTGGTTATTAATCCATATAACCACCCCATAACACCGTTTGATTGAGGCGGAATAAATCCAATGCCTAAAAGAGACTTACCATTAAATTCTCCAAGCTCGATATTATATTCTTTTTCTTTATCTTCAAGAATTGAAACTATTTTTATTTTATCTCTCGCATTATATTTATCTAGCTCATTTCTTAATTCATCTAGATTTTTAATTTCAACTCCATTAATTGATTTTATTGCCCCAGATAATTCTGCCCTAAAGGCAGGAGAATCAAGGACAGCAATAACACTAGCTTGATTATTATCTAAAGCTCCAATAAGACCGCCTGTCGAGACAAAATAATTATTGTCATCTCTTAATTTTACTTCTGTAAACTTTGATTTTTCATCTATATAACCTTTTACACTATCCAAAGAATTTATTGTCATATTATTTACCGAAGTTATAGCTGCTAAAGGAATAAAGTCCATAGCATAAGAATTAAAGACAACACCTGCTGGCTGGAATACAGAAGCAAAAAATAGCCAGAATAATAATCCAAAAACAATAGTGCAGAGAATATTCGCAAAAGTCCCAGATCCTAAAATAGATAATTGTGAAAATTTCTTTGCTTTTGCCATGTTTTTCTCGTCAGGTTCTACAAAAGCTGCTAAAAATGGGCCTAGAAAACCAAAGCCTGTTGAATGAATTTTAATTTTATTCAAACGAGCAAAGATACCATGCGCAAATTCGTGAGGAATTGCAATAATAGCGATTATTATTATCCAGTAAGTGAAATAAAATGGGGGCAAGAAATCAAGTTTGAATATTTCTGGAAGATATGGGATAAGGGGGATAATAACTGGAACTTTAAGTGCCTTCGCAATAACTGGAGAAGTTATGTAAAAATATGAAAATTTAGCAAGAAGAAATATCATAGAAATCATCAATGTATAACCGGAAATAATTACAATATATTGCATATAATAAAGAGTTCTAGGAAATGTTTTGCTAGTCCATTCAATAAATTTTATTCCAACTTTTGTTCTATACAAATACAATAAGCCTTCTCTTTTCAGATTAGATTTTTTTTTATATAAAAATAACACAACAGCTAATGTAAATACTATCAAGAATACAATATCGTATATTATAAATCCTATTGCCATTATCCTCTTTTTATTTTCTTCTTACTGGTTTAAATGAATGTCCGTAGCACCTATTGCATCTGACTTTTTTAGCCAGAACTCGAGCAGCTTGCGTTCTAATCTTTTTGTTGCAATCTTTACATACAAATACATTTTGAAACATTCTTTTCTGTGCTACAGGTATTTTTGTTGCCATTTTATAAGACCTTCATTATTGCTTTCTTTCCTTCAATATCCCAATATTCTACCTGTTTTTCAGGAGCAAGATCAGCTTTTAATTCTTCTGAAAATGCAAGATCCATTGTTTCATAACTTTCCAAGTCCATTACAGAAGCAGTATTTTCCGAGACACTCAAAATCTGGCCTTTATGCTTTTCAACCAAAGGAACTTCAAATCTTTGATCTCCAGGTCCAGCTAGAATTTTTTTCTTTCCAGAAAAGATGCTAATTGCTTCTATTCGGCATTTACTAGCCCCATGCTTTCCTGTTTTGCTAATATCATTTGATTTAACGACGTAAGCATCTGCTTCAATTAGAATAGTAGTCCCAGGTTTTGCCTGAGTTGCATCAATCAATCTTAAAACCATAATTCATACAATAAGAAAACGTTTATAAAACTTGCTAATCGATATTTTTTTGTAATTCAATAATATTAGATCAGAAGAATTTTTAAACCACCCTTTTATCTAAATTAAATGGCATCAGATATTGTAGAAAAAAACGACTTATCAGTCATTTCTAACGTTGTACAAAGAAATGACTTTATAGAGATAAAATACACAGGATATGCAAATGGGGATATTTTTGATTCAAATATAGAAGAAGATTTGAAAAAATTAGATAAAAAAGCCAAGCCATTCAAAGTAGTTGTTATTGCAGGGCATGAAACAGTTATCAAGGGATTCGATAATGCCTTGATAGGAAAAGAATTAGGGAAAGATTACGAAATAACTTTGACTCCAAAAGAAGGTTTTGGAGAAAGAAAACGCGAATTAATAAAAACAATTCCATTAAAATCATTTAGCGACCAAAAATTTAGCCCTCATCCTGGAATGGTTCTTACTCTAGATAATTTAATGGCAAAGATTATTGCTGTTTCTGGAGCTCGAGTTATAACAGATTTCAACAATCCATTATCCGGAAAAGAGATAAAGTACAAATTTACAGTTTTAAGAAAATTAATTGAAGAAAAAGAGAAGATGGAAGCATTTTTTGAAATCTATTTTAGATTTATGCCTGAATTCGAGATAAAAGACAAGGTAATTATAAAAGGAAAAAAAGAAATTGAGATATTTATTAAGATGTTCAACAATAACTTTAAAGAATTTTTTGGTAAAGAGATGGAATTTGAAGAGAAAAAAGCAGAAGAAAAGAACGTAAATACAAGTCATTCTGCAAAATAATATACTAGTTCATTGACATAAAAATACTTATAAACAATCTTTCTATTGTTTTATTGATATGGCGGATATATTTATAGAAAAAGATGCGGCTAATGTTCAGCCAATAGATAAAGAGCTTGAATCCCTATTAGAAAAGCACACATCAAATATAAAAGTTATTGGTTGTGGCGGAGGCGGTGGAAACTCTGTTTCTAGAATGAAAGAAATCGGAATAAAAGGATGCGAAATAATAGCTGTGAACACAGATGCCCAAGATTTATTATATTGCAACGTTGATACTAAAATACTAATTGGTCGGGAATTAACACATGGACTCGGCGCTGGAAGTAATCCAAAGATAGGCGAGCAGGCAGCAAGAGAATCAGAGCAAGAAATTAGGAAAAAAATAGGCAGCAGTGAAATGGTGTTTATCACATGCGGTCTTGGCGGAGGCACTGGAACAGGTGCATCTCCAATTGTAGCAGAGATAGCTAAAAAATCAGGAGCGCTCACAATCGGAGTTGTAACGTTGCCTTTTACGGTTGAAGGCCAGAAAAGAATAGAAAATGCTCAATATGGATTGGAAAGATTAGCTTCAATTGTTGATACATTAATAGTAATACCTAATGATAAATTATTGGAGATTGCACCAGAATTGCCTATACACACAGCGTTTAAAGTAGCTGATGAAATATTAACAAATTCTGTAAAAGGCATTACAGAATTAATTACAAAAGCAGGTCTGGTTAATTTAGATTTTGCAGATGTAAAAGCAGTCATGTCCAATGGAGGCGTATCATTAATCGGAATTGGGGAATCAGATGTTGCTGGCAGAGCAAAAGATGCTATAGAGAAGGCAATTAATAATCCTCTTTTGGATGTAGATATAAGCGAGGCAAAAGGCGCTCTTGTAAACATTATTGGAGGCAACGATTTCTCACTTGACGAATATAAGCAAGTCATGGAAATTGTCGGAAGTAAAATTTCAGCAGATGCAAAAATAATTTCAGGAGCGCAAATTTCTCCAGATATGGAAAAAACAATAAAAGTATTATTAATTATTACAGGTGTCAAGAGTTCTCAAATACTTGGCTCTTCAATAGATTTAGACGATAAAGAGGGTTCTGATTTAGAAAAAGAATTGGGAATAGATTTTCTGGAGAAATAAGTTAAAACATAATTTTTTAAACTCCTTATTTATATAATAATAATGATAAGCAAATTAAAATCATTTTTATTGCAGTCAAAAAGAGTTTGGCATGTATTGAGAAAGCCAACAGGAGAAGAATTCAAGTCAATTGCTAAAATATCTGCTATAGGAATTCTTGTAATTGGAGCAGCTGGATTTTTAATCTCAGACTTTATGAAAGTTCTTGAAAGGTTTTTCAGTTAGATATAAAATAAATCATAATAATCCTTTTATAGATAAGACCTAATTAATATTAATGGACGGCCAAGACAACTTTGAAATCGATATTAATTGCCCTAAAATACCTGACGAAACAGGTTGGAGTTTAAAGGAAATAGAGAGAAAAATTAGATATCCTCCTCTGGATGTAAGAGTAGAAGAATGTTTAGGAGGAGGATGGATAAGTATTGAAGGCAGAACAGAAAGCGATGTAAAACCTTATTTAGACGAGTATTTAGATAGAGGATATAGAGTGTTATTTAGAGATAATGATTACTGTGGTTTAGGATTTATTCAGGTTAGTCTTATTAAAAACGAAAACCGCAACGCTTAAAAACCTTGTATAAATCTTATAATTAATATCGTACGCACTACATATTTGTGTTATAGATTCTATGAACACAGATCATAATGTAGGAGATAAAATGAAAATAGAACAAGCACTGGAAGAATTAAGAAAACACGAGAAAAGAAAATTCAATCAAAGCGTAGATGTAATCATAAATTTAAAAGGTTTAGATTTAAAGAGAGAGAATATTAATGCAGTTATAACATTGCCTCATAAAATAAAAGATAAAAAGATATGCGGTTTTTTTGATAAAAAGTCAGAATCCGTTGATAGCATAACCAAACCTGAATTTCCTAAATATAAAGATAAAAAAGCATTGAGAAAGTTAATCAAAGAATACGATTTCTTCATTGCATCTGCCCATTTAATGCCGACTGTTGCAGCTACATTTGGAAAAGTTCTAGGTCCTAGTGGAAAAATGCCATCTCCACAATTAGGAATTTTGAACAATGAAAATGATGAAACAATAAAACAAGTATCAGATAGAATAACTAAATCTATAAAAATCAGAGTCAAGGAAGCAAGCATCAAAACAACCATTGGCAACGAAACAATGAAAAATGAACAGATAATAGAAAATTTCAATGCATTTTACAATGGAATAGTGAACGTCTTGCCAACAAAGAGAGACAACATAAAAAATATTATGCTAAAGTTTACAATGACAAAGCCATTAAAATTGGAGGCAAATTAATATGGAAACATTATCGCCTAAACTAGAAGATAAAAAAAAGCTTGTTAAATTATTGTCTGCTAAAATGAAAAAGAGCAAGACAGTATTGATTGCTTCAACTAAAAACCTCCCAAGCTCCCAGTTTCATTCAATTAAAAAGAATTTAAGAGGGAAAGTCGAAATAATGGTTGCAAGAAAGTCAATTGTTGAAAGAGCCATTTCTGCAACTGAAAAAGGAGCTCTGCAAAATTTAAAAGAAAAGATTGGAGCAGATATTGCTTTATTTTTTTCAGATATAGATGCTTTTGAATTATCAGCTTTACTCTCAGATAATCAAACCCCAGCAAAAGCAAAAGCAGGGGAAATTGCTTTAGAAGATATATCTATTGAACCAGGGCCAACAGACATGGTTCCAGGTCCTGCTATTTCAGAATTGTCTTCTGTAGGATTAAAAGTTGCGGTTGAAGGTGGAAAGATTGCGATAAAGCAAGGAGCAGTTGTTGCAAGGAAAGGCGATAAAATAAAAGATAATGTTGCCTCTATTTTAGGAAAATTAAATATTCTGCCTATGACAGTCGGTTTTACACCAATTGCAGCCTACGATTCAGTTTCTGATAAAGTCTACGAAAATATAAAGATAGACAAGAAAGCTATTTTAGAAGAATTAAAGACTCTCATCGGAAAAGCATTTAGTTTTGCAGTTAATATGGGATACACATGCAAAGAAACAGTGTCTTATTTAATTAGAAAAGCTGGTTTAGAAGAAAAAGCTATTGAAAACGTTATTCATAATAAAAATCATAAGGAGGAAGCGTAATGGAATACATCTACGGAGCTTTGCTTTTGCACAAGCTTGGACAGCCAGTCAATGCAGATAACTTGCATAAAGTTATAGTTGCAACAGGCGCACATGTAGACGAATCAAAGGTAAAAACTTTGGTTGCAAGTTTGCACGGTGTCGATATAGCTGCTGAACTTGCAAATGCGAGCTCTTTGTCTGCTGCTCCGTCTAGTGGAGCACAAGTTGAACATAAGAAGGAAGAAAAGAAAGAAGAAAAGCCTTCTGAATCAGCTGCAGGCTTATCAGCATTATTCGGTTAAATTTTTTATTGCTGGTAAGCAAGGTATTTTTTAGCTGCGCATTTGTATTTCAAATAGGACAGGCAACCAAGCCTCGCTTTTCTAAATATTTTTGATGATAATCTTCTGCAGGATAAAATGTCCCTGCTTTTGTAATTTCAGTCGTGACTTTTCTTCCAAGTTTTTTTTCTATAACTCTTTTTGATTTCTCTGCTTCTTTTTTCTGATTTGCATTTTTATAAAAAATAGCTGTTCTATATTGTGTCCCAAAATCAGGACCTTGTCTATTTAATTGGGTTGGATCATGAATCTTCCAAAAAATGTCTAATAAATCTCCATATTTTATTTTATCAGAATTAAAATTAATCTCAATCGCTTCCGCATATCTAGTTTTAGCTGTGCAAACTTGTTTGTAAGTTGGATTTGGATATATTTTTTCATCTCCTCCAATATATCCAACTCTTGTTGAATTAACTCCTTTTATTTTAGAAAAAGCCAATTCAACGTGCCAAAAACATCCTGCTGCAAATATCGCTGTTTCCTGAACCATGAAAATATCATGCTATCTTTATTAATAAATTTAGTGAATGAGTTAAGTTTAAATAAATAAAAAAATCTACGTAAATATGCCGACGTGGGACAATGGTACTCCGCTGGTCTTGAGATGAAAGAATATACAAGCAAACCAGTTTCCTTCGGGATCTCCCGGTTCGATTCCGGGCGTCGGCGTATATAATATGGGAATAAAACAAAAAATAAAAAGAGAATTTGAAGTTGCATTCTCGCTCAAATCACAACCATCATGGTTTAGAATATTAAAATATGCAGTTTTAATATTAATAATATATTTCTTCTGGGGCACAAAGACTCTATGGATAATTCTTGGAATTTTATTTATATTTGCAATATCTTTGCATCTTTGGTATAGATATAAAACAAAAGGCTGGAAAAAAAGTTATGGTTTATGGAAGTCTTCTTAAATATATAGTTCCAATAAAATTCAATCGAGCTTTTATAAAACCATCAAGGCACAGAAAAGCTTATATAGCTCCAAAAATACTCATAAACATGAAAAGCTCTAAAAGTCTATTAAAGAATGTAAATGTAGATGCATTAGAGAGAACGCTTGATAAATGTCTAGCATGGTTCTATGCCTACCCAAGAACAAAAATAGGGCTTACAGATTTAGCAACAAATATTAAATCATCTAAAACTGCTGCAAAGAAGGTTGTTGAAAATTTGATACAAGTAAATTTCCTAAATAGAGATATTATTGGAAAAGCTTGGCTGCTTTCAGCAAATCAGAAACATACCTTTTTTATTGCAAAAAAAATTCCTTATAATCTTAATGCAGTTTACGAATCAGGCGTATTAGAAGAAGTTTATAAAAAAATACCTTCTCTAAGGGCCATTATTTTATTTGGGAGCTATAGATGGGGGACAGATATTGAAGGAAGCGATATAGATATAGCAGTTGAAGTTATAGGAAATCACGACTTGCAGATTATTCAAATGGGAATAATTAAGCAATTAGGATATAGAGAAAATGTTCCAGTTAATATGCATATATTCTCCCGTAATAACATAGACTTAAATCTATTTTCTAATATAGCCAATGGAATTATCTTAGACGGATTTTTAGAGGTTAAAAAATGAATGATAGGATAAAACACGAAGATAAAAAGAATGCGCTTAGTATAATCAATGCAGCAGAAAGAGAAATGCAATTCACTCTCAAGCAGATAGTTACAGAAGAATCAGCCTTTAATATAATAAGAAACATCTATGAAAGCTTTCGTATGCTTGGCGATGCTCAGCTTATTTCTAAGGGAATAGTTTCCAAGGAACATACTACTCAGATAAAAGAGTTAGAGAAAATTAAAGTAGAAACCGAACGCCCAATTAGGCTTATTGATACACTGCGGAAATTGCGCCACAATATTAACTATTATGGATATATTCCTACAAAAGCAGAAGCAGAAGATGCAGTTTCAATAGCAAAGGCATGTTTTAATCCTTTATTAAAGGAAATAAAAAAGAATCTAAATTAACTTCGCCTCAATAATTTTAACATCTTCCACAGGTCTATCACTTCCATCAACTCCAACTTTAGCTATTTTATCAACTACATCCATGCCCTCAACAACTTTTCCAAAGGCAGGATGTTTTGTATCTAAAAAGTTGTTATTTACCAAATTTATGAAAAATTGGCTGCCTCCACTATTTGGACCAGAATTTGCCATAGATATTGTCCCCCTATTATTTTTATTTCCCCCAGAATGTGTAAATTCATCTTTTATTGAATATCCAGGCCCGCCCATACCATTTCCTTGAGGATCTCCTCCTTGAATCATAAATCCATCAATTATTCTATGGAAAATAACCCCATCATAAAATCCTTCCCCAACTAATTTTGCAAAATTGCCCGAAGTTATAGGCATGTCAGCATATAATTCAATTACCATATTACCTTTATTTGTTTCAAGTAAAACCCTTTGGGCGCCTAAATTCTTTATTGTATTTCCCGTCATTTTTGATCCTGTAAAAATTAACACTCCCAGTAAAAGTAGGGTTATAAAAATTACTATTGTTGATTTTTTTACTTGCATAATACTTTTTGGTATTTTAGTATATAAAACTTGTCTTTCAAATGCCCACGACAGCTCACGAGATTCTTATCTCGGATACTTCAACACTTGCATGTTGAAGTGATTTGAACCTGAACACTGGATTAAAATTCTTTCAGAATTATGCTGTCTAGACACAGCAAATGCCCACGACAGGATTTGAACCTGCGACCTAAAGGTTAGGAACCTTTCGCTCTATCCAGGCTGAGCTACGCGGGCATAAGCCCGAAAAGATTTTTGTTGTTTTAAAACTATCTAAAATAAAAATGACAAATTTACAAAGATTTATAATAAAATAACCTTTAAGATAAAAATGAATATAAAATCCATCCTGATTATCCTTCCATTAATTCTAATTAGTTTAGTTAGCGCACAGGAAAACAATTCTAATCAAGGTATATTTAAAGAAATAATTCCATCTGAATTTAAGGTTGGAGACACTCAATTTGCAATAAAAGTAACAAATAATTATAATTATACATTATCAAACATAGTCCCTGTTATAAACGGCAAAGGATTATCAATTTACGATCTCTATCCAATAGATATATTAAAACCAGGAGAAAAAGGATATATTTTAGTTGTGGGAAATTTTAAGGAAGAAGGAAATATAACTCTATCAATAAAATGGGGTTCTGAAACAATTAATCAAGTAGTTAAGGTCGTAAATACAGAAGAATTAGAAAGAATAAAAAAGGCAGAAATAGATAACAAAATTAAACAAGAAATGTTATCAAATTTATCTATGCAATTAATTGATTTAAAGAAATATTATGAATTGCTTGAGGCAATGAAATCCGATAAAAAAGACAATGATTTTGATGTATCGGGAATTTCTTTAGAACAAGCAAGAACTTATTTAAGAGACGCAGAGGCCTATATTTTTGCTAATGATCCAGAAAATGCAAAAGTAAGAATAAGGCTTGCAATAGAAGAAATGAGCTATCAAAAAATAAGAATAGAGACAGCAAAACAAATACCTTCTATAAATAAATTTAAGGAATATGCTATTATTTTTTCAACTATTGCGGGAGCATTAGTAACTTTTTTTGTATTATCAGAGTTATTAAAAAATAAAGGAAAAGATGTTGTTAAGACAATGTATAATGTGGGTTCTAAATTTAAGAAGAAATAATGCAGGAGAGAGGATTCGAACCTCTGAAGGCACTAAGCCACAAGATCTTGAGTCTTGCGCGTTTGACCGCTTCGCTACTCCTGCTCTTAAAACTAAAAATAGCCTATATTAAAAACATTCCCATTAAAGAAAAAAAGAAGACAGCATCCAAGCTTCGCCTCTTGACGGAGACTAACGCAACGGACGTAGTAAGCTTAACTTCTGAGTTCGGAAAGGGATCAGGTGTTTCCCCACTACTATGGCCGTCTTCATTTTTATGATAAAATAAAGGTATTTAAGTTTTGCTATTACTGCAGTTTAAAAGTTAATCGTCATCTTCCCATTCAACTTCAAGAATATCTCCGTTTTCCGCATCTACCTCAACTTCAACTTCGTTGTCTATTTCAACATTATACAATATCTTTTTACCTTCCCTTTCAGATTCAAAATCAGTTACATTTCCTTTGCCTATACGTTCAAGTGCAATTTCTTTGGCCTCTTCTTCTGTAATCAAATTATCTATTTTTCCAAGTTCATCAAAAGAAATTGTATCCTCCCCATATTCATTATCCTCTTCCTGCTCTTCTTTTTCGTAATCATCTGATAAAATAACCTCTGTATGACTCTCTAATTTATTATTAGACTTTAAAGCAGTTATTAAAATACCATTAATCCCAATTAGTAAAATTGCAAATATAACTAAAATTATCTTATCCCTCATTTTTACCATATTAGATTTAAGCACAATAACTATATATAATTTCCGTTTAATCTATCATAATGAAAACAAAATTATCAAAATCACAAGCAGAACAAGAAATAAAAGAATTCTTTGAAAGAACTAAATTTACATCTGAAGAGGTGAGGAAAAAAAAGAGATTAGCAATGAAATTGAATATTAAATTAGGCGATTATAAAAGAAAATTCTGCAAATCTTGTTTAAGCCAATTAAAAGGAAAAACAAGAATTACAAAGAAGTATAAAACAATTGAATGCGAAAAATGCAGATTTAATAATAGGTTTAGAATATAATATTATCCTTTCTTGAACAGAAAGATTCTTAGATTTTTATGGCGCAAGAAAGCTTAAGCTTTCTTGAATTTGCTTATCTCTGGAAGCATATCCGCATGACCTAACAAAGCTGCCCTGCAGCAGTATCTTTCTAATTTAAGCTCTTCTAATATTTTGCTAGTATCTTCTCCAGAATCTAATTTTTTCTTGTATTCTTCCCACAAATGTCCAACTGGCTTTCCACAGCTCCAGCATCTTACCGGTATTATCATGTAAATACTCAAGAAAGATGGTTTTTAAAGTTTGCTTTTTAGCAAACCCTTGCTTTGCTTGCGGTTTTTATCGCGTAAATATTTCGCAAAGTCTTTCTTGTACTTGTTTTATCTTTTCCATTTTTAGTTTTCCGACTTTGTAAGAAACTGTTGAGCTTTCGGCAGTTGTAATAATTGAACACATAATAAAACTATCGTGCTTCAAAAATCCTGATGAAAAATCACTTTTCGTCAAGTTAATTAAATCTTCATCTTCTCTTTGAACTGTAGTAATTTGAGCCAATATAATATTTTGCCCTCTAAGTGTTGCAATAACTAAAGCAGGTCTTTTTTTAGTTGTTGAGGAGTTTGTATATGGAAAAGGCAATACAACAATATCTCCTTTTACAAATCTTTCCATGCTTCTTCATCCTCTTTGGAAAGCCAATTCTTTGCTAAAACTTTTTCACTTGCTAGCATTGCCATCATCGCGTCAGTTATTTTTTCTTTTTTCATTGGTCTTAATTCAACGCGGTCATCATAAGCAACGATATTAATTTTGGCTCCTTCTTCAAAGCCAGCTTTCGCTCTAACTGCTGAAGGTATACTTATTTGTCCTTTGCTTGTTATTCTCACTGTCCTTATTTCTTTAATTTCTTCCTGCATTTTATATTTTCTTAATAGTAAGATAAGTAAGAAATATATAAATCTTTGTCTTTAATGAGCTGTAAAATTAAACTTTCCTAGATAAAGAGTCTTGGAAGAAAAACCCAAAGACAAGAATTGCACAAAATGTCTGTTGATTTACAAAAAGCCCTTACAATCAACTCAAAATGCGCCACCCTTGTTGCTAGGTAGGGTGTCAACATCGGTGAAAAATAACTTTTATTCTTGCTTCTGGAAAACGACGAGTGTTGTTTTTTATAGGGAAAAGTGAAAACATGCGAGATAGGTGGGATCATGAAAA
>ERZ1292625.3099-Hain-H41-01um-R1-3099-length-14047-cov-10_pt1 | contig 14047 bp, 9 predicted proteins | sample MGYA00564400_ERZ1292625 | MGnify/ENA primary metagenome ERZ1292625 (study PRJEB36523, sample SAMEA6512639) | groundwater metagenome | collected 2019-01-08 | study: AquaDiva: Metagenomics assemblies of 32 groundwater samples | reverse complement strand
CTCCGAAGTAATAATGAACTTGCCTGATTTTAATGCCTCGCTTAATTTGCTCATTTTGTCGTCTCCTTAATCGGTTTATCCTGCGCCGGCGTAATCTGCGGCGTCTGGTATGCCTCGTGGATTATCGTTGCCGGGCGCTTAACCGCGCCGTAATTCTTGGGCAGTTTGATTTCCTTAAGCAAATCCAGCTTGCCTAATTTCTCCAGGCGCTTATATATCAGCACCCAGCCGCAGTCACGGGTGCGTTCCACCTCGCACTTGCCCTTTTCATGCCCGCCGCAGGGGCCGTTCATCAAACTCTTGGAACACATGGTCACCGGGCAGACCCCGCCGGTCTCGTCCAGCACGCAATCGCCGCAACCCAGGCAGCGCTCCATCCAGATTCCGGGCTGGATAGTCGCGCCCATAAAGTTGGTATTAAGCCCGGGCAAAAGGACTTTCTCGCCACCCAGCACCTCAGATGTAAACTGGACGCCCACACCGCAAGCAATAGAAAGAATGGCATCATACTGGGTTAGCTTGCCTTTTACTTCTTCGATATACTCACGGTCACACTGGCGCAGGATGGTGATGGTATCTATTTGCTTCTGGACCTTATCCATATCAAACGCCATCTGCAGTTCGGTCTGGAGCAACCCGGCTTCCTTTTCCCCGCCGGCCATGCAGATAGCCACGCAGGACCCACACCCCAGGACCAAAATCTTGTTATAGGGCTTGAGCATCTCTTTAATTTCATCAATCGGTTTACGTTTTGCTACAATCATTTAATTCTCCTTTTTTAACCACAGATTAACACAGATTGGCACAGGTAATTAATCAGTGTTTATCCGTGTGTATCTGTGGTTCCAATTTCCGTAGAGGCGATGGCCCTAACTTTTTAATCCGCTCGGTCATTTCCCGGACCGTATCGGCAAATCTGGTGCCCATGGCCGCGGACATATTGAACATCTCCAGGCGTTCGGGCTCAATCTTGATTTCCTTGAGCAACTTCTTAACATAATTCACCCACTGTTTGGCGTGAAGATTGCCCTGCATAAAATGGCATTCGCCTTCCAAACAGCCGGCCACGAATACGCCGTCCCAACCCTCCTGAAACGCCCTTAATAAATGCAGCGGGTCAACCTTACCGGTGCAGAGCAGACGGATAATCCGGACATTAGGCGGATACTGCAGGCGCATGGAACCGGCCAGGTCAGCCGCCGAATAGGCACAGAACTGGCAGCAGAAAGCCAGTATCTTGGGCTCAAAGTCGTTACCAGTGGTTGTTTTTTCAGTCGTCATATATTTCGCACTTGGCTACTATCTGGCTGTCCTTATAATGAGCCAGGTTGATGGCCTTTCTCGGACAGGCCGAAACGCACACCCCGCAACCGTGGCAGAGCGACGGCTCGATAAAGGCCACGCCGGAATCGGTTATCACGCCATCCTTCATCTTGGCGTTCTTGACTATCTTGGGCACGTTGAACGGACATTCGCGCACGCAGGTCAGGCAGGCAATGCATTCATCCGGATTAACCTGAGCGATAATGCCGCTGATGGTCATCTCTTTCTTGGAAAGAATAGCCGCGGCCCGGGCCGCCGTGCCTTTTCCCTGGGCAATGGATTCATTAATATGCTTGGGGAAATGGGCCAACCCGGCCAGGAACATCCCTTCATTGGCAAAGTCCAGCGGCCTCAATTTAAGATGCGCCTCCAGGAAGAACCCCTCGGCATTGAGCGGCACCTTCAGAGCCGTGCCCAGCACCTGGGCATCCGGCTGGGGACGCACCGGCATTGACAACACCAGTAAATCAGTCGGAATGGTTAGGTCTTTCTGTATCAAACCGTCATAAACATTCACTAATAACTTGCCGTGTTCATCAGCCTTAATCTGCGGCTTCTTTTCCACATCATATCTGATAAATATCACCCCGGCCTCGCGCGCCTGGCGGTAATATATTTCCCACATCCCGTAGGTCATGATATCACGGTATAATACGTAGACATTGGTCTCCGGGTTTTGTTTCTTGATACGCAGAGCATTCTTGATGGCCTGGGTGCAGCAGATTCGGGAGCAATAAGGATGCTCAGTATCACGAGCCTCCACGCATTGAATCATCACCACTGATTTCACAAATTTAAGCGGACTAACCTGCGCAATCTGTTGCTCCAATTGCAACTGGGTAATCACATTGGGATTCTGGCCATACAGATATGAAGCCGGCTTGGCTTCCACCCCACCAATAGCTACGACAACAACGCCATGTTTGATTCCTTCTTCTTTACCATCATAAATAATCTTAGAATCATAATTCCCGATAGAGCCGGTAATCTCTTTTAATGTCGCATTCTTATAGACTTTAAGCAACGGCTCATTCTCCACCTCAGCTAATAACTGCTTGAGATGTTCCCTGGGATATTGTCCGTTTATGGTCTGGGTAATATTCCAGAGATTCCCGCCCAGCCGGTCGCTCTTTTCCACCAGATAGGTCATGAATCCCTGCCGGGCCATGGACAGCGCCGAGGTTATACCGGACAGCCCGCCGCCAATCACCAGGGCATTCGGCACCACCTCAAGGGTCTGCTCCTTCAACGGCTCCAGATACCGAGCCCGGCCCACAGCCATCTTGACCAGGTCCTTGGCCTTTTCAGTGGCTTCTAATGGTAAATCCATATGCACCCAACTGCACTGGTCGCGGATATTGGCCATCTCAAAGAGATATTTATTCAGGCCGGCCTCGCAGAGCATCTCCTGGAACAACGGCTCGTGCGTGCGCGGGGTGCAGGATGAAACAATCACCCGGTTGAGTTTATGCTCCTGAATCATCTGGATGATATGCTGCTGGGTATCGGTGGAACAGGAGTAAATATTTTCTTCTGCATAAGTCACATCCTGTAGTTTCTTGGCAAAATCCACTAATGACTGGACATCCACCACCCGGGCAATATTGGTGCCGCATCTGCAGACGAAGACGCCGATTCTGGGCGCTTGACCTTTGATATCGCGTTCCGCCGGATAGGTCTTTTTGGTAACCATGGTATTACGGGCCGACGCTAATAATTCACCGGCCAGGGCCGAGGCGCCGCTGGCGCCCATGACCGATTCCGGAATATCCATCGGACCGGTAAATACCCCAGCCGCATATATGCCCGGCTTATTGGTCGCGCCATAACTAAATTCGCCCTCGTTGTTGAATCCGTACGGATTCAGGGTCAAGCCCAGATTCTTGCACAACTGTCCCGACGTCCGTCGGGGCACAAATCCCACCGACAGCACCAGCATATCCACCACTTCTTCTTTTATGGTATTGGTGGCTTCATCAGAATAAGTAACCAGCAAACTCTTGGTCTCCGGAATCTCCTTGACGGTCGAGATGATGCTCTTGATATATTTAATGCCCTTTTGACGGGCTGAGGTGGTATAATACTCGTAGCCCTTGCCGAACGAGCGCAGGTCGTTATAAAATATGGACACCTCAACATCGGATTCGTGTTCCTTGGTGATGATGGCCTGCTTGGTGGCATACATACAGCAGACGGCCGAGCAGTAATCATTGCCGATGGCATGGTCGCGCGAACCCACGCACTGAATCCAGGCAATCTTGTGCGGATGCTTCTTGTCCGAAGGCCGGGAAATATTGCCGTTAAACGGGCCGGAGGCAGAAAGTATTCGCTCATATTGGATGGAGGTAACCACATTGGGCAGCCGGCCGAATCCGTATTCGCCCTTGAGTTCGGCGTTGAACATATCGCCGCCGGTGGCCAGGACCACGGCGCCTACGGCCAATTCTCTGACCTGCGGTTTCATATTATGCTCAATCGCCTTGGGCTGGCAGGCCGTTACGCACTGCAGGCATTCGCAGCACAGCGCGCAGGACAGACACCGGGCTGATTCAGCCACCGCCTTTTCCTCGCTAACTAATTTCTCAACTTCTATAAATGATTTCTTACGCTCCTCAGCTGATTCCTTGGGAATAGCCAGACGTTGTTTTCTAATCTCTTTTTCTATTCTGCCTTGAGGCAATTCCACGCCGGTCTTTTTCTCGCCCCGACCCTCCTTAATATCCTGGCCACTCAAATAGCGTTCAATGGAAATCGCCGCTTCGTTGCCGTGCGCCACGGCCTCAATAACCGACGCCGGCCCGCGCGCCACGTCGCCGCCGGCAAACACGCCTTTGATATTGGTCTCTAAAGTAACCGGATTGGCCTTGATGCTGTTAGCCGGTCCTTTTTCCAGTTCCTCAAACCCGGCCAGGTCGGTCCGCTGGCCGGTGGCAATAATAATAGTATCTGCTTCTATGGTCGGGCCCGGATTACAGGTGAATTTCGGGGCGAACTTCTTCACGCCCGATGAGAAATCATAGACCGATTCGCAGACAGTCGTGGCCAGTCCGGCCACCTGGCCGTCTTTGACCACCACCTTAGCCGGGCCTAACAGGCAATTGAATTTGATGCCCTCTTCTTCGGCTTCTTCTATTTCCCATTCGTGGGCCGGCATCCGGTCTTTGTGTTCCATGTCGCGGGTCTCGAGACAGACGATACTGACCTCCTTGGCGCCCAGACGCAAAGCGGTCTTGGCGCAGTCCATTGAAACATTACCGCCGCCGATGACCAAAACCCGCTGACCGGTCAGCTGACTGGCCTCATTACCGGCTAATTTGGCTTCTCTCAGGAACGGCACGCCGTAAATCACGCCCTTGGTCTCACTGTTCTCCAGCGGAATCCTGGACGGCTCCTGATAACCCACCGCCATAAACACCGCGCTATATTGCTCACGAATCTGGGCCAGAGAAATATCCCCGACCGAATGACCGAGGTCATCCGGTCGGGCGGGCTTACCAATTCTGGTCTTAAGTTTGAGTTCTATTCCGGTGGCAAGAATACGGTTTATCTCGTAATCCGCAATCTCCTTGGGCACGCGGTAATCAGGAATGCAGGAGGTGAGCATCCCGCCGGGTTTGTCTGACGCCTCGAATATGGTCACGGCAAAACCCTTTTCCCTGAGCCGCTGGGCGCAGGTCAGTCCGGCCGGCCCGGCTCCGATAACGGCTATCTTTTCATTCTTGGTAACGGGCACCGGCTCAACCGGTTTCTCGCCCTTAGCCCGAACCGTATCGGCAATGAAACGCTTGAGGTATCTGATGGAAACCGATTCATCCACATCCTGACGGTTACATTCGGTCTCGCATGGATGATGGCAGAGCCGGCCGCAGATGGCCGCAAAAGGCAGGACGCGCCTGATGACCTCAAGCGCCTCCGGATATTTCTTCTGGGACAGCAACGAAACATAGGCGTGGGCATTGACCCCGGCCGGACAGCCGATTCGGCACGGGCTGGTGCCGTCCTTGCTGATAACATATTTATTCGGGATGGCCTGGGGATAGTGTTTGTGGATGGCGGTCATTTGGCCCAGTTCCTCATCAAATGGATTGGGCAGCCGGACCGGGCAGACCGCGGCGCAATCGCCGCAGGCATTGCATTTCTCTAAATCAACATATCTGGACTGTTGTAGAACTTTAGCCGTGAAATTACCGGGCTGGCCTTCAACGGCCTGGACCTGGGCGCAGGTGAGAATCTCGATATTGGGATGTTTTTCCACCTCGACCAGGCGCGGTGAGATGGTGCACATGGCGCAGTCATTAGTCGGAAATGTCTTGTCCAACTGGGCCATCCGGCCGCCGATGGCCGGCGACTCTTCGGCCAGATAGACCTTAAAACCGGCGTTAGCCAAATCAAGCGCGGACTGCATTCCGGCAATCCCGCCGCCAACCACTAATACCGCACCTATCTTCTTGTCTGTATCACCGGTGTGACTCATTACCCTTCCCTCTCAATTACGATTAATCAAAATCAAATACTACATAGTGAGAAAGTGTAATGCAATAAAAAAACGCTCTAATTCAGGATACGGGTTACGCATATCATCACTATGTCATTCCCGTGCCCCCTAACGGGGTTCTCATTAATAAGAGTCCCGTAGGGAAAACGGGAATCCAGGACATCCATTGGTTTCTGGATTCCTGCTTTCGCAGGAATGACAAGAAGGTACGTAACTCGTATATCGAATATTGACAATGGAACAGAATGATGTATGATGAGTTGCATGGCTGTAAAAACCGAACTCAACCTACGCGGCGAACATAAGATTGCGCTGGTCGGCAATCCCAACGTGGGTAAAAGCGTTATCTTCGGCCTGTTGACCGGCCAGTATGTCACCGTTTCCAACTATCCGGGTACGACCGTGGAAGTCACCCGCGGCCAGGCCCTCTATGACAAAAGCGGAACCGTTGTGATTGATACGCCCGGCATCAACGGCTTGATTCCCAACTCCGAGGATGAGAAGGTCACCCGGGACATCCTTATCAACGAGGATATAAATTACATCGTCCAGGTGGCAGACGCCAAGAATCTGTCCAGGGCATTATTCTTAAGCATCCAATTGGCTGAAATCGGAATCCCATACTGCCTGGTTCTCAACATGAGCGATGAGGCAAAGAGTTTAGGCATTAAAATAAATATTGCCAAACTAAGCCAGATTCTGGGCGTACCGGTCATACCGACCGTCGCAGTCCAACGCGAAGGTATCAGCCACCTGATAAAGACCATTAGATTCGCTCTGCTCACTACAAGTAAAGATGCTCTGGCCCAGGGAAGCGCCACTGAATTAAAGGGTGAGATAAGTTTAGTATCCTATGAACCGAAGGTTGAAGAGGCAGTAAAGGAATTAATGGACTTATTGAAAAAGAGTCCGGTCCAGACAATATCCACCCGCACTAAACCGAGATTCGGGGCGCTAACCTTGCTGACCGATAGTTATGAGCAATCAAAGGCATGCGATTATCGCGTGATTAGCGATTTTGGGAATTGTGAAATTGGAAAGGTCACTTCTATCCGCGAGCGGTTAAGGGACTCATTCACCAAGCCGCTCAGTTACATCATCAACGAGGCGAGATTAGGCAAAGCCCAGGAGATTGTTAACGAGGTCCAGAAGACAACTAAAGGTTCGACCACCTCAGTGAGCGACTTTCTGGGCCGGATTACCATGCATCCATTCTGGGGCATACCCATACTCCTGCTAATCCTTTTCCTGCTCTATGAATTTGTGGGCGTCTTAGGCGCCACGACCCTGGTCGGCTTCCTTGAGAATACGGTATTCGGTCAATACATCAACCCATTTGCCTCCCAACTATCCGAAAGATTAATCCCGATAGCATGGCTCAGGGATTTCTTTACCGGCCAATACGGCCTGATTACCATGGCCCTGGCTTATGGGTTTGCCATTATCCTGCCCATCGTGGCCACCTTCTTCCTGGCCTTCGGGATTATGGAGGATTCCGGCTACCTGCCCCGTCTGGCCGTGATGGTCAACCGCCTCTTCCGCCTGGTCGGGCTGAACGGCAAGGCGGTCCTGCCGCTGGTGCTCGGCCTGGGATGCGATACCATGGCCACAATGGTTACCAGAATCCTGCCCACCAATAAGGAACGGATTCTGACCACGCTCCTTCTGGCCTTGGGCGTACCCTGCTCAGCCCAGTTAGGCGTGATTATGGGATTATTATCAGGCATTTCACTAAAAGCAACCTTATGGTGGCTCGGATGCCTGCTCGTTATAATGTTCATCGTGGCCTATTTTGCCAACAAGGTCATCAGCGGGGTCTGCTCTGACTTTATGATGGAGATACCGCCGATGAGGATGCCTGAAATTAGGAATATCCTGGCCAAGACCTTTGCCCGGGTAAAATGGTATCTCAAGGAGGTCATTCCGATATTTATCCTGGGCACTGCGGTTCTTTTTGGGCTGGACCAGACCGGGGCGCTGGCATATATCGAGAAACTATTTACGCCGGTGGTGACCGGGCTGATGGGCCTGCCCAAGGACGTTACGGCCGCATTCTTAATCGGATTCTTCCGGCGAGATTACGGCGCGGCCGGGCTGTATGACCTGGCACAGAAAGGTCTTCTCAACCCGCAACAGATAGTGGTTTCGTTGGTGACCATCACGCTGTTCGTGCCCTGCTTTGCCCAGTTCCTGATGATGGTCAAGGAACGGGGCTGGAAGGTGGCACTGCTTATCGTCGCCTTTATCTTCCCTCTGGCAATACTGGTGGGGAGTTTGGTGAACCTAATACTTAATTTAATCGGAGGATTATAAGTCAGATAAAACCTTTTCCCCTATTGTCATTCCGCACTTGATGCGGAATCCAGACCTCTTGGAAACTACTGGATTCCCGTTTTCCCTACGGGACTCTTATTAATGAGAACCCCGTTAGGGGGCACGGGAATGACATGGCGGAAGGACAGGAGATTCTATATGAAAAAGAGGAAAGAGGAAATTCTGGAATTGGCCTGGATGGGCAAGGAAAAAGGCAGTTTCACCAGAGAAGATGTGGAAAAGAGCGCTGATGACCGGATTTCTCCGGGACTATTAGACGAATTGATAAAAGAAGGTTATCTTAAAGAATCCGGCAAACAGATGTCCATGACCGCAGAGGGCGAGAAAGAGGCGCGCCGGTTGATTCGGGCGCACCGCCTGAGCGAGCGGCTCTTCACTGATGTGCTGGACATAAAACCACAGAACATGGAAAAATACGCCTGCACCTTTGAGCATTTTCTGGGCGATGAAGTAGTTAACTCAATCTGCACGATGCTGGGGCATCCGACTGAATGCCCGCACGGCCACCAGATTCCACCGGGGGAATGCTGTAAAAAAGAGCTCAAAGAGATATCATCTATCGTGGTGCCGCTGACTGAACTCAAAATCGGCTCAGAGGCGCGGATTGCCTATGTGGTAACCAAGCATCACCAACGGCTGGACCAGCTCACGGCCTTTGGCATTGTCCCGGGCGCCACGCTCCATCTCCATCAGACCACGCCTTCTTATGTGGTCCGGGTCGGCGAGACCGATATTGCGCTTGATACTGATATTGTTAAAACAATATACGTAAGATACAAAAAAGACCGTGCATAGATTAAATCAGTGAAATGGAAAGAAGATAATCCGGAAAGTTTAATGGCGCCATCAACGCCACTGTCGCCAAATCTTATTAACTAACTTGCTTATTGTCTCTCCGCCTCGGGCACCCGGCCGACCGGCGTATTTATGGCAAAGCTGAAATTCTTGGCCTGATTGCCCGCCTTTTCCGGCATCCGGCTCCAGATGGAATTCATGGCCGGCGTTCCGTAATTTGCCGGCGTATCCTTTTCCACCGTGGTGTTGTATGTCGGCTTGCCCCCGATTTCGATAAACAGCCCGATGTTGTTGCAGCCATAGCGCCAGGAATCAGGAGACATACCCTGGTTGGAAAACCCGAACGAGCTGTTGGTGTAATACTCGTAGGTGTTGTTGCCGCCAATGCTCATGAACACGCCGATGGAATTATTGATGGCTGAGCCGAGCAGGACTCCGCCGCCTGAACCCTTGACCCCGGTATTGTCCAGGGTCTGTTTACCGTCCTTGTCCTTCCATTCCCAGGCCGAGAATTTATTGTCACCGCCCCGGTCCAGGAAAAATGCCACGGCAAAATCGTGCGCCCCGCCCTGTGAAATGGCGTGCCAGACGTGATAGCTATCGCTGCCGGCCTCGTCAATGAACATGGACAGCCCCATATGCGGCGTCGAGCCCTGGACCCAGAACGAGCCCTCGTATTTGTCGTTGCCGGATTTGTCATACAGGATGCCCGTAGAGTACCAGTAAGATGTGGCCTGTCCGTAGACCCCGCATTCGTAGGTATCATCGCCGTTGAAATCCTGGAGAACGCCGGTGCCGCCGGCCATGGAATGACCGCCGAAGATATCGCCCCGCTGGCCCCAGCCGGCCCCCTGGCAGAAATTATAATTGCGCAGGTTGTCGTGTCCTAATTTACCCGGATGAATCAGGTCATACGGCTCGGCCACGTATTTATCATTGCCGCCCGTGTCAATCAAAGCGCCGTAACCGCCTACGAACCCGAATCCCTGGCTGGTGTAGTAGGCGTAATAGGAATCATTGCCGCCCAGCTTGACCAGATTGGCCACGCCGAACGATGCCGAACCCTGGGCTGAGGTGTGCGCCTTGAATGAATCATCACCGCCCCGGTCCCAAAGCAGTCCCACGCCGAAATAACACATGCCCTGGGCGTTGTTCACGGCCGTAAATGTGTCGTCGCCTGAATTGTCCAGCAGGAATCCGTAACCAAGAATCCCCGCGCCCTGGCTGCATGGCGTGTCCTTGTCCGCCGCATAGGTGTCATTGCCGGACCAATCTATGATGGTGGAAATCGGATGCTCCAGTTTATATGAAGCCGCGGCCGGTCCTTTGTAGGTGTCGTTGCCGTAGAGGTCGATAATCGCCAGATAGTTCTCGCACTGGTAGGTATTTTCCTCGTCCTTACTATTAAATACCACCTTGCCCAGAGGCGTATCTATCTCAAATGCCAGATTGCTGATGTTGACCGCGACCATGGTCGGCGTAGCCACGCCTTCGGTCGTGACTGCCTTGGCCGGCTTATCCAGGAACGCCTCGAGTTCACAGATGGCTTTCAGGTTAAGCCCGGCGCCGGTATAGAGGTCGTCATAATCCAGTGCCTGGCCTAAATCCCAGTTGACCACATCCATATCATTAAATTCCTCATCTGTGTCCTCCTTCGTAGCAAACCCAAGAACCGCGCAATCAAAGGCGTGCTGGAGCCGTTCCTTGGGATAGTTTCGCACGGCCCGGTCGCGATAGAATTTGGCCTCCCTGGCGCCTAAAATTAGTTTAGCAATATAGGCCTGCAATTCCGGCGGCACGTCTTTCAAAGCGTTGGCTATAGCCACCCGGTTTTCCTCTGTGATAATGGCATCGCACTTCTTGGCCAGCTCCAGAAGCGCCTCCTGGACCGGCATATCCTTCTTGGGCTCCAGCTCCGGCACGTATTCATATCTGTATGCGGCCCGATGTCCAGTGCGCAGTTGGGAAATTCCGAACTGCTCGAACACGCCCTTGGCCGTATCAGATATGTTTTTCTCCTGGGCCTTAACCAAGTCAAAGCAGAACTTGGGGAATTCGTAGGGATTCTTCCAATAGCGCACAAAATGGGGCTGGACCATGACCTGCTGGGCTGCCAGAGTATCCAGGGTCTGGGGGTCGAGCCGGGCGGTTTCTCTGGTCAGGCCCTTGGTATTTAATAGGTATGCGACGATATCCGTATCGCTGACAATGCCTTCTAACTTAGCTACAGATTGCGGCTGGGTCGGGACAGGTGCCGGTGCCGGCTCCTTTACCTGAGCCAGACCGACCGCGCTGACAATCAGGACAATACTAATGCCGAGAAAAGAAATAAGTTTATGATGTGATAGCATACTATATTCCTTTCGTAAAATTATGAAGCATCTAATCTATAAAACAGAATCATTAATAGCAAGGAAAACTGTCCCGCCTTTGGCGGGATCTGCCTAAGGCATGACAACCACAGATGACACAGATGTACACAGATTTATTATTGACACCCTCAACCTAAACTGCTATAATAACCACATGATAAAAAAGGTGGTAAAGAAGAACAATCTAAAAACCTACTCGGAAATAAAAGACAACCTGGCCTACTGGTTAAGCAAGCCCACAACCGAACGGATTTCCGCAGTTGAATTCTTAAGGAGACAATTCTATGGAAGTTCAACCCGACTTCAGAGACTTGCTCGCGTTATTCAACGCCCATAAAGTCAAATACATCATTGTCGGCGCCTATGCCCTGGCCTATCACGGCGCGCCCCGGGCCACGGGCGATATTGATATCTTGGTCCATCCTGATGAACAGAACGCCCGGGCAATTCTCAAGGCGATTAATGAATTCGGGCTCGGCTCGATGAACCTGGAAATCAAGGACTTTACCTTGTCTGGCAAGATTGTCCAGCTCGGCGTGGCTCCGGTCAGGATTGATATTGTCACCTCGATTACCGGCGTGGACTGGTCCGAAGCCAGCGCCGGCGGTGAAAAGGGATTATACGGCGATGTGCCGGTCCAATACCTGGGTAAAAAGCAATTCATCTCCAACAAACGCGCCCTGGGCCGGAAGAAAGACCTGGCCGACATCGAAGCCCTGGGCGAATAACAGAAACTATAATCATAGACCACAGATTACACAGATTCCGCAGATTAATCGGTGTAATCAGCGAAATCTGTGGTTGCAATGCTTGACATCCCGGACCAAATTTGGTAGACAGCCAGTGTGTGAGTATATGAAAAAATCCATTATCGTTCTAATTGGAATAATACTTCTGGCCGGATGCAGCGCCATGCCACAAAAAGAAACCGTCATTAAGAAAATCCAGCAATTCCTGCCCGGCGTTAAAGAACTGCCGACCAATTTAGATAATGAAGAAATCTTAAGCGGCCATTTTGCCGACCCTAATCCGGCCCTGGGTATGGGAGGGTTTACCGGATGTGATTTATATCTCTTCCCTGATAAAACCTATTTCTATCTTGAATGGGGCTGTCTTTCTCCGGCGTATATTGCAGACAAAGGCATCTGGATTTATAAAGACGGGCGATTAACCCTTCAATCAGACAACTTTTTCCCAAAGAAATATCAGCATCTATCAGGAGAGAAGAATTACATTCCGATGTTACTCCCCTATGAAGGGAAAGATTGGCTCCTTATTATGGGGCTGGGAAGGGAATTCTCGTATTATAAAAAGACAACAACCAAAGGTGATAAGACTCAGCTATTGATATGCACGCTGGGAAAATCAGAAACCGTTACAAATGACTCAAAAGAAAAATTGTTCACTAAGTATTGGCAAGCAAGATACTCAGAACTTGACGAACTGCTTGAGTCAAATAATAAAACCATAGAACTTAACCCGAAAGATACCATTGCCTGGTATATCAAGGGTGATACCCTATACAAATTACAACGGTATAAGGACTCTATTGAAGCATTTGACAGGGCGATAAAACTTACCCCCGGACTATCCGATGCCTGGTATTATCGGGCGCAGATATATTCATATCAACTAAAGGATAGGCAAAATGCCCTCAGCAATTTAGCCCAGGCAGTAAGATTGGATGCCGAACTCAAGGAAAAGGCCAGAAAAGACGGGTATTTTAGAGAACTCTCGGCTGACGAGGAATTCAATAAGATAACCTTTATCCCCGGTTATGAGTTACGCGAAGCGGCTCTTGAAGCCATTGAAGGAGGCCGTTTTGATGAGGCCAGGGAACTCAGCCATAAAGCCCTTAAAGCCAATCCGTCTTTTAAAGAGAAGTTGTGCAATGTCTGGTGGAACAAGGGCTGGGAATTTGAAAGAACCAACCGGCTTGAAGAAGCGGTTGTATGTTATAGCAATGCATCAGAATGCGCTCCCAAAGAAGGTTTCTACCTGTTTGATAAAGCGAAAATACTGGATAAGATGGGAAGATATGACGAGGCAATTAAGGTGTATGACAAAATCATAGAACTTGGACCCAATCAGAATACCCAGGAAGCATGGTATCAAAAGGCAGGCGTCTTTGATAAATTAGGTAAGTATGAAGAGGCGATTCAGGTCTATGATAAATACCTGGAACTGACTCCGAAACCGAATAGAACCTGGGCCTGGTGTAATCAGGGAGATATTCTGTCCAAGGCAGGTAAATATGACGAGGCAATTAAAGCGTATGATAAAGCCATAGAGATTGACACTGAACATCCTTGCCGGGAGTGGTATAGCCGGGCTCGTGTATATTCCCTGGCAAAGAACAGAAAAGAAACACTGGATAGTTTAGCCAAAGCGGCAAATATATGTAAGAAACGTAAAGAAGAAGCAAGAGAAGACAAAACATTCCAGTGGCTCTGGGGAGACGAGGAATTTGATAGGATAACCAGATAATTCTCTGTGGCCTTTGTGCTCTTTGTGGTTAAATGTATTACCCGCCAGAGGCGGGTCTAAGAGCCAGTAACTCACTGCGTTCTAACTGGCTCTAAGAAAGGATTTATTATGCGCATATTTACACGCGGCGACTTAGACGGTTTTGCCTGTTCGGTCCTGGTCACTACCATGGAAAGCGTCAAGGAGATAATGTTCGTGCATCCCAAGGACGCCCAGGACGGCCGGTTCGAGGCGACCAGCG
>ERZ1292625.3098-Hain-H41-01um-R1-3098-length-14049-cov-4_pt1 | contig 14049 bp, 10 predicted proteins | sample MGYA00564400_ERZ1292625 | MGnify/ENA primary metagenome ERZ1292625 (study PRJEB36523, sample SAMEA6512639) | groundwater metagenome | collected 2019-01-08 | study: AquaDiva: Metagenomics assemblies of 32 groundwater samples | reverse complement strand
GACGAACGAGCTTGCGCGAGCATTTCCCGGAAGTCTGAGCCGAGGCCGCGTTTCACGAAGATGAACCCGGTCTCTGCGGTACGAGTATCGACGATGTCGCAAGCCTCGCACTTGTCCGAACCGCTGATGATGACGTGTTTCGTATGTAGCTTGTGGAGATTCCCCGTGCAGACGTGGTCGATGTATGCGCCCTCGATTTCGATTTTGCCGCCGATCAGCTTCCAGTCCGGCAGGGCGAACGCCCCGAGGGCGGCGGACGAGTTGGACAGGATCTGGCGGACCTTTTCGTCGACGCTGTCCTGGAAGCTCTGCTCGACCTCGAACCACTTCTTATCGATGAAGAAGTACTTGGTAGACGCGAGGAGCAGTTCTGCGTAGATGAAGGACCTGAGCGGACCGGCAAGCTTGGGGTTGTCGTCGGCGTCGAGGCCGGTGATGTGGACGCCGTTCAGGTGGCTGTCGCGGAAGCTGTTCTTTCCGGCGCGTTGGAGGAAGGCGAAGACGTCGCCGAGGGCGAACGTCTCGAAGAACTCGACGTGGTCGCCGAGCTGGATCACGAAGGACCCGCACAGGAGGAACTCCTTCGCGTCGGAATAGGAGATGCCGATGTTGGTCTCCTCGAAATCGTCCGGCGCCGAAATGAATGCCGCGAACTGAGTTCCGAGCGTTTCGACGATTTTCTCGGAGAGCTGTTCGCGCAACGCGGCGTCGTCGACCTCCTTGAACCCGTTGATGATGTGGATCTTCGGCTCTTTCGCCTCGACCTCCGCCAGCTTGGAGATCAGGGTCCGCAGACCCTCGATGCCGATGGCGCGGTTGATCGAGATGGAATTTTTCCCGTCGAGGCGGATCTTGTGCTTCGAGGCGAAGGACAGGCCGAAAAACTCGGTCAGCGCGCTCTGGCTGACCTCGCCCAAAATTTCCTTCGTGATCTTGCCCCAGTTCGAAGTGTCGAAGTCGTAGTTGTAGTACTCCTTGTAGACGGATTCCTCCTGCGCCGTCCTGCCGGACAGCGGCTTGGACTTCTTGTACTTGATCTTGTTCGGCTCCACCACCTTCGAGACCACCGAGAGGCCGAAGCCTTCCTCGATGTACTTTTGGACTTGGAACGAGCCGTTCCCGCCGCAGACGGCGTAATGGACGCCGCCCGCCGTCGTGATGAGCACGAAGGACCAGCTCTTGTTCTTCACGTCGAGGACCGAAGGGTCCTGAGCGAGCGGCTTGAACACCTTGGCCCATTTGGGCGCGATCGGCGGCGACGCGGCCAGGTAAAATTCAAAATCACCATTGCCTTCTTGCAATGGGATCAAGGCATAGCCTTTGGCTACGAGTTCAGCCTTGCAGGTCGCTGCATCGGCGAGCTTGTAGATCGAAAATTTGTAAGTTGCTTCCCCTGTGGGCATGAGGGCACCTTGCTGAAAAAATGGCTAAAAGTCAACTATTGCGACACGGGCTCCGGGTGTCTCATTTGTCTCATTCCGCCTTATGAATGCACGTCCGAGACGCCTCGAACCTCCCCCGAGAACGATCCTCGGAAATCCCCTGAAAACCCCACCTGGGGTGTTCCGAGTCCGAGCTGGTGAGCCATGCCAAGCGCCTTTCGAGAGACCGAGAGGCTTAGCACCAAAGAAGACCCGGCCGAAAGGCCTGGTCTTCTTCGTTTGGTGGCTTTTCATCCCGGGTGCTGATATATTTCCACATATGAATGAGCAGTTTCCCACCACTCCTGAAAGAGAGTCCTCGCACGAACGCATCGAGGAGGGCGTCTGGCGGCCAGGGAGCCTCGATCGCTTCACTGACAAGATGGCGGCCGGCGCCTCGACGAAAGAGCTTGAACGGCGTTCTCCTGACGCGCCGCTGAAACCACGGATGCGGATCACAGGCGACGTCAAAAGGACGATCCAAGACCCCGAAGAACTGGCCGCCGCGCTTGAAGAGGCGGGCAGCGTCGACTCCGTGGAAACGTTCCGCGACAAGAAGATCGTCGCCGGCATGCTGCTGACCAGGATGCTGCGCCAGCTCGATCCGGAAGCCGATCCTCGCGACATCCTGAAGACGCGCCTGGTCCATGGCGCCGATATCGCCGTGGTCGACGAAGCATACGCGGCAAGGCCGAAAGAAGAACTGGCCGCGATCGAGGCGGACGGAATGATCACGAAGCTGAAGCACCGCCCCCTCATGATCGCGGCGGCGGACTGCGCGCCGATCATCTTCTATGACCCGGCGAACGAAGCGCTCGGCATCTTCCACTCCGGATACAAAGGCACGCTGGCGCAGATCGGCCGCCGAGGCATCGAAGCGATGTCCAAGGCCTACGGCAGCCGGCCGGAGGACCTGCGGACAGTCATCGGGCCGTATGCCGATGGCGAAAGCTACGAGGTCGGTCAGGACGTCTATGACCGCTTCCTGCACGCGACCGACGACGATGTCGCGCGATATTCCGCGGATGAGATGGCTGAGATGTTCCGCCCCGACCCGCGTAAGGCCGACAAGCATCTCTTCGACAACGGCAAGGCCATCGAGATCGGCTTGCGGCACGCGGGCGTACGACCGGAACACCTGGAGATCAGCGGCTATTCGACCATGCGAGATAATCATCTTTTTTCCTCCGACCGAAAAGAGGGCTCAAAGGATCGCGACAGCATGCTCATCATGGCGGTCCTGAAGTAGGTGTTCCTAGACCGGGCTGGTTGAGCCAGCAAAGACCCGTCATGCAAGTGGCGGGTCTTTGCTTTTTTGTGAAACGGCAACCTGTCCCTTTGGTACCAGGTACTGCGGTACCAGGTACGATGGCCAGGTATGGTGGTACCCTACTCTCGAATCCATAATAACAAACAGTCCGGCTTTCCCGAAGGAAAGCCGGACAAGACAGAGTACTAAGTTTTCGAGAAGGGACGAGACCCGAGGTCAGAGGGCCTTGCAATCCCGGCGCGAAGCGGCACCGCACAGCGGGAGGGCGATGCCATCCCAATGACAGAGGAGCTCCGGCTGGCCGTCCCACAGCTCGAGGGACGCCGCATCGGCGCGGCCGTCGCGACGGACGGAGCCAGAAAGGTCCATCACATGCGCGTCGGCTTGCGTCGCCTCACTCAGCACGGTGGGGTGCTGGAGGTAAGCACAGACGCCCTGGAGCGCGGTAAGGCCACGCTCGTCCTTGCCGAAGGACTTTCGGCAGTCGCGAACAGTGCGATTACGGTTCTTGCGACCGTCCTGGATACGGATCCAGGTCGGCTGCGTGAATTCACGATGTGCCTTGTCGTAGGCGATGAAGGTCTCATCGTTCCCATCGAAGACGACACCGCCCAGCTCGCAGAGCCGCTTGAGGCCGAGGCGGGGCTCGGCAAGGATGAAGTACGGATAGGCCGTGTCGTCCGTGAGGGGGTCAGCCGGAACCTTGGGGATGTCGGTGAGGTAGGCCGCGAAGCTGGTCTTTCCCAGCTTACGCCCGACGCCCATGTCCCAGAACCGCTTGGCCTGCGCCGTGCGGATGCTCTTGTTGGTCGTATCGCTCATCGATTCCTCCTTCTTCAGGCAATCTTCGGCGGTATCGCTTGGCGACAACGCCTCGATTCACCCTCGGAAAGCATGTGCGGGGCCTGCCGCACGCAGCGCTTTCAAGCGGAGCGGAAGATTCCCGCAGGCTTGAATACAGGAGCGATACTAGCACAAATAAGAGTTTTGTCAATATCTTATGACAGGAGCCCTGACGTGATCATGTTGACAGCTTGGGAGTGGCGTGGTATCGTACAACCTTAATCAGCCGCCCCGGGCCAACCTGGGGCAGGACTCGATTCTCTGCTACGGACGTTTGTCGTCGTGAGCATGGGGCCATCGGGTCACTGATCACACGATATTTTTTTATGTCCGAACCGCAGAAAAGCGGCGAGGCCCAGTCCTTCCACGGACTCGGCATCGCCCCGAAGTTGCTGGAGATCCTCGCGCGCCACAAGTACGTGACGCCGACGCCCATCCAGCACCAGTCCATCCCCGTGTCCATCGAGGGCAAGGACATGATCGGCGTCGCCCAGACGGGTACCGGCAAGACGCTGGCTTTCGGCGTGCCGATGCTCCAGCGCCTGGCCATCCATAAGGGCCGCGGCCTCATCCTCCTGCCGACCCGCGAGCTCGCCATCCAGGTCGAAGAGACCCTGGTGAAGCTCGGCAAGGACATGGGCATCCGCACCACGCTCCTGATCGGCGGCGCCTCCATGCGCCCGCAGATCGAGTCGCTCCGCCGCAACCCCCACGTCATCGTGGCGACTCCCGGCCGCCTGATCGATCACCTCGAGCGCAAGACGGCGGATCTTTCCGACGTCCGCATCCTCGTCCTCGACGAGGCCGACCGCATGCTCGACATGGGATTCCTGCCGCAGATCAATCGCATCCTCCGCACCGTGCCGAAGGAGCGCCAGACCATGCTGTTCTCGGCCACCATGCCGGAGGCCATCGTCGGCATCGCCGCGCACCACATGAAGATGCCGGTGCGCGTCGAGATCGCCAAGCAGGGCACCACTGCCTCCACCGTCACGCAGGAACTCTTCGTCGTCCGCAAGGACCAGAAGCTCCGCCTGCTCGACAAGCTCCTCGACGAGAATAAGGGCTCCGTCCTGGTCTTCAGCCGCACCAAGCACGGCGCCAAAAAGATCGCCCGCGCCATCCGCGGCATGGGCCACACCGCCGACGAGATCCATTCCAACCGCTCGCTGAACCAGCGCAAGGCCGCCCTCGAGGGCTTCAAGACCGGCAAGCACCGCGTGCTGGTCGCCACCGACATCGCCGCCCGCGGCATCGACGTGACGGGCATCGAGCTCGTGCTGAACTTCGATGTCCCGGAGAATCCGGACGACTACGTCCACCGCATCGGCCGCACCGGCCGCGCGGGACGCCTCGGCAAGGCCATCACCTTCGCCCAGCCCGAACAGGGCGACGAGGTCCGCCAGATCGAGCGCCTGACGCGCAAGATGCTGCCGATCACCAAGCTCCCCGAACTCCCGCCCGATCGCCCCGCGCACTTCGAGCGCGAGACGCCGGACCTCGGCGACCGCAGCGCCTTCTACAAGAACCGCGCCGCGCGCCCGCAGGGCGGACGCGGCGGCTACCAAGGTTCCCGTCCGGTCTCCTCCGGCGGCTACCAGGGCCAGAACCGCAGCCACAGCCCCTCCTCCTCGCAAGGTTCGAGCTCCCAGGCACCGGCTCAGTCCCAGTCCCGCCCGTCCTCCGGCTTCGGAGGCGGCGGCAAGGGCAAGCGCCGCAAGATGCCGCCGAAGAAGTTCTACTTCGCCTCGTAAAAGAAAATCCCCCGCGCCTGACGGCGACGGGGGATTTTCGTTTACCTTGACAATCGCCGGAAAAAACGTAAGCTTGCGCGCGGGAGGAAGAATGATCATTGACGCGCATACCCACATCCATCTCGATCCCGGCGTGAACGGCCAGGAGATCAAGGACCTGCTCGCCGCCATGGACGACGCGGGAATCGACAAGGCCGCGGTCTTCGCGGCGCCGATCAACGGCCTGACGACCGAACGGGTCCTGGCCGAGACCGAACCGTACCGCGACCGCCTGTTCGTCGTCGGGAGCGTCTCGCCGCTCATGTATGCCTTCCGACGGACGCCCGACACGGTCGAAGAGTGGCTCGCCAGCGGCCGTGTCCGCGCGCTCAAGTTCTACACGGGCTACGAGCACTTCTACCCGGCCGACGAACGGCTCCGCCCGTACCTGGAACTGCTCGTGAAGCATGGTCGTCCCGCGATCTTCCACATGGGCGACCTGTACGACAAGATCCGGGGCGCGCGGCTCAAGTACTCGCACCCGCTCCACGTCGACGACCTCGCCGCGGACATGCCGGACCTCAAGATCATCATCGCCCACGTCGGCTACCCCTGGGTCATCGACGCCGCCGAGGTCTGCTACAAGAACAAGAACGTCTACGCCGACTGCTCCGGCTTCGTGTACGGAGCGTTCGACCTCCGCTCGCAGGAGCGGTTCCGCAAGGTCTGGCGCGAGTTCGACGAGATCACCGAATCGTCCGGCAAGATGCTCTTCGGCAGCGACTGGCCGATCAGCGACATGCGCGGCTATGTCGAGCTCATCGCCCAGCTCGCCGGCAGCCAGCGCGAACCGGTCTTCAGCGGCAACGCCGAGAACCTGTTCGGACTCTGAACGAAAAACCTGACCCCCTCCCGCCTTCCCTTTCAGGGGAGGTTTTTTCTGATCCGCTTCCTCGAGGAAGTCGGCATCTCCTCGGCGTCGCGGTCGAACTCGTCGCAGGTCTTCATGCGACGGTCCCTCCGAATTCTTTGACGAGATCCGCGAACCCGTCAGGCAGGTTCTTGGCGGTCGTCTCGACGTGGATCTGCGGCGACGGCTCGACCAGGCCGTCGGTCCGCTGGGCGACCAGGATCGTCTTTACCGCCACGCGTTCGCCGAGCACGTCCATGATGGCGGCCTCGAAGACGTCGCGGTGCTTGCGGTCGTTCAGGCGGTCGCGGTACATGGCGTATTGGAAGCCGACGGTCAGGACGCCGGCGGAAGAATCCAAAAGCTCGGCCGCGCCGAGCATGTACGGAAGCCCATGGTTGCGCTTCTGCGAAGCGGCCAGGATCTCCGTCCACTTTTCCTTGATGGTCGCGAGCGGGACGTCGGACGCCGACCGTTTCTCCGGCACGGTCGATTCCGAAACGGTCGAGCGCTGGGCCCCGGCCTCCGCCGGGGTGGGGACAGCGGGTTCGGACCTTGCGGGCGGCGCTGGCGGCCTCGGTGGCGGTTCCTGGGGACGTTCGGCGTGAGCGGCGCACCACTCGACGAGCAGCAGCTCGAAACCGATTTCCGGAGGATCGAGCCGTTTCATCTCGTTGTGCGTCCGTACCAGACGGTCGAGCAGCGCGGCCGCGTCGGCGACGCTCGGCGCGCCTTCGGGGCTCTCCCCTCTCACCAGGCGAAGCAGCGTCTCGCGAGCGGCCTCCGACAGCGCGACGACGGCACGGATCGGATCGATCCCGCCTTCCATCATCGCTTCCCAGCGCGCGAGCGTAGATGCCGCGTCTCGGGCGTACATGAACGCGAGAAGATCGGAAGACGCCTGCGCCGGAACGATCGGCAGGACGAGAGCGGCCGTCTCGGCAGTGACCTTCTTCTGTCCGAGCGCGAAGACTTGGCTCAAAAGGCTCTCGGCGTCGCGCAGGCAGCCTTCGCTCATGCGGGCGACCGTCTCGAGGACGTCGGCGTCGACGCTGAAGCCCTCGTCCGCGGCGAGGCGTTCGAGGCGCGCGGTCATCCGCCTATGATCGATCTTGCGGAAATCGAAACGCTGGCAGCGCGAGACGACCGTCGCCGGCAGCTTGTGCAGTTCGGTGGTGGCCAGGATGAAGACGACCTTGGCAGGCGGCTCCTCCAGCGTCTTAAGAAGCGCGTTGAAGGCCGAGGTCGACAGCATGTGGACCTCGTCGATGATGAAGACCTTGTAAGCCAGCGAGGATGGCGCGAAACGCGCGTGCTCGATGACCTGCTCGCGGACGTTGTCGACGCCGGTGTTGGAGGCGGCGTCGATCTCGATGACGTCCAGGGCGCGTCCCTCGGAAATCTCGACGCAGGGCGCGCACGCGCCGCACGGGTCCCCATCCTTGGCGCGCGCGCCGCAATTGATCGCCTTCGCGAAGATGCGGGCGATGCTCGTCTTGCCGACGCCGCGGGGTCCGGAAAAGAGATAGCTGTGCGCGACGTGTCCGGTCGCGGCTTCGTTCGCCAAAGCCGCCTTGACGTGTTCCTGCCCGGCGACCTCCGCGAAGGTCCGGGGCCTGTACTTGCGGTACAACACGGTCATGGCACTTCGTTAAGGAGTCGTCGGATGGTCCGAAACCTTCTTGATGACGTTCTCGACAGCCGCCCACTTGCTGGGAGCGTTCTTGGGAGCGAGGATGACGGCTTCGTCGCCGGCATCGGCCTTGAAATAGGTGATGGAAGCCTTCAGGACCTTCCAAGAGCGTCCGCCGGCTACCACGAGGTACTGGCCGGTCTCCTGGTCATAGGCCAGGGTGCCGATGATGCGCTGGCGTTCGATGGGGCCGATCTGCTTGTAGATGAAATTTCCGCGCGTGCCGATCGTCAATTTCAGCATGTCGCCTTCGACGAGCTTGGACTTCGAGGCGTAGTTGGGCGGCACGAGGTAGCCCTTGCCGTCGCCGCCGACCATGCCGACGCCGTCGAAGACGCCCTCGACGACGCGGTCACCCTCCGCCGCTGCCACAGTCGCGGTGCCGTCGTCGGTCCTGACGATCGGCGTGAAGACGAGTTTCGGTTCCGGTTTCTGGTCTTCGGCGGAATCGGTTCCGTCTTCGAGAAGCTTCAGCGCGTTATCGACGGATTCGCGGACATCGCGAAGGATGCCTCTCAGCATGGCCGCCTTCGCAGGCGGGAGCTTGGCTTCCGGGATCTCCTGCACGAGCGTCGAGACGGCGTCCGGGAGCGGGTGGGCGTTTTGATCGACGGCTTCGGTCTGCCATTCCATATTTCTTTTGGTTATTTCCGTTCCTGTATACCACGCCCCGGGATGGCCTTCAAACTGTGGATACGTCGCTTATATCATCCGCAGGCGTTCCTGGATCTCGGCCTCGACGATATCGCGGTCGCGGCCGTATTTGAGCCTCGAGAGCTGCTTGATGGCGGCCGTGATGCTGTCGTCGCCCTTGGCCGGAGGATACATCGCCATGTTGAAAGGACGGCTGGCCGTGTTGTCGATAAGGAGCTTGGCGTTGGCCGTATAGGCCTCGACGTTGACCAGGTCGAACGGGGTGAAGACGGGCGCGAATTCCTTGCCGAGGAAATCCGCGTCCTCCGTGCCGATGCGGAAGGCCATCATCGTACCGACGTTGCCGAAGACGGCATCGCGGATCGTGTTGTCCCCCTTCGCGGAAATCTGGCCGATGTACTGGTGGGCGATGATCAGGTCGAGTCCGTACTTGCGGGCCTCGGAGAGGATCGTGGCGATCGAGTCAGTGATGAAGTTCTGGAACTCGTCGATATAGAGATAGAAGTCCTTGCGTTCCTTGGCGTCGATGTCGGTGCGCGAAAGCGCGGCCATCAGGATCTTGCCGACCAGCACCATGCCGATGAGATACGCGTTGATGTCGCCGAGCTTGCCCTTGGAGAGGTCGAGCAGCAAGATCTTCTGCTCATCCATCGCCTTGCGGACGTTGATGGCGCTCTTCTGCTGACCGATGATCGGCCGGACGATGTCGTTGGTGATGAAGGGCGTCAGTTTGGAGGTGATGTACGGCACCATGTTGGCGAGCGAGGCCTCGCCGCCGGCTTTCTGCGCTTCCTTGAGCCAGAAATCCTTCACGACTTGCGTCTTGCACTTCGAGAGCTTGTAGGCACGGAACTTCTCGTCGGAAAGAACGCGCGGGATCTCGAGCAGGGTCGAGCCCGAAGCGGGGTCGTCCATGACGAGGATCATGGCGTTGCGCATGTACTGCTCGAACATCGGGCCTCCGGATGACTTGAGATCGTAGAGCTTGTCGAAGATCTTCAGCATCTCGTTGATGACGAAGGTCTTCTGCTCCGGATAGCGCTCGTCATATTCGAGCAGGTTGAGTCCCATCGGCCTCTCGGCGTCGGCGGGCGAGAAATAGATGACGTCGTCCGCGCGGCTCTTGGGCACGAAGCCGAGGCAATCCTGTGCCAGGTCGCCGTGCGGATCGATGACGCAGACGCCGCGGCCGGCCTCGATGTCCTGTTTGACCATCGACTTGATGAGCTCGGACTTGCCCGAGCCGGATTTTCCGATGACGTACATGTGGCGGCGTCGGTCGTCCTGCTTGATGCGCACCTGGTGCTCCTGGCCGCGATATTTCACCGCGCCAAGCAACACGCCTTCCTTGGGAAGGTTCGGCGGAGGCGGCGCCTTGCGGGCCGTCAGCCAGCGGATGTTCGGCGTCTCGGTGGAAGTCAGCGGCAAGTGCCAAAGCCCGGCAAGCTCGTCCGGCGTCATCACCATGCGGCGCCGATCATGGAAGATGCGCAGGATGAAGTCGCTGACGATGCGGCTCTTGGATTCGCTGACGCGCTTGAGGTGGTTGCCGTACTGGGGGCTGGAGAACTGGTTGAACGCGCCGATGACGTTGGACAGGTAGCTGGCCGCGCGGCCGGGGACGGCAGACGAAGCGACCAGGTTGACGTTCACGTCCAATCCGATCTGGCCGAGCTTCTCTTCCATCGATTTGACCATCTGTTCTTCGGAGGGAGACAGGCGATATTCCTTGGCCTTCTCGCCGGTCTTGGATTCGCTCTTCTTTTCGGACGCGAAAGCCGCCATCAGACCGAGCTTCTTGCGTGCCTGCTCAAAGGAGCGTCCTTGCTGCATCAGGGAAGCGATCTTCAGGCCCTTGCCGCGCCATTCCTTTTTCGCCGAACGCACCAGGACCTGGATGGCGGCGCCGTCGGCGGCGGCGACCTTGGCCAGCGCGTTGGTGAGGGCGTTCAGCGGATCGGTCTCGAGATTCTTGTAGGTATGGAGAGGAAAGAAGCTCTCGCGCCCGAATACGAGATGTGCGCTGGCTACCTCGGCCTTGGGCTGGAAAAGATTGTAATCCACGGTCTCCTCGATCTGCGCGAGCGGATACTGCGCGTGGATCTGCTGCTCCATGAATTCCTTCCGGGCCTTCGGCACGGCGACATAGAAGGTGACGAGGCCGTCCTTGGCGACGATCTCGAAACTCACGACGTCGCCGCGGCCCGAAAGCCACGCGCCGAAGCCGCGCTCCGCGCGCGACCCGCCGATGCTCTTGAAGACGCCTTCGGCCATCGCGATAGCGGCCTGGATCTCATTGAGCGACTTGTCGCGCGTGCCGGCGTCCTTGTCGCCCGCCTCTTTGGGCACCGTAAGCGTCAGGACGACGTTGTCGAAGCCGCGGGCGATCCGCGCGCGCGACGTCAGGACCTTCCGGATCACCCGGACGACGATCAGCAGGACGGCGAAACCGGCGGCGAGCGGGGCCGCCTTCAGGAGCCACGGCGCCAGCGCAGCGATGTCGAAGGAAATCATAAGGGTCCGCGCTTGCGCTTTTCCTCTTCCGCCAGCGCCATGATCTTGTCGGTCTTGATCTTGGCTTCCTGTATCAGGAAAAACCTGTTCACGCCGGGGATCATCTTCAGCCAGCCGAGGATGAGCCCAAGCGCCTCGCGCGCCTTCACCTTGGCGCCGCTCACCATCGCGACGATCTTACCCGTCACGCGCTCCCCTTCCTTGCGGAACTTCGCCTGAAGAGCCGGGTTCATCCGGGAATAAACGTCCGCCAGATCCTCCTCGAGGATGCTTTCGACGCCGCGCGTCGTGGGATCCTTGCGCGCGGCGGACGATGCCGGGGCGGGCACCGGAATCGGAGCGGCCGGAACCGGGTCAAGCGCCCGTTCAGATCCGCCTGCAGGAACCTCAAAAGAGGCGCTTGTCTCCGGTGACTCAAGCGCTCGGCCGGGCAGTTTCGGCGTCTGTTCAAAGCTGGGAGTCCCTCCGTCGGCCATAGGCGTTTAACGGCTCCAGTATACCACGGTGGTCGGACCCTTGCCTTCCTGGAGGCCATTGGGCATAGTGAGGCCGTTGCGCAAAAGGAACTTCTCAAAAGGACCGGTGCCGATGTCCAATCCCAAGCGTTCGCGTGCGTCAGGAAACGTCATACCGCTCGACGCCGGAAAAAAGGACCGAACGACGCCCATGCCGCTGACCGCGCCCGCGCCCCCTCCCATGATCGCCTGCCTCAAGGTCAAGGTCGTCATCGGCAAGGACGGCGAGGGAAAAGACCTGCCGCCGAGATGGGTCGAAGTGGCCAACTACCCGTCCGAGGGCGGCCTGGAGGCATTCTACGATCTCATCCATCGGGCGCCGGACGACAGCTTCCTGACCGCGGACGCAGCAGGCTCGATCCCCTTCGCCTCGATCGTAGCCATCCGACGACCCAAGGACTCGTGCGAGGAGTTCCCGGTCAAGGTGGGCGCTTCGCCCAACGGATCGCCGAAACTCCACTATCGGAGGCTCCGCGTGAAGTTCGGCCGCAACCGAGACGAAATCGTCGACATCGCCAACGTCCCTTGGAGCGAGAACGGCATCGCGCACTTCGCTCTCTTGATAGGAAAGCATCGCCGCTGCGATTTCCTGACCTCCGACTACGGCTTCCTGAACGTCGCCGGCGTCGACCTCGAGGATCTGACGATGCCTGGCGACCCGCCCACGGCCGCGCGCGCGAAGTTCCGGCCGGAAGACATCCTTCGCCTCGAGGATCTTCCGGAATGAACGAAAGCCCCGACGTCTCCGGGGCTTTTTTCGTCTTCAGGCCTTCTTGAGCCTGGGGCCTTGCTGCGTGTCCTCGACGATCCATCCCTTGGCCGCGATCTCGCCGCGCAGACGGTCGGAAGCGGCCCAGTCCTTGGCGTCACGCGCGGCCTGGCGTCCGTCGGCGAGCGCGCGCACGTCGTCGGGAGCTTCGGCGGCGGACGAGCACAGGTCGATGCCGAACGTCTCGCCGAGCGCGCGCTCGATGAACGCGCGCGCGGCGGAGGCCGCGACCGGCGTCATGGAACCGTCCTCGAGCGCCCGGTTCGCGGACTTGGCCGCCTCGTTCACGACGGCGAGCGCCTTGGAGACGTTCATATCCTCATCCATCGCGGCTTCGAACGCCGCATCGTCTGCGGCAGATGCTGCCGAACCGCCGGTGCCGGCGGAGGCTCCGAGACGCGCCAGGAGGTCGCGATAATACGCGACGGTCTTCTCGGCGGCGTCGAGACCGGAGAGCGTGAAGTTCAGCTGGGTGCGGTAGTGGGCCGAAAGCAGCAGCCAGCGGACGGCGGCGGCGGAGTGTCCCTTGGCGAGCAGGTCGTTGAGCGTGAAAAAATTCCCTTTTGATTTCGACATCTTCTCGCCGTCGACGACGAGGTAGGTGACGTGCAGCCAGTGCTTCGAGAAGATCTTGCCGGACGCGCCTTCGGACTGCGCTATCTCGCATTCATGGTGCGGGAACTTCAGATCCTCGCCGCCGCAGTGCAGGTCGATCGTATCTCCGAGGAACTTCTTCGCCATGGCGGAGCACTCGATGTGCCAGCCTGGGTAGCCGAGGATGCCCTGCGGGCCCGTCCATTGCATCACGTGATCAGGGTTGTGGATCCAAAGCGCGAAATCGGCGGGGTGGCGCTTGTCTTCCTTCACTTCCACGCGCGCGCCGGCCACCAGGTCCTCGACCGTGTTGCCCGAGAGCTTGCCGTAGCCCGGGAACGAAGCGACCGAATAGTAGACGTCGCCCTTCGGCGTGACGTAGGCATTGCCTGCCTCGATCAGCTTCTCGATGAGCGCGACCATCTGCGGGATGTGCTCGGTCGCTCGGGGATGCTCTGCCCGCTTGAAGCCGAGCGCGTCAAGATCGGCGAAAAAAGCCTTCTCGTAATGGGCCGCGATTCCGGCGGGCGTCCTGCCTTCTCGCCGGGCGGCGACTTCCATCTTGTCCTCGCCCTCGTCGGCGTCGTTCAGCATGTGCCCGACGTCGGTGATGTTCATGACCAGCTTGACCTTCTCGCCCTTGTGCTCCAAATACCGCCGCAGCAGGTCGACGGTCAGGAATGTCCTGAGATTTCCGATATGGGCGTCGTGGTAGACGGTCGGGCCGCAGGCGTAGACGGTGATTTCGCGGCCGGTTTCAGGCGGAAAATACCTCTCTTGCCGGCTCAGCGTGTCATGCAGTTTCAGCATATATGCTACAATAGCAGCAGAAACGCCCTCTAACAATATCGTATGCCCATGAACACTGCACCCCCGGCTGCCAAGGCCCTGGGAGGCATGCCGGCTTCCAAAGGCGGCTCGATCCGCGCCCTCAGCGGAATCGTCGGAATCGTGCTCGGATTCGTAGTCGGCTACGGCGTCGGCCGCGTCTCGACCGGGACGCCGATCAATCCGCTGTCAGGCTCCACGAACGGAGTGGATCCGGCCGCGCTCGCCGAGGTCCAGCAGAAACTTATCGCTGCGGGCCTGCTGACGCCGCTCCTGGCCGCCTACTTCCTGTCGCCGACGCACAA
>ERZ1292625.3097-Hain-H41-01um-R1-3097-length-14053-cov-4_pt1 | contig 14053 bp, 15 predicted proteins | sample MGYA00564400_ERZ1292625 | MGnify/ENA primary metagenome ERZ1292625 (study PRJEB36523, sample SAMEA6512639) | groundwater metagenome | collected 2019-01-08 | study: AquaDiva: Metagenomics assemblies of 32 groundwater samples | reverse complement strand
CCGTGCGTCGGTCGTCGCGCACGAGCGTATCCAGGACGGGCTCCTTGAAGCGGCTCGTGTCGCAACATCGAGTAAAATTGCAGGCGAGAAAACTAAGCAAGCCGCTGAAATCATTAGTGATGAATACGGAGCACTCTTTCTCTATGCACCACACTTTGTTTACGTAACACCGCGTGTCGCAAACCTTACCCTCGGCTCTGTCACTGCCGCTTCAGACCGCTTCAATAGCATTAGAGGTTGGTATGTCGACACCGATCGCGTCTGGCCAATCTTCAAATAAATTAAATTTAAAATTAATCATTTAGCACTATCATGAATTCACCCTCCCCATCTAATAGCCCGCACCGGCGGCCATATTCTGCGCGCCTGCCAGCCCCAGGGCCCCAAAGAAGCGCGCGACCAGACGGCCCTCTTGGCGCCCTTCCACACCATGTACCTGGCCCCCGAAGTCCACATCGTGGACCTCGCCCTCCTGGCCCAGGACGCCAACGTTTCGGTGGACGCCCAGGAGGCGGCCGAGGCCGCGGTGGCCCCGGCGGATCGCGCGGACATTTTCGCAGACCACCATCTATGCCCCGAAGTCCCGTTAACACGCCAGAAGCACGCGAAGCAGTTATGCTCCCGGCGCTCGACGCCGACACTATCCGTGTTATCCCACTTGGTGGTGTAGAGGAGGTGGGGCGAAACATGATGGCGATAGAGCTCCCTGAGGGCATCATTATCTCTGACGTTGGCTTTCAGTTTATGTCTGAGGACACGACGCCAGGCATCGACTACATATTGCCAAACACGCGTTGGCTGGAAGATAACAAAGATCGCATCATCGGCATTTTCATAACGCACGGACACTTGGACCACATCGGCGGTATCCCGTTCATCATCGATCGAATTGGAAACCCCCCCATGTACACGCAATATTTGACTTCGCTCATGATACTCAAACGTCAAGACGAGTTCCCCCACCTGCCAAAGCTCAACATGAACGTTGTTGAGGCTGGTGGTCGTGTCATGCTCATGAACAAAGCGGGCAAGAGTGTAACAGTCAAAACTTTTCCGGTGACGCACTCTATCCCCGACTCGATGGGTATCTCTATCCAAACCAAACACGGCAATGTCGTTATCTCCGGCGACCTCAAACTCGAACATGAGGACGGTGAAGCAACTGATCGAGAAAAGAAAAACTGGGGTGCCATCGGTCAAGACAAAAATATTATTTTTATTGCTGACTCAACGAACGCCGAAAAGGATGGATTCTCTATCCCGGAGTCTCGTGTGTATCAAACGATTGAAGAGATCATTCGTACGGTGAAGGGCCGCCTTATCATCGGTACCTTCGCATCACAGTTTGAGCGCATGGTGCGCATCATTGAAGCTGCAGAAAAGCTGGGTAAAAAAATTGTCCCAGAAGGTCGTTCGATCAAAACAAACCTGGAGATAGCAGAACGTTCTGGATTCTTTGTTCCTAAGAAAGGTACGATTATTCCTGGCGAGACCATCGGTGACTACCCCGCTGACAAAATAGTCATCATCTCGACTGGCGCACAGGGCGAAGAAACTGCAGCACTCATGCGCATTGCAACAAAGAAGCACAAGTACATTACGTTCTCAGAACGCGACACCATTGTCCTTTCGTCATCGGTTATTCCGGGTAACGAGATTCGCGTGCAAAAGCTTAAGGACAATCTCCTTCGCTACGGACTCACGCTCATGCACTATCGCTCGTCAGACGTCCACTCGACGGGTCACGGTAACACGGGCGAACTTGTCTGGATGCGAAAACAAGTAAACCCAAACTTCTTTATGCCCGCGTACGGCTTTCACTCAATGCTCCGCTATCACGCGGCTGCACAGATTAATGCCGGTTTTGCACGAGAGAACGTTATCATCCCCGACAACGGTACCGTGATAGAAATTAAAAACGGCACCGAACTTACAGTGAGATCTGAAAAAGTACCTTCAGGTCCCATGATGGTTGATGGCTTCTCTATTGGCGACATGCAAGAGGTGGTTATTCGTGATCGCCAGGCCTTGGCATCTGACGGTATGTTCGTCATTATCGCGACGGTTAATCTGCGCACCGGCACACTTAAAAAGTCACCGGACATTATCTCTCGTGGCTTTGTCTACCTCCGTGAGTCGCAAGGGCTCCTGCAAGAGACTCGCCTTCTCGCGACCAAATCTATTGAAGAAATGGCGAGCGGCATGAACCCGATCGACCTTGAACTCATAAAGAGCAAGCTCACTGACGATATCGAACGCTATCTCTTCCAAAAGACTTCCAAAAAGCCAATGGTCATCCCCGTATTGATAGGTGTGTAGGCAGTTTGACAAATCTCAAAATCAAGAGTATAGTCTGGTCATGAGCATCCACGACCGAGAAATCTCTCGCATAAATGATAGAATAAGATTCTTGAACCGGAACGGAATTGCTGCGGCGTTCAACCGCGAAAGGGTCGGCCAGCTGAAGTGGCAGCGAGGTAACGCAGAACGCGCTCGTGCAAGTGACGCATTTTGGGCAGATCACAGAGCACGGACGTCTCGGAGCCGCCTTAATTCTCGCTCTTCGCGCTTTCCATCCAGATCACGCTTCTCTCGATTCTAATTTTTTGTACGCAGAGCACTGTATACTTTAAGAATGTTTCGGTTTCGGTCTAGGTTTGCGACTTTAGGGCTCGCAAATTTTCTCGCACAGTACCACCACTATTTGATTGCGTTCGTCCTTTCCGCATACCTCGTTTCGTTTGTTGGCGAGGCGAACGTTGGCTATGCAGTCGCCGGTGGCTCGGTGATCGCTGCACTCGCACTTCTCGCCGTGCCTGCTATTTTTTCTCAGTACGGGACAAAGAACGTGCTCACCGTTCTGGCGCTCGCGCAAATTGCTACACTTCTTGGACTTTCACTTGCTGATAACACCGTCGCGGCCATCATTCTGTATTCGCTCCAAGGTGTTTTAGCTTTCACTATATTTATCGGCATTGATCTTTTGGTCGAGTCACAGACCATGCGCGAAAATCAGACGGGCAATGCGCGTGGCATTATGCTCACCATCACAAACCTTGCTGTGATTGCGGGTACGCTGTCTTTGTCATATCTCGCTACACAATTTGACTACAGCAAGACGTTTATCGCGGCGGCGCTTATCCTTGTGCCCTTTGTCTATATGGCGATTCAAAAACTGCCAAACCTCTCGCACGCTGCCCCACCATCGCATGTGCTCCCCACCGCCCTTATCACCGAGATTATCCGAAGCCCGACACTCCGCGCTACGGTTGCAGCACACTTTCTACTTCAACTTTTCTTTTCATGGATGCTAGTCTATTCGCCCATCCTTTTACACGATTACATACGTTTCGGTTGGGACGATATTGGGTTATTGTTCACCTTCGCGATGATCCCCTACATTGTCCTAAACTATCCGTTGGGCTATATTGCGGACCGTTGGCTCGGAGAAAAAGAAATTCTTATCGTGGGTTTCTTGGTCCTCGCACTCACCACGCTCATGATGTCATTCATAGACGGAGTTTCGTTTTCTGCGTGGGCGACCGTACTTATTATGAGTCGCATCGGTGCAGCCATGGTAGAAACCATGACTGAGACACACTTTTTCAAGCATGTAAGCGAGAAAAATCCCGCCGCTATCTCTACCTTCCGTATGCTGCGACCCATAAGCGGTATTATTGGCCCTTTGATTGCTGTGCTCACCCTCTCAACACTCACCCTCCCCGCGTCGTTTGCAGTATTTGGCATCATTATGCTTCTCGGTGTCCCCGTCTCGCTCGTCATCACTGACTCAAAATAATCCTTCCAATTGCATTTTCTTGTGGAGTGCTCGAACCCGAATCCTGTCGAACGGTAGCTTTGAAAGCGGAGTCCTGGCGAGGTATGCCTTGAGTATCACACCTCGTATCTCACGATCTGAGCCTTTGAACGGCTTTTGCGTTGTGTGGTGCTTTGAGCGGCGACTCGGGTTTGGGTGTGTCGATTTTAAATGCGAGCCGTAGTCCATAAGCGCCGAGTACCACTCGCGTGGATTTTTAGTATCAAGCGTATGCGTTATAAACGGCACCAGTCGTCGATCGGTGACTTTTTTTGATTTTGGAAATAGATGATGAATAAACACTGTACGCACATTGGTTTCAATCAATATCTCGGGTTTGTTAAATGCAAACACATGCACCGCAGACGCAGTGTATGGTCCCACACCGGGAAGCGTTTCAATGGGTGCTCCCCACTGTTTTGCTGCCTCCCATAAATACTTTGCGCGACGGTTATAACCGAGCCCGCTCCAGAGTTTGAGTACTCGCAACAATGGAGCTTTCGCAAGTTTTTGTGGAGTTGGAAATGCTTTAAGAAATGCTTTGTACTTTGGGATTACTCTCTCGACTTGCGTCTGCTGAAGCATCACTTCAGACACCAAAATCTTGTATGGATCGTGCGTTTTGCGCCAGGGTAAGTTATGCCTCCCGTGGTTTTTGTAGTATGCCCGCACCGATGCCTGTAACGCGCGTAAGCGGGTGCGTTCGACAGTCGTGAGGACGTGCGGGACAGATGTAGCGGCCATAGAGTACCAGTCCATTATTAACATACTTCCAATCTCGCTTGGGGATGAGAGTTTCAAGATCGTGTGAAATCTTTTTTAAATCAGTATGCGTGGTTAGACCAAAACGCCGCGCAAAGCGCTTAACATGTGTGTCTGTCGGGATACCGTCATACTGTTCATACAGCTCGCCGAGAACTACATGAGCCGTCTTGTAGCCGATACCAGGGAGAGCCACAAGATGACTTTCAATTCTTGGAACCACACCTTTATATTCGCTAGCCACTATTTTTGCAGTAGCAATAATCGCTTTTGTTTTGACCCTAAAAAATGGGATAGATGCGATGGCTCTTTGAAACGCGACAGGTTTTGCTTTTGCAAAATCACGCGGCGTCTTATATTTCTTAAAAAGCGAACGCGTTACTCGATTCACGACTTTGTCGGTACATTGTGCAGACATAATGACCGCAACAACAAATTGAAATGGCGTGTCATACAACAACTCGCTCTTGGGTTTTGGATATACTTTTTTAAGGTAGGTAACAATCTTCACAGCTAATTTTTTCTTAATCACAAGATTTATCGTAACCATCGCCCACGGCCAAGCATAGCCATCGCCCACATTTTTTCTTCATACGCATTCCAATGCCTAATTCTCTCTCCCTCTTTATCATTTAAAAGCTCCACTATTATTTGTGCGGGCATAAGAACATTTTTCTCGGTGTGGCTGCCTATAGAACGCGCCAACACTCCAAATGTCCTGCCTGCTATTCTCTCTAATACGCCCATAGTGGCACTTTAGCGTAAGGCAGTGAGGTCAGCAAGAACCTCGCCAGCATGGATGTCGGGCTTCACTTTTTCGTACACTTTGGCTATTTTCCCTTGCGGGTTTACGAGAAACGAGGAGCGGAGAATGCCCATATACTTTCGACCCATCATGCTTTTCTCGGCCCACACACCATATGCACTAATCATCCCCTTCTCGGGGTCAGCAAGGAGTGTAAACGGGAGATGATACTTGGTTGCAAACTTTTTATGAGATGCGACAGTGTCTGCCGACACACCAAAGACTTTTGCGTTCAACTTTTCAAAACTGGGAAAGGTATCTCGGAGCTGACATGCCTCTTTGGTACAGCCCGGCGTGTCGTCCTTGGGATAAAAATAAATCAGCACCCAAGAACCCTTGAGCGCTGACAACGTGTGCTGAGTATTATCTTGGTCAGGAAGCGTAAAATCTGGAGCATTGTCCCCTACCTTGAGCATGAGCTCATTCTACCCTATCCGTGACGAGGATTATGCTGCACTCTCAGTATGCCCTGCAGCACCGGTGGACGACGACCCCCCTTGGTGCTCATCCCTTCGCTAACACGATGAATGATATCGCTCGCCACCGCTATGACATGCGGATGATGTTGTGTGCCGAAGCTGTGCAAAAAAGGATTCGAGGCTTCGGACAACGAGATTTTTTTGTCTTCTTTGTTAATCATAAAATTTCAATGGATTATTTGGAGACTATACCTTAGCCTCCAGCCAAAATCAAGCTCGCAACGCGCCTACCTTCGTCAATGGCGCCATGCACCGTCGCTGGAGCGTCGCCAACTGAGCTCGCCTCGCCTGCATAGTACACGGTATCTTCAAGATCAAGACGCAGATGTTCACGTTCATTGGTTTGTCCCACCGTTGGGTATGAATATGAGCCACAGGCAAACGGGTCATCGCTCCAAGTAAAATGACGTGCGTGCACAACTTTTTCTCGAATGTAATTACCTAACCCATCTGCTAGCTCATTGATGCCGTACGCTATTGCAGCCTCGTCTCCCATTTCAGTGAGCGCTGTCGCACGACTCCCGCCGCTAAAACCTACTATGATGGTCTCACCACCGAATACTCTCTGCCACCAGTGGCCGACTAATCCAGCCGTTGCAAGAAAGGGGAAATACTCAATGCGAGAGTTGAGCCACAGTGTTAACTTTGTTGTATCGCCAAAACCGATCTTCTCCACTGCCTCCCAAAATGTGCCGGGGACGTCTGGGCTGAATGTAAGAGTTCTTTTTTTGAGCACGCCAAGCGGGACGGTGACGACTATCTTTTTTGCATGCACCGTACTCTCGGTAGTGTGCGCCATAACACCCCCCTCTTCCCACACAACGCGCTCGACGGGCATACTGAGTCGAATATCGAGGTCACGTGCCAAGTACTCGGTGACACGATCATACCCTTGGGGCAAGAAATAATTTACGACGCCATCATTAAATTCGCCATCCTCCGATACAATACCAAGGGTGCTAAGTTTGTCGGGATCAGCTGCATTCAAGTCACCAAACTCCCGCCCTTTATAGAAAGTCGCCTCTGCATCGCTGTTGTTGGATTTTAAGTACTCGTCGATAGAAATGTCGGGGCCAGTGTATGACCAGAGTTGATCATCCGTAAGCGCAAACCGTTTAAAAAGTTCGTTGGTATCTTCTCTGATTCTGCCACCGCCACCAAACTTTCTATAGCTATCTACCGACTCCCGGTCCCAATAGGCAGTTTCTATATTCTGCCCACAAACAATATCCCACGTTGAAACATCAGCACCATGGATAAACTCAGCCCCGCGCTCGACAATGCCTCGTGTGCGATCCGTTGAAACGCGGCCGCCGATACGGTCACGCGCTTCAAGGACGATAACCCGCTTCCCTGCGTCCGTGAGTGCCCGTGCTACAGCGAGCCCGCACGAGCCCGCACCAACCACAATGACATCGGCGTCCATGATTTATAACTTCTTTGCAGCGATAAAGACGGTGTAGTTAAACTTGAGGTCTTGAATTTTTTCGTCCAAAATGTCGAGTCCGTACACCTCCGCCGCGCGCGCAGACGCAACAACTGCTGTAGTCGGCGGGAGCGTGCCTTCTGCTAAGTCTTTTGCGGCGGTGGCAGTGTCCACATACTCTCCCACCTCGATCGTTGGCCACTGACGGGTTAGGTACATGCGGCATTGTCGGAGCGCCTGACGCTGAGACACAATTTTAATGATGTTCGATGCGTGTGAGCCCTTTACGCCGAGCAACATATGATCGACAGCGATTTCAAATATCTTATCAACTTTAAAGCGGTGCTCTGCGATCGCCGGTAGGTACTCCGTCACGACACCTCCATTTGAGTTCTCGATAGCGAAGACCCCAACGTCTATGGTACCCGTCTCGACTGCATCAAGCACTTCTGACGCTTGCGTCAAATACTGAAGTTCGGGATTCTCATCCCCTGCCTCTGTCGCATACGTGAGCGCTGCTTGTTCAGAAAAAGATCCGGCAACGCCCGACAGCCCTATTTTCATATTATCTAAGTATATCGTGCCCATGATAGAATGACCATAATGAGCGATTTTAAAATGCCGACTGAAGAGGAATTGAAAGCAAAATTAACCCCTGAGGAGTATCACGTCCTTCGCGAAGGCGGGACAGAGCTCCCCAATTCCGGTGCGTACGTTGATACGAGAACTGACGGAACGTATGCCTGCAAGGTGTGCGGTAACCCCCTTTTTCCATCGACAGCAAAATTTGACACGAATATACCCGGCCTTGCTGGATGGCCAAGCTTTGAAGATGCGCTCCCTGGCGCCGTTGTTATGAAGGAAGACACAACGCTTGGCATGCATCGAACAGAAATCACCTGCGCGCGCTGCGGTTCGCATTTAGGTCACCTTTTTGATGACAAATCTGAAACAAAAACCGGTAAGCATTATTGTGTAAATTCAGTGTGTCTTGATTTAGAAAAAAAACCATGAACGAAGAAGAGATACAAGCAAAGCTCACTCCTGAGGAGTATCGTGTCATGCGCGAAGGAGGGATAGAAGATCCATATACGGGTGATTTTTTAAACGATGGTCCTCCGGGTACATACATTTGCAAACTGTGCGCACAGCCACTTTTTGAATCGACTGCGAAATTTAACTTACTCACAGGGTGGCCATCGTTTGATCGAGCGATAGACGGCGCCGTGGAGGAATACGCATCAAAATGGATGGAAAAACCTGCCGTCGGAGCTAAGTGTATGAGTTGTAAATCATTTTTGGGGCGCATTGTCGAGAGGGGGCCCACTGAGACGAATAGAAGTTACTACATATACTCAGTGGCGCTATCGTTTGATTCGACAAAAATCCCTGCTCCACGCGAAAAGCCAATCCCCGATTCTGAGATAACTACCGCTGAAACGACAACCCCATGATACCGGCGCCTTCCATTGGTGACTTTTTTTTGAAACATACAAACCCGGTTATACGTTGGCTTATTATTGGTGACGTTACATTTTATGCGGCAGTTGGCCTTCTAGCGCCAATTTTTGCAATATTCATTGAAGAGTCCGTCGTGGGCGCTGGCCCTGAGGTTGTCGGCATCGCGACAGCTATTTTTTTGATTACGCGATCGATGGTTCAAATACCGGCAGCACAGCTCGTCGATCGTATCATTGGAGATGCCGACGATTTTTGGTTTATGTTTTTGTCACTTCTCTTAAGTGCAATCGTTCCGCTTGCATATTTGATTATCAGCACTCCGCTCGAGTTGTATTTAGTGCAGTTTATCTATGGTGCACTTTTGGCATTTAACTACCCTTCGTTCTACGCGCTGTTTACAAAATATATTGTCAAAAACCGAGAGGCCACTGCTTGGAGCATCTATCAAACATTCCTCGACTTGATGATGGCGGCGGCGGCGGCCGTGGGTGGTGTCGCCGCATCGTACTTTGGGTTTACTGCTGTTATTCTTGGCGTTGTCGTTATTGGAGTGCTTGGGTCGTTACTTCTTGTGCCGATACGATCCCGCCTACGGATCAATCAACCGACTGTTTAAGCTACGGGAAGCGTAAACCAGAAGGTTGAACCCTTGGCGTCTCCAACTGAAGTGACACCAATTTTGCCTCCGTGCTTCTCGATAATGTTTTTTGCAATGCTAAGCCCAATACCCACACCTTCTGTGTCAGCACGCTTTGCTGCATCTGTGCGGTAGAAAGAGCTGAAAATTCTTGATTGATCACTATCTGCAACGCCGATCCCTGTGTCTGCAACTTCGAATCGCAGCCTATTCTTTCCTTCCCCCCTTAGAGTAATGCGCACGGAGCCACCCTCTCTGTTATACATAACCGCGTTTTCAATCATCACATCCACCACTGAGGCGATTCTGCCCGAGTCTCCTATTGGCTTTTGTGTGTTTGGATCAATTTGTGTAACTACCGACAAGTTTTTTTGTTTTACCTGTGAATCAAAACGAATCAGTGCGTTCTGGATGGCGACTGATATATCAACTGATTCTTTTTTGTATCCGTAGGCCGTGTCCTCGGTATGTGCCGCTTCCATCAAAATATTAGTGAGCTCAATGAGCCTATTGTTAGCTACGTCGATACGCATCAGCCCTTCCTTGAGCACTGCGTCTCCGCCTGCCCGCTCAAGGAGCGTGGGGATCTCCCAGCGCGTTCGTGTAAGTGGTGTCCGCAATTTGTGTGCCGCAATGGTGATAAATTCGTATTTCAATCGATCTGCATCCTTTGTTTGTGACCACACCAGGCGTGCGATAAGCACAGAAATAGCTGAGATAAGGAGTGGGAGCGTCCAGAACTGGAGCCACGGCAGCGTTGATACGAGATAGTCATTCAACAAAATGACAAACGCAAAAAATGCAGCGACAGTCCCGATAGCTATCGCATAATAAAACGCGTGGCGCACCACGAGCCTTACATCAAGTAAGTGGTGCGTAAAGATACCGTATGCGACCGGAATAAGATAAAACCCGAGAAACATGCCCACAATTGGGTCAACGGGAATATTGTAGACTAACGCAAAGTTTGAACACCCGATCGCATAGCCCACCATGAGCATAAAAATAAAATATTCATACCGCTTGCGTTCTGGACCGACAGCATGAAAATATGAAACAACAAGGACAATAAACGCGACAAGCGGTGTGAGGATAAAGTGCATCAGCATGGCGGTATATAGCCAGCCAGGCTCTAAGTAGTAATAGAAATAAAGTTTGGGCAGCACGGTCGGCAAAAAAGCTACAGGGTTAATCCAGGCGTATACAAAAATAAGGAACCCAGAAATGTACGTCAAAATGATGAACCACTGCCAGTCCGTGTCCTTTTTACAAATGTACAAAATGAGATGGACGCTGGTCATTGCAATAAACACATCAAAGATATTTAAAAACCACCAAAAGTACGCGGCGTAGTACTCGGTCTGTAGTGACGCGATGATAAAATTAACCTGATAGACTAAGCACGCGAGACAGAGAAACAAAAAGAGTTGGTTTGCACGACCACGCATATTACTGAAGAAAACAAAAAAGCCGCCGACAAGAATCATTACCGCGGACACCGCGTTGCCGCCAAGCGTAATGATAAGCTGGTCAGAAAGTCCAAACATTGGTTATACGGCATTTAAGGAGGGCGGGGCTCCAACAATTTCTTTAACCATACTTGAAATACTGGTCGGCATGGTAACCGCTTTGACAAAAAAATGAAGAGCACCGAGATCCTTTGCCCTCTTTACATCACTCTCCGAATTCAAATTAGACAGCACGACGATGGGTATTTTCGACGTAGCGAGGTCCGCCTTAAGTTGGCGCAGGACTTCAAATCCTTCAATTTTTGGCAAAAGGAGATCAAGGAGTATAAGATCTGGCTTCCACTCGCGCGCAACTTTAAGCCCTACTTCTCCGTCTGGTGCCTGCATAACATCGTATCCCACCTGAGACAGGACGTTCTCCAAAGTATCTGCAAAAAACTTCTCGTCTTCTATGTACAAAACGCGCTGGGCAACTGCCATACCCCTCAGTATAGCGTCTCTATTTGAGGTCAAGGATTACGTCCACGGTATCCCCATGTTCCAGCCCCTCCATGCGGCGAATGGAGGCTTTGACCGGTAGAAGGTAGGTGCCCGACTTTTTGTCTGGAAATACGCTTGTATCGAATGTTGAACCACCAATTTTGGCACGCACCCGCACTGACCCCCACCCTCGTTTCACCTTGATTTCTTTCCCGATCTTCGCCGACTCAGCTTTCGGCACGCTCACAAAGTGCCACGCCGCCTTCTCTCCTGGCCACCGCCATAGCTTTGCTTTGAATTTAAGGCGCTTCACACGCCTAGTATACGGCGTGCACACCCCATCAAACTATAGGACATATTCGGGCGAATTAGCCTATGAACTTAGAAAATCTGCTTTCGTCGCACGAGATCATTAAAGATATTGTTGGGGAACCTTCTCCCGTCGTGGGTTTCAAGGGTAAAATCTCCCTTCTTCGTGTGGATATATTTAGGAAGATCTCCCTTCTTAAAGATATCCACCACTACATAATCGAGCTTTCTATGCTTTGGAACATCTGCGCCAAGCGACAACTTCCTCGCCGTCCGCTCTGCATCTTGTAGAAGCTTTTGTTTTCTCGCTTCTGCACCCGGCAAAAGCAAGTCCATGGCGGTGATCGCGCAGCGACGCTGTCCAGATGCGCATGCTCTGCTGCCATCAGGATAGTGAAATGTCTTGTACATACTAGCGATATTATTCCAATGACCTTCACCTGTCAATTGTTGTTACTTCAGCGAATCAAATACACTTTTTAGAATGCTTGATACGCTATTCTTGGGAGGCGGCCACGAACCAGGTTCAAGCTCGCGAATGTCAAGACATTCAACAAAAATGCTTTTTGGGTTACGTTGGTGGACATCACGTGATGAGACAGTTCTCACCTCCATAACACCATCCTTCATGCCGTGATAAAAACCTCTCACTTTTTCAAAAGATCTTTTAGTAACAACAATGGGAAATGTGGGTTCAATATGATATTTCGTTAGGAGAGACTGAATATACTCTTGTGAAAACACCCGCTGATCTGCAACTTCGTAGGAGGGCATGTGGACTACCGTCTTGCCTTAGCGCGGTCGTTCTCGGACAAGTACATCTTGCGCAAACGAACCGACTTTGGCGTAATTTCAAGATACTCGTCATCAGACATAACTTCAAGTCCACGCTCAATCGTGAGTTCGTACGGCGGCGTGAGTGCAATGGCGTCGTCAGAGCCTGATGCGCGCATGTTGGTGAGCTGTTTGCCCTTTGTCGGATTAACGATCATTTCTTCACCTTTTGAGGTATTCCCCACTACCTGACCCTCATACACTTCGACGGCCGGCCCGACATACAACATCCCGCGATCCTGGAGGTTAAAGAGCGAAAAGCCGAGCGCCTTACCACTCGCCATGCTGATCATCGAACCCACCTGCCGCTTCTTTATCTCTCCCGCATATTCTTTAAACGCGATAAAACGCGACGACAAGATCCCCTCGCCCTTCGTATCAACAACAAACTGATTTCTGTAGCCTAGGAGACCGCGTGTTGGGCCCTCGAATATCATACGCACTGTGTCCCCATGGACACGAAGATCGTTCATAACAAACGCACGTGTACCAAGCCGTTCTATAATCGCACCCTGAAATTCACTTGGCGTATCGATGACCACCTCTTCGTACGGCTCTACTTTAACGCCATTCTCTTCTTTTATGATTACCTGCGGCTGACTCACCTGCATCTCATATCCTTCGCGGCGCATATTCTCAAGCAATATTGAAACGTGGAGCTCACCGCGTCCAAAGACGCGAAAGGTGTCGTTACCCCCAAAGTCAACACGAAGACCGACATTGATCTCGAGTTCTTTTTCAAGGCGTTCGCGGATCTGACGATTAGTTACAAATTTGCCTTCCTTACCTGCAAAGGGCGAATTGTTAACAAGAAAGTTAAGTGCAATGGTTGGCTCGTCAACGTGGATTGACGGTAACGGCTCAACGTTCGCATCCGTTGTTATCGTCTCGCCAATGTAAACATCGGGGAGTCCCGCTACGAGGACGATATCCCCTGCTTCTGCTCGCTCAGTCTCGACACGCTCGAGACCATTAAAAGAAAAAACTTTGACGGTGCGGCCAGTACGTGACGCGCCATCTGCTTTTTTAATGATGACGTTCTGGTTTGGCATAATCACGCCCTCGTATACGCGACCAACAGCGAGACGTCCTAAGAAATTATCGTACCCAAGGTTGAATGGCTGAAATTTGAGTGGTGTACCCTCTGGTGTCGGACTCTGCGCTGCAACATGTTCAAGCACGACATCGAGAAGCGGTGTCAGGTCTTTACGTTCGTCATCCAGTTTTCGCATCGCAACGCCATCACGACCGATCGCATAGACGACTGGGAAATTAGACTGTTCGTCATTCGCTCCAAGCTCGAGAAAGAGCTCTAACACCTGCTCTTCGGTGCGGTGAGCGTCCGCTGCTGGCTTATCTATTTTGTTAATAACCAAAATAGGTTTGAGACCGAGCTCAAGTGACTTTTTAAGTACAAAGCGAGTCTGCGGCATCGGGCCCTCCTGTGCGTCTACGATGAGCAGCACAGAGTCGATAGAGCGCAAGACGCGCTCAACTTCTGAACCGAAGTCGGCGTGACCTGGTGTGTCGACAATGTTTATCTTGGTGCCTTTGTACAGATCACTCGCATTTTT
>ERZ1292625.3095-Hain-H41-01um-R1-3095-length-14055-cov-4_pt1 | contig 14055 bp, 12 predicted proteins | sample MGYA00564400_ERZ1292625 | MGnify/ENA primary metagenome ERZ1292625 (study PRJEB36523, sample SAMEA6512639) | groundwater metagenome | collected 2019-01-08 | study: AquaDiva: Metagenomics assemblies of 32 groundwater samples | reverse complement strand
ATGATTTCGGGAGTATCTCCTGCGCTTTGGGGATCATGTCCTCATCGACAAGCGAGTCGCCGACCGAGTGGCCCTTTGCCTTAAGAAACGTATACGCCATGCCGCCGCCGACGATGAGCTTATCGACCTTGTCAATCAGGTTCATAAGAACGGCTATCTTCGATGACACCTTCGCCCCGCCGATTATCGCTACGAGGGGGCGCACCGGGTCCTCGGTGACCTTGCTGAGATAGGTTATCTCTTTTTCCATGAGAAAGCCCGCTACCGCCGGGAGGAATTTCGCCACGGTCTCGGTGGACGCATGCGCACGATGCGCAGTGCCGAACGCGTCGTTCACATACACATCCCCGTATGTCGAGAGCTCCTTCGCCATTCTCTCGCGATCGGCCGCTTCCTTCGATGTTTCCTCTTTGTGAAATCGCGTATTCTCAAGCATGAGTATACCGCCCGCAGGGAGCGCATCGACCATTTTCCTGACATCGTCGCCGATAGCGGCGGGCGCAAGCGCTACGGGTTTGCCGAGGAGCTTCGCCAGATGTTCGGCCACCGGCTTCATCGTATGCTTGCCTTCGATGTACTTCGCCTCATCGAACGCTTTTTTTTCTTTTTCCGCTTTCTCTTTCGCCTTGGCCATATCCTTCTTCGGATCGCCCAGATGCGACATGAGCACGAGCGACTTGACGTTCTGCTCGAGGATGTATCGTATCGTGCCTATCGCCGCTGTTATGCGTGTATCGTCCTGTATGACGGCATCCTTGAGCGGGACATTGAAGTCCACGCGCATGAGAACGCGTTTCCCTTTCAGGTCGATGTCGCGTACCGTCTTTTTCATAGCAGGGCTCCTCGTCAGAAAAAATCACCGTTCTGTGAACGTGCGGGTACTATATAATATCCGAACGCGTTGTCAAGATTGGCGAGCTCTCTTAAAGCCATCCGAGCCATTGCATGCTCAAAAAAGGGAAGGAGGCATCATTCGCACGAACGTTCTACTTATACCCTACCAACACGATATCATCGAATTTAACTGCCTTATTCACACCCGCTGAATACTGCAGCATAAGATAGACATTAAGATACTTCGCCTGCGGTACATTCTTCGGCGAAAGCACCATACGGCGCTGCTCATATTCATAATAATTCGTGGTACCGGCATACACTGCAGTTGAAGATATCGCATTGCTGTTCGCATCAACATACTGCATGCCAATCACATGTGTTTCTGGCTGATTCAGCGGCTTCATATATCCGGACAGTATATAATGCATATTGGTATCAACAGCTATATATCTATTCAATATTGTCGTTGACGGAGTGAATACAGTTGCGATATTGAGCCCGATCGTCCCGGACCTGCCGGAGCTTATGGTGTTCACAAACCCGGAACCGGTTGCTTTCCATGCTGCATACCCGGATTCGAAATCCTCTTGTATCAAAGTATTCGTCACAACGGTCGGTCCGGTATTATTATCAGCGAACGGCGTTGGCACCGTGCTTCCGCACGAAATGCACAGGCAGAAAATGGTCGAGATCAACACTATCAAGCCGGTTCTTATAAATATCATTACATTCCTCCGTGTTTTTTAATGCACAGGACCGCAACACAGCAGCAATAGTATATACGAAGATTTCTCATACGAGTGCAAAGTCATACCACCCGAATACACCGACACTCTATCTCCCCGGCAAGACCTTACACCGTGGCATATTTGGCCATACATAGCGCCTAGGGCATCCTTGGTCGCCGCCTACTGCGCCAAAGTCGCACACCTTGTGCCACGTGTGTTCATCGCGTGGTACATCGATGAGCTGACTTGTACTGAGCTGTAAGTGAGTCGTAATCGAACAGCCGAAATAAGGCGAACGGGTGATAAATCTCGCTACAATAGCAAGTCACTTGCCGCACCGTCGTCTGATTTGACGGAAAAAAATCGCATGGTATACTACGTCGCGAATCACCCGAAGGAAACCGCATCATGGCTGCCCCGAGAACGAACACCCCCTCCAGTAAAAGCGATTGGTCGCCGACATCCTGGCAGGCGAAGACCGCTGAGCAGCAGCCGAACTATCCCGATGCAGCTGAACTGAATGCTACCGTTGAAGGTTTGTCGAAGCTCCCGCCGCTCGTTACGAGCTGGGAGATAGAAGCGCTCAAGCAGCAGCTTGCCGAAGCCGTTCACGGCGAGAGATTCCTCCTCCAGGGCGGCGATTGCGCCGAAAGTTTCGCCGACTGCGAATCGCATATCATAACCGCAAAACTGAAGATACTGCTCCAGATGAGCCTCGTGCTCGTGCATGGCGGCAAGAAACGAGTGATCCGTGTCGGGCGTTTCGCCGGGCAATACGCGAAACCGCGCTCAAGCGACAATGAGACTCGCGACGGAGTTACACTGCCCGCCTATCGCGGGGATATGATAAACGGTACGCCGTTCACAAAAGCGGCCCGCACACCCGACCCGAAACTACTCCTCCGGGCATACGAGCGTTCGGCGATAACGCTCAATTTCATTCGTGCCCTCATCGACGGCGGTTTCGCCGACCTGCATCACCCGGAATACTGGGAACTGGGCTTCGTCAACCGCTCGCCATTGGCAGGGGAATACGCGCGTATGGTGCTTTCCATCGGCGAATCGCTGCGCTTCATGGAGACACTTACCGGCGGCACGCTCGGCGACAGTGCACGTGTCGATTTCTACGCCAGCCACGAGGGGCTCCATCTCCTCTACGAACAGGCCTGCACGCGCAGGGTCCCGCGCAGGAGCGGCTGGTATAATCTCGGTACGCATCTCCCGTGGATAGGGAATCGTACCCGCATGCTCGACGGCGCACATATCGAATATTTCCGCGGCATACAGAACCCCATAGCGGTAAAGATCAGCGGCACAATGACGCCCGATGAAGTGGTCGCACTTTGCGTTCTCTTGAACCCCGAGAATGAACCCGGGCGGCTTACGCTGATACACCGCTTCGGCGCTGCGAACATAGAAAAGCAGTTCCCGCCCATTATCGAGGCCGTCATGCGTGCGGGGAAAAGCGTGCTCTGGTGCTGCGATCCCATGCACGGCAACACGGAATCGGTCAATGGAGGCACGAAAACACGCCGTTTTGACAGGATATTGGATGAATTGCAGACCGCATTCCGCATATTGTCGGACAGCGGTACGCATCTGGGCGGCGTCCATTTTGAGCTTACCGGCGACGATGTTACCGAGTGTCTCGGAGGGGCTTCCGGTGTTACCGAGGCCGATCTGACGAAAGCGTACCGAACACAGGTCGATCCGAGGCTCAATTACGAGCAGTCTCTGGAGATGGCGCTCCTCCTTTCACGGCTCATGGCCCGCTGAACGGACGTCCGGCACCGGAATAGCGGATGGCAGCGCATCGCGCTTGACATTATCGATACGTTATGATACAGTATTGACCAGAAGGTTAGTATAAGATCTGTTCTTTTGAACGAGCCAGTCATCCGATATTCCCTTGCGATACTTCAAGAACGATATCTGATCTGCGGAGCTCAGACGAACGTATTGAGTCAACCTCCTACATTTTAGAACAGCAGGAAACACCTGCAAGAGGACATTCGCATGGCGAAAAAACTGTACGTCGGTAACCTCAGTTACACGACAACCAAAGAACAGCTCCAGGATCTGTTCGCACAACACGGACCGGTCGTGAGCGTATCGCTCATCACCGACCGCGAGACCGGCCGGGCAAAAGGCTTCGGCTTCGTGGAAATGGAAACTGACGAGGGCGGACAAGCTGCCATCGCAGCTCTTGATTCCATGCAGCTCGACGGACGCGCAATAAAGGTCAACGAAGCAAAACCGAAGACCGATTCCCCGCGCGGCGGCGGCGGCGGCAGAGGCGGCTACGGCGGCGGCGGCGGCCGCAGCTGGTAATTCAGCATCTGAGAACAAAAAAGCCGGACTTGACGTCCGGCTTTTTTTATACCCTGATCTTGCGGGAATGTGTCGCATTGCGGGAAAGTAACGCGTTGCCGGATAGTGATTGAAAAACATTTTCCCCATGATATACTAACCAATATGCGGACAAATGAGAACGAAGATCGATGCGATAGATGCGCTGATATAAGTTGTATGGGTCGACGGAAGAAGAGATCGCTATCGTGGAGGGAAAGGCAAAATGAACGCGCGGGAGAGCATGCTCATGCGTGATGGAAATCGCAGGAATGAGAGAACAAGGGGTCATGACCCCTTGTTCTGTATCGTGGCAGCAATTGTAACCGCGCGGAAAATAATATGAAGAAAGTAAAAAGCTTCATCGACCGTTTGGTGCTCGTCCTCATTATACTGAGCGTGCTGCTCTCGGCATTGTATCTTTCCAATATGTTCTTTCATTTCCTTGACGATCCGCTGTATATCCTCCGCGAGCGGCTGGATTACCTCAATACGGTGCTCTCCTCGGAGCTTATCGCGGGGCTTTCGCTCGGGTCGCTCGTGCTCGCCATCGTCATCTATATGCTCCCGAAGCTCATCGGCGGCATCAACAGAAAGGCGTATGAGCGTTCGCTCAGACTGGGCATCATATCATCGCTCGTTTTTTTTCTGTCGAACATCCTCTACACGGTCGTGCTGAAACACGGCCGCGTCTATCTCTTCATCGCCATCATCATCACCGGTATCGTAACGACCATACTCGTGCAGGTGCTTTCGCTCATGTTCGAGGACAAGGAAAAGGAAGTATCGTTTCGCACCGATATCGTATCCGGCATATCATCCGGCCTGATATTCGGCATACTGATACATGTCATCATGTTCTTCATCGATTACATCAAGCGTTATCTGCCATGACCGGCGCTGCGTTTCAGGAACTGGAACGTCACCTCCCATTCATCAGGAAGAACGCATCGCTTGCACGGCTCAATTCGTTCCGCATACGCACGCGTGCTGAGTATCTCATCGCCCCGAGAACAGAGGCCGATGTCATCGATGCGCTTCGCGCGGCGCGGGAACACGGGCTCACGGTGCATGTCCTCGGCGGCGGAACCAACGTGCTCCTCTCCGACGGCTTGATACACGGCATGGTCATCTGGCTCGGCGGCATGCGGCGATGGCGCCTTGAAGGAACGATGCTTTTCGCCGAAGGGGGCATGGCGATAAGCCGGGCTTCAGTACTGTGCGCACGGCGTTCGCTTGCCGGCATGTCATTCGCGTACGGTCTGCCGGGGAGCGTCGGCGGCGCCGTGTATATGAACGCGAAATGCTACGGGAGCGAAATAGCGGTCATACTCGTTTCGGTGCGCTACATTGACAGCGACCTTTCCATAAAGACGATCGCGCGTGCGGATATGGAGCTCGCGTACAAATCGACGCCGTTCCAGCACGGCGGGCGCATCATACTGGAAGCGGCGTTCCGGCTGACGCCCGGGGACAAGCGGGGCATACGCGCGGAAATGAAAAAGAATTTCGCCGACAGAAAAGCGAAACAGCATTTCCGTTTCCCGTCGGCAGGATCGATATTCCTCAACGACTACTCCATCGGCATCCCGTCGGGGAAGATGATCGACGAGGCGGGGCTGCTCGGTATGCGCGAGGGCGGCGCACAGGTGGCACCGTATCACGGCAATTTCATCATCAACAGGAAGAACGCCACCGCGCGTGATGTCGCCGTCCTCATACAGCGCGTTCAGGCGTTGGTGAAGGAGAAGCGCGGTATAGAACTCAAGCCGGAGGTCCGTTTCATGGGCGACTGGGATATCGATGCCGGGGGCATGTGATGGGCACAGCTAAGCTCGTTGCCCTGCTCAGAAAAAAGGGACTTATCATCACCACCGCAGAATCATGCACCGGCGGTCTCATCGCCGGAGAGATAACATCGATAAGCGGCTCATCGGATGTGTTCCAGTACGGCTTCATCACCTATGCGAACCGGGCGAAATCTGCGCTTCTCGGTGTACGCCCGCTGGTCTTTGCGCGTAACGGCGCGGTAAGCGATGTGTGCGCTAGCGCCATGGCAAGCGGCGCCCTGAAACGCGCGCATGCCGACGTTGCAATTTCCGCGACCGGTATTGCCGGCCCGCTCGGCGGTACGAAGAAAAAGCCTGTCGGTACCGTGTATATCGGCGTCGCGACAAAGCACGGCTGCAAGGCATATCATCATCGATTCACCGGCGTAAGGGCGGCCATACGCCGAAAGACCGTTGCCGCTGCGATACGATATGCCATCGAGGCGGCCTATGGCATCTAAGCGGCTTATCATCGGCATAGTCGGTGCGGCGGCAAGCGGGAAATCGCTTGGGGCAAAGATACTCGCCCGCGAACTTTGCGCCCGCATCATCGATGTCGATGCGCTCGGACATAAGGCGCTTCTCGCGAAGAAAGGTGCCATACTTCGCGCATTCGGACCGACGGTTGCGGCGAAGAACGCCATCGACCGTAAAGCCCTTGGCGCTGTCGTTTTTGCATCTCAGAAAAAGCTTTCCCTGCTCGAACATATCGTTCACCCATGGATGCGCACGCAGGTCCGAAGCACGATACGCCGCACACGAGGCCATATCATCATCGATGCCGCGCTCCTCTACCGCATGCGCCTCGATGCGATCTGTGATCGCGTAATACATATCGATGTTCCGTCATCAACGCTCGTTTCACGCCTTGTAACCTGTCGCAGGATGAAAAAAGCGGCCGCCATGCGGCTTCTTGCCCGTCAAAAAGATATCAAGCGGTCGCTTTCCCGTTCCGATATAATAATAAAGAACACTTCCGGCACCCATGCCTTCCGCACGGTGCTCAGTTTTGCTGCGAGGTTGCTATGTCGGACTATCAAAACCCGCCCCCGCCCCCCGAGGACTTCGAGCGCCATATCGTAGAACACGATATGTATGTCGTCAATCTCAGCAAAGGGCGCATTTTCCTCCTCGTTATCACCTCGCTTCTCGTCGTCGGATTGGCCTTCGCCGGCGGATGGTATTTCGCCATCAAGAACGGCGGACAGACATTCGTTTCGTTCATGCCGCGCCAGGAAACAGGACCGACGAATATCGTCGTATCGCCGGTGATACCGCGTGCAAAAGAAGAAACGGTACATGCCATCGATACGGTCAAACCCGATGAAGACACGAAGAAAAGCATACTGGATGAACTTGCCGCGGCCGACACAGCGAGCAGGAAGAAGCTTGAGGCTGACCTCGATGCGCCTGCAAAAAAAGCCGCGGTAAAGAAGACGGCAGCGGTCGAAGAAGTAGAAAAGACCGCCGATGAGACACCGGCAAAGAAAACCGCGACGAAAATAACGACTACCGCAAAAAAGGCCGCTGCAGAGACTGCCGATGCGAAAAAATCGGTATCGGGAAAAGGATTTTACATACAGTTGGCGGTGAGCGCCGAAAAAAAATCGGCGGAATACGAAGGGACTCGGCTTAAGAAGAATTTCCCGCTGACCTTCGTCCGTGAAGAAACGAACAAAAGCGGCGATCCGGTGTTCAAGATCAAAATGGGAAGGTTCGCGGCCAAAGACGATGCGGCCGCTGAGCTCGCCAAGGTAAAAAAAACCACCAGGCATAAAGACGCGTACATCTATTTTGTTGAATGATACAGTGCGCAGCCCGTCTTGCGCGGCATATACACGCATGCTATAATCCCCATCCATGAGCGAGGGAAAGAACGTCAAGCGCGTCGTCATCTACGGCGCCGGGTATTCCGGGAAGAAGATAATCCGGGAGATACTGAAAGAACGCGACTGCTACGAGATCGTCGCGCTCATCGATGACGATGCGCGGCTCAAGAACCAGTATGTACTCGGTGTAAAGGTCAACGGCGACATCGGCATACTCCCCTTCGTCCTCGAACGCTTCGATGTCGATGAGATCATCGTCGCCATCACCTATTTCACCTCGTCGAAATTCCAGTACCTCATGAACGCCATCAAGGGCCGCCGGATCACCGTGCGCACGGTGCCCTCGATAATGGAATTGACGAACGATGATTTCAGCATCGATGAGGTGCGTGAACTGCGCATTGAGGACCTGCTCAACCGCGGCGAGGTGGAGATAGACAGCCATCGAACGGAACGCATGCTCCGCGGGAAGACCGTGCTCGTCACCGGCGGCGGCGGGTCTATCGGGAGCGTCATCGCGAAGAAATCGCTTGAATACGGCGCTGAGAATCTCTTTCTCCTCGGCCACGGTGAGAACAGTATTTTCGAGACGATGCGCCAGCTCATCGCCGCCTTTCCCCGCGCGCATATCACCCCGATCATTCTCGATGTAAAGGACAGACGCGGGATGGAAGGGCTTTTCCGCTCGGTGCGTTTCGATACGGTGTTCCACGCCGCTGCGCACAAGCATGTCGGCCTCATGGAAACGAATGTGCGGGAATGTTTCGCCAATAATGTCATTGGCACAAAGACCGTCGCTGATGCGGTTCTCGCCGCAGGCATCGCCCGTTTCGCCGCCATATCGACCGATAAAGCAGTCGATCCGGTATCGGTCATGGGGATATCAAAACGCATCGTCGAACGGTATCTCTTTTCGCTCACGCCGGAAAAAACGGCCATTGCCACGGTGCGTTTCGGTAATGTGCTCGGGAGCCGCGGCAGCGTGGTGCCGATATTCGAACGTCAGATAGAGGCCGGCGGACCGGTGACCGTTACGAGCAGGTCCATCAAACGATATTTCATGACCATAAGCGAAGCGGCATCGCTCGTCATTGAGGCATCACGTCTCGCATCCGGGAACGAACTGTTCGTTCTCGACATGGGGAAGCCCGTGCGCATCGCCGATCTCGCCAAAGAGCTCATTCGCCTGAAAGGGAAAGAGGGCGCGGTATCGATACGCTATACACATCCGGGGAGAGCCGAAAAGATCAATGAGTCGCTCTTCTATGCGTATGAAAAACGAAGCCGATCGGAACACAGGAAGATATGGCGCGTGACCGACGGCATTCCCGAGAACGGTTTCTCCGATGCCGTACAGCAGATCATCGCACGCTATGAGAATATGCCCGTTCGCTCATTGAAACAGGCGATGACATCGCTCGCTGTAACGCACGGACGATGAAACACTTTCTTGTAACACAGAACGCGGATCACTTTTCAGGCAAACGCTCGCAGAACATCCTATTACCCCGCCGCGACGCCGAGAGGCTCGCTCGATCAGAAGCATCGATATTCCTCTACGATCGGCGATGCTGCCGCGTCTTCGGCCCTTTCGGTGCGGGTTCGGCACGCAAGGCACGCAACGGGAAATATGCGGTGCGCATGCTTCACGACAAGGCATACCGCCGCAGCGCATTCCACCTCATCGACACCAGAGACTTCTCGCTCTCGCCGCTTACCGGACCGGAAGCGGATATCCTCACCGGAAAATTACGCGCAGCGAACGGAAGCGCCAATGCCGTGCTTTCAGCGGTGAGGGCCGGGAGATCATATTCACTCACCTACTTCGAACACTCGTCGCATCCGCTCATCCTTTCATCGTCGGTAGCCCTCTCGCCATCGCTCATACATTCGCTTCGAACAGTATACCGCCGCATCCATGAGGCGCCGCGAACCGGCATCGATGCCCGTCAGGGATCGAGGACGCTCGGTGCATCGTTCTTCTCCGCGCTCTTCAGCGGCTCCCCGATAGCAGAACGCATGGCGTCGCGCACGGGAAGCGTATACATCGATGTCGATACGGATACCGGCGCATTGCCGTGGGAACTCATGCATGACGGCGTATCGTTCCTCGCCGACAGCATGCTCATCGGGTTCATCCCCCGCGGGGAGCATCGCGAGCGTACACCGAGAAAACAGATATCCGCAGCCATTATCGCCGCCGACGGGCTTGCTCACGCCGGGACGGAAGCGAACGCCGTATACGAGATGGCATCGCGCTGCCCGGGTGTTACCTGCGAATGCATACGCACGCCCGTCACACCGCTTGCATTCTCCGCCATTCTCTCCCGCAGCGACATCGTGCATGTCATCTCGCACGGCACCGGCTCCGCGCTTTCGCTTCGCGGGAAATACACGATACGCGATCTGGTATCGGCATCGTCCATGCCGGCTGTCGTCGTTCTGCACACCTGCACATCACGGCCGGTCAATGCCGCCGATACGGCACATCTCGCACCGGCGCTCATTCGCAGAGGCGCGCATACCGTCATTGCGTCAATGGGCGCTGTTGCGGACGCTTTCGATGTACGGTTCGTCGGGGAACTCTACGCATCGCTCTTCGCGGGCGAATGCGCCGGTACGGCCTATCGCAATGCGCTCATAGTGTCAGGGGAAGACGCGATACTGCGCTACCGGTTCTTCGGCGCGTCGGGCACGAAGCTCTGACACTGCTCTCTCACGCAGAGAATATGATGGCCCGCAGAATGCTCATCCTTTCTCTTCTCCGTGAGCTTTGTGTGCTCTGTGAGAGATAATATAAGAATATTTCTCACGGAGTTCACGGAGGATCGGAATATGTCTCGCTGCTATTTTTTCAGGACCGTAATCTTTCCACCGGCACTGGCATCGCAAAACGCTACGTAAAATGTAGTGGATGTTCTGCTTCCAAGTAAGATGATCTCCGTTGCCGCAGATGATGAAATGCCATAACCGTACTTCGCCCATATTCCATTGTCGTATCGCACAACCGTCAACTTATTATCCCTTGTCCCGTCAGAGAACGCCAGATGTGGAACATTATCCTTGTCCACCGCTATCGATATCCACGCCGCCGCACCTTCGGATGCTGTTGTGCCAAGTGTCGACCATGATGTTCCGTTGAATTTCCGAACAACCGCTTTATTCCCCTGAGACTGATCCTGATACGCGACGTATATATTCTCAGCGCTATCTACAGCCATTGAGATATATGCCGCCGCACCGGCAATATTTGTACTCGCACCAAGCGCCCCCCAAGTCCCCGTATTATCTCCCGATCCAGCGCAGCGCTGAACTCCAACGGCACTTGGAAGTGTATATGCTACATACGCATCACCGGTAACAGTCCCCGCGACTATTGCGATATCGGTCGGAGTGCTTTCTGCAAATATTGCGGGTGACCCCAAGTCCGATTGAGAATTCGTTCTCGTTACTTTTAATGTTACCCCGGTAAAGCGACACGTAACATATGCCTTTTTATTGCTCACCGGAGATACTGCAACACGTATTTTATCGTTGTGGCATGGCGCAAAGTTTCCGCTCGTTTGCCATGAGCTCCCGTCGTATTCCCGAACAAACCCCTCAAGCAATGGGTTCACCGAATAGAGGACAACCGGCCGGGAGCTGGTAGTATTTATTGCCAATGCAATTCCGATCGACTCCGTCGGCCATATAAGAATACTCCCGCCAGTCTTGGTCCAACCGAGTGTATTTATCTTACCGCACACCGTATCACCGGAGGCCTCTTTGAAAGCGACATATACATCCCCGCCAACACATTGAGCAGCAAGCATAGATCCGGCCTGAGGTGTTGCTCCACTCGCTACAGTAGTCCACGCAAATGCCCCGAGCGGGTCCCACGGATTCGAGCGCTTCGAATTATCCACGAACTCGATGCATCCCGTAAAGAAAACCGATATCGTGACAGTCAGTATTATAATCCTTTTCATCGTCATCCCCCTTAAAAAGCGTACGAGAACGCGAAAGACATGCCGTCAGGTGCCGGAAGTATGTATCCGCGCAGGCTCCCCTTCCCTTTACCGTCCGGTGCTTTCTTCGTATCCGTGGTATCGGATTTTTTTACTTTTGTCGGATCGAGCACCGCGTCGGGCGCAATGAGCCACAGCGCGAAAAGCCCCGCCGCGATACCGTACATGGAGAATCCGGATATGTTCAGGATAGAGCCGATATTCATATTATCACGATAGACGGTAAACTTCGCATCGAACATGCTCTGCGGCTGATAGCCGGTAATGGCAAGGTATTCATTCCTCGCCGTGGTGGCGCTGCTCTGCAGAAGCACGCCGGTAACATTAAGACCGCCGCCGAGCACGGCCGCACCGATGCTGCTGAGAAGGAGCACCGGCTTCGCCTCATTGGGCTTGGTATCGCCGGAATAGATGTACATGGTCACTATCTGCTGCTCAACCGATGCGCGGAAATCGACGCCCGTCTCTTTCTTCACGGCATCAAGCACATCGTTCCCGGCGCGGTCCATTTCATCAAGGAGCGCATCCTTGCTGCCCCGTACCTTGCGTGTGCGCGATGCCAGTATCTTCGTTGTTTCGACATTGAGCATATTGACGGTAATGATGAAGGTCTCGCCTAAACGCGCGATAGTCCCGGTGAACATATACTGCATGTTCAGAATACGCCCGAGCTCAACGGCGCAGGAAGACTCGGTACACCCGGTCTGCTGGAATTCCTGCTCCTTCAGTATCTTATCCATGTTCGCACGGTCGACGACGGTGAAGAAATCCGTGGTGACGAGCCAGGAGCGGAACACATCGGAAAGCGATGAGGCCTCCTGCCTGCTTATCCCTTCCTTGCCGACAAAATCGATGACCGCAACATTCGCCTTGAGTTTTTTATCCGCCCCGCCGGATTGTGCCGCGCCGAAGAGCGAAGATACGATGAGCATCATGAACAGGTATACGATCCGCCCCATAGGATCCCTCCGTAATTATCACAGTTCCACGTTGGATATATCCCGGATAATAGCGCAACGCCGAAAAAATGCAACTGGATTTCTCATTGCTATTTTATACCCATGCGGTACAATGCCCGAAATATCCGGTTCGACGGGAAACGCCATGAAAAAGCTCTGGGAAGGCCGTTTAAGCGGCGAAAAAGACAAAGCTATCGAAGAATTCAACGCCTCGATACATTTCGACAAGCGCCTCTACCGGGAGGATATTCTCGGCAGCCGCGCCCATGCGAAAATGCTCGCGAAGATAGGCGTGCTCACGGATAAGGAATATCGGGATATCGATGCGGGGCTCACTGCGGTAGAGGGCGCCATCGAAAAAGGCGAACTCCCCTTCACCGCCGAACACGAGGACATACACACCCATATCGAGAACGCGTTGCGCGAACGCATCGGCGATACGGCGGGGAAGCTTCATACCGCGCGGAGCAGGAATGATCAGGTCAATGTCGATATACGGCTCTATCTCAAGCGCGAGACGAACGAGATACTGTACGAGCTTCTCTCGCTCGAACGCGCGCTCCACAGCATCGCCGCAGCGCATGCGGATACGCTCATGCCCGGCTACACGCATCTGCAGCCGGCGCAGCCCATATCGCTCGCGCATCTCATACTCGCTTATTTCTTCATGCTCTCGCGCGATATCGGCCGACTGCAGGACTGCCTTGCCCGTATGGACATCCTCACCCTCGGGAGCGGCGCGCTTGCCGGGCTCAATTATCCCCTCGAGCGCGAGATGACGCGCAGCGAGCTCGGATTCGCCCGTGTGAGCGAGAACGCCCTCGATGCGGTTTCCGACCGCGACTTCATCATCGAATTCCTCGCGGACACCGCGATACTCTTCACACATCTTTCACGCATCGCCGAAGACTTCATCATCTTCAATTCGAACGAATACCGCTTCATCGAACTTTCCGACAGCTACGCCACCGGTTCATCGATAATGCCCAACAAGAAGAACCCCGATATGCTTGAGCTCACGCGCGGGAAGACCGGCCGCATTTTCGGCGACCTTATCACCATGCTTACCGTCATGAAGGGCTTGCCGAGCGCGTACAATAAGGACCTGCAGGAGGACAAGGAAGCCCTCTTCGACGCCATCGATACGACGCTCGCCGTCTTACCGATGGTGCGCGGCACGCTCGAAACCGCTACGTTCAACAAAGAGCGCATGCGCGAAGCCTGCGACCAAGGCTTCCTTTCCGCCGTCGACATCGCTGATTATCTCACCGCAAAGGGCATTCCCTTCCGTGATGCACACAACATCGTCGGGAGGATGGTCCGCGATGCCGCTGAGAAGGGAAAGACGTTCGCATCGCTCACGATCGCCGAATATCGCACCTACAGCGACCGATTCGACAATGACGTGTACAAGGCTGCCGATGTATCTCAGGCGCGGGTGCGCAAGATATCATCCGGCGGCACGGGGCCCGAGTCCATCCGCACGCAGCTCGTTCAGGCGGAAGCGCTCCTCAATC
>ERZ1292625.3093-Hain-H41-01um-R1-3093-length-14057-cov-6_pt1 | contig 14057 bp, 12 predicted proteins | sample MGYA00564400_ERZ1292625 | MGnify/ENA primary metagenome ERZ1292625 (study PRJEB36523, sample SAMEA6512639) | groundwater metagenome | collected 2019-01-08 | study: AquaDiva: Metagenomics assemblies of 32 groundwater samples | reverse complement strand
GAAACGTCTTATCTGGATGCTGAATGAGCTGGCCCAGCGTAACTGACACATTTTGCTGTTGTAGTTTTCCAACCAACCTTTGCTGATCCGCATACATCTTCTCTGATTTTTCGTTATTTCTTCTTCGCTTCAGCGCGCCAATATAATATCTTGCCTCGATCAAATCGTTTGGCTTCACCAACCAAGTTGAAAATTTATGAAATTGAAAATCAAGTAAACTAAACTTGCCATCAATGCTATCTGAGAGTTCTTTAAGTTTAAAATAAAAATTGTTTCCGTCAACAAAAACAAAAGCACGCATAAATAAAGTATATTCTAAACCTCAACAAACGAAAACTGCCGTCCCGGAAAACCGAGAGGGCAGTGAGATTAACACCGTTATCCTAACATATCATTATGATTCGTCAATAGAATTGGGGATAACCGGTTTACAACCGGAACTCCGCCACAATCTCCCGCTTCTTAGCTTCTCGCCTATAATCATCTGGACCGTACAAGAAAATAATCATTTATTAGGGTATATACTGCTCAACAATTGAAGTTACCCTACCGCTTTCGTCTTGATTTATCCAGTAAGGAGGGTAACTTGGAACGTAAAACTTCGCGCCCGGCTTTACCTCGTTTATACTTTGACCAAAATTACTCTTGAATTCTTGAGCGGTGATAGATACACCATTTGGCTCAACTAAATCCCAGCCATTACCAAGAACTGTAACTTTTGCGCCTTCTTTCACTAATAAAGATTGAACGACTTCGTCTTTGTTCGATATTGTGTAGTTATTTGGCAAAAAACACCCTCCCCCTTCATCCGGAGTACAGCCACCGTTTTCTTTCAAAAACTTAATAGCCGCCTCGCCGTAGAAAAATTTCACCTCATCGAAATCGATATATATTCCCCCGCTATTTTCATAAACTTTTTTAATATATCCAATCCTCGCGCCGCGAGGCTTTGTATAGTCTACAACAACTTTTTCAGTCGCCGGCTCGATAAATTTAAAAGTAGAAAGGATTTTTTCACTCACATCAGAACCATCATCAAGCATAAAAGAGCACACTGCTTTATCCTTCACTAAAAAAACATTAGCATTTAGAGGAATTGCCTCTGTATCCACAAACCTTATTGCATCATACCCACCAACCTTTATAGTCTCTTTCTCCGGAGAATACATCTTCATAACAGAACCCCATCTTTCATTAAATAACTCGCTGAGAGACAGAGATTCACTATTAGCATCTTTTTTACAACTGGCATTAAACCAAGGCTCATCACCGGTTTCAAATTTCTTCACACTTACAACAACTATCCAACCCCCTTTTTCGTATTGCACAAACCAATTACTTGGATAATCAAACGTAAAGCCCTCGGCTTCATTTCTATACGTCTTCCACCCGCTCGTATCCACCGTACTCGTCGCCGGCTCGATGAATTTGAACATCTTCCCAATTTCAGTAAAAACTTTATCATCACTGTCAACCAAACAATAACTCAGGTTATATATATATTCTCCCCTTACAATTACAAATCTAGCTCCGCAAGGTCCCGAATCAACTTCCGGATGAGCATCATACTTATAAGCTGCATAACCACCAAAACTAAAAGAGCTGGTTGATAAGTAGGCATAAGGATTATCATGATTTTTTGCTATAAACCAATCTGTTAAGTTATTAAATCTGAATTTAGTAACCAAAATCCTAAAGCCATAAAACGATTCGCTATCACTTCCTTGGTTGATAGGTGGGTGAAAGTATATATCTAAACTTGAAGAACTAGAGTAGTCTTCGCTCGGCCAGTCGCTTGAGTATTTAAACTCAAACCCATATTTTTCATTTCTATAAGTCTTCCACCCCGAAATATCAGTCGTCGCCGTCGAAGTTCCATTTTGAATTCCCGCCCCAGCTCCAGGTGGTTTAACCCCCGGCTTCAGCCACAAAACCAAATACGCCACCCCCGCCAAAATCACCAACCCCCCAACCACCGCCAAAATTTTCTTCCAATCTATTGCCATAGCTATATTTTAGCACAAACAAAGAATCAGCCGGTCTCTAAATTACAAAAAGGTTGAAAAAAATTGAGAAACCTATCTAACTGCTACAGCCAAGTTTTTCATCAAAAACTCTTCGGCGCTTTTCTTTCCAATCTTCTCGCTCGCCCCAATTATTTCAAGATAAAGCGGCTTCCCTTTGCCGTCAAAATCAACAAAAATCTCCGGTGAAATTTCAACCGTTTTTTTAGACTTACCCTCCTTAAAAGTGATATTGATAGCGTCCGCTTTCGAATCGTAGGTGATTTTCATATCTAAACCATACTACTTCTTTTTAATTTTTTCAACCCAATAAGCCGTGATAACTATCGTATTTCCAGGCTCAGTCCTATAAACCACTGACAAATACAGCTTTTTGAACTTCTTATAATTTATCCGCCTATTTCCATAACTTAAAGCAACATGGCTTGGACTCTTCAACGCTTCAATAACCAAACTCCTCTTGATATTCCTTTGATTCAATTTAACGAACGCATGTTCAGTAAAAATTACCATTTCTCTTGCTTAATTATTGTTTACCTCGCCAAAATTTTCTTCCAATCTATTGCCATGAATTAATTATAAACTATCTGTATATCTGTAAGCCATCTGTATTCTGTAGCCCAAAAGCTGCAAAATAAATCACACCACTAGACGCTGACAGATGGGACAAAAATGCGCCGACCTCTGCCCCACCTTAATTCGATGTATGAAATGACCTTTAGCACACCTCTGCCCATGCCGCTGATACATTAAAATCACACTTCCATAATTCCCTTTTTTGCCATAAGTATCGCGAAAATCATCCGAGCTTGTCCCACGCATCTTGATTCCTTTCTCCAAAATTTTTTTCATCGCCGAATAGAGAACTTTAATCTGCGGCTCTTTTAGTTTTTCGACACGGCTCAACGGATGAATTTTCGCCGTATATAAAATCTCATCCGAATAAATATTCCCAATCCCCACCACAAATTTCTGATCCATTAAAACCTGCTTTATCTTTCCTTTTTTAGTTTTAAATAGCTCGCGAAAATCTTTGTAACTAATCTCCAGCGCCTCCGGTCCCAAATCTTTCAAGTCCGGCAAATTCAAAATTTTATCTTTCGGTCCGCACAAAACTTTCGCGAATCGTCTCATATCCGAAAGCGCCAGCATCGGATATTTTTTCGAGTCCAGATAAAAAATCAGCCGAATAAACCCATTTTTCGGGTCTCGCATCTCTTTAGGTTCCCCTTCTGGCATCCAACGCCCAACGTCTAACTTCCAACTCCCCAAGAGAAGATGCCCAGTCATTTTCAAGTGAACTAAAATCAAATGACCACTCGAAATTTCGATTAAAATATTCTTTCCCCTCCTCGTCACTCCTAAAATCTTTTTTCCCACCACGTGTTTTTTAAACTGCGCCAAACTTAAACCCTTAAAATACTTCGGCCAATCCGTCCAAGCATCCAGAATTCTGCGCCCAGCCACGCGTTTCTTTAAATCCCTAACTACAGTTTCCACTTCTGGTAATTCAGGCATCTAGACAATTAATCGATAACCCCAGAAAACGGCTAAGGCTTTAAAATCATTCGGGTTGGCGGTGGGATCAATAGTGTTTGTACAAAACAGAGGCGATGATTTTAAAGTCCTAGCTATTTCCTTCTCCCGCCATCGACTCCCTCTCCGGAATCACTTCCATGCTTGTTGGCAACGTAAAGAAGAAAGTTGTTCCGCGATTCATCTCCGACTCCGCCCAAATTTTCCCTCCGTGTGCCAAAACAATATTTTTATTAATATACAAACCCAGTCCTGACCCCTCGGTTTGGAATTTCATCGCGTTTTCCGCCCTGAAAAACTTCCCAAAAATTTTCTTGATTTCCGCCGAAGGTATACCAATCCCGGTGTCTTTTATACTCACTTGCACGAACGGTTCGTCTTTAACCTGTTCAACCTTAACGATCACCTCCCCGTTCTGCACGTTGTAACGAATCCCGTTATCCAAGAAATTATAAAAAACCATCGTCATTTTCTCCTGATTAATCAAAACCGGCGGTAATGGATCTTTTGGCCGATCAAAATAAACCTTAATACTTGCCCTTCGCGCCTGCGGCATCACTTGAGCCAAAATATTATTAATAAAGTAAACCAAATCGGTCGGCTCAAAATTATATCCAAACCTTCCTTCCTCAATTTTCGCGATATTAATCAAATCCTCGATAATTTTTAAAAGTTGCTGCCCACCCATCAAAGCGTTATCAACCAAAACTTGGCTCTCCTCGCTTAAACTTTGATCTTTAACCAAACTTTCGAGCGCCCAATTGATATTTGTTACCGGCCCTCGAAGCTGGTGAGAAGCCACTGTCACAAATTCACTCTTGGAACGCAACAAAAACTGCTCCCGCGTCCTGTCGTGAATCACTTTCATAAAACCCAAAATCCCTCCTTTGACGTCGCTGATTATCGTCGTAATCACCCGAAGCTCCATATCCGGTTCCTCGAAAGACAAATCCACCACTTGCGGATAAACTCCCGCTTTAGACCTGCTCGTAATTGAAGGCGCGAGCGACGGGAAAATCACCTGAGCCAACCTCTGGAGTTCCGGCCTCTCCACGTCTTGAGTTTTAATCACCTGCCCCACAACATCCCCGGTTTTAAGGTTAAACAAATCTTCCCCGGCGGGATTAAAAAACAAAACTTTAAATTCCCGGTCATAAATAATCGTTGCGTCCTCCAAAGTTAAAACCACATTTCGTAGTTCCTCGCGCTCCACCGAAATATCGAAATTTTTCTTGGCTAAAGAATAAAGGAAAAACGAAAGCCCTCCACCCGAAATTACTAAAAGTCCGCCGGTAAAAATTGCGTATTTAATCTCGAGGTAAAGAAACGCAATCACAATCGCCACCGCCATCGGCACCAAAAAAACAAAAAGCATAAGCTTCTTTTTAATATCGAAAGGAGCGACTGGTTTTGCTTTTTCTGGTTCAAATGGACTAGGCATATGATTAGATTTTGTTAGTGAAGAATGAACTTAAAAAATCAATCATCCCGAGTTTGTACGAGGAATTACTTATTTTTTAGCTTTGTTAGATTCCCCCAATCTTTCCCCGAAGAAATATCCACTTTAAGCGGCACGCCGAGCTTAAAAACACCCTCCATAATCTCCTTGACCGCTTCCGACGCTTCTTGAATCATATCATCTCTAACTTCGAACAACAATTCATCATGAATTGACAAAATCATTTTTAATTTTCCGCTCTCCCAACCCTTTTCTTTAATTTTCTTATCCACCTCAATCATTGCCATCTTAATTATATCCGCTCCTAAACCTTGAAGCGGTTGGTTAATCGCTGATCGCTCCGCCTCCGCCACCACGTAAGGCGCGAGTGAATTTATTCCCAAAAGATAGCGCCTCCGTCCGGTTAAGGTTTTCACATAACCCAATCTCCGCGCTTCCTGTTTTGTTTCTTCCTGCCATTCTCTGATTTTCGAAAATTCTCTAAAATATGTATTGATAAAATCCTGCGCTTGAGTTCTCTTTAAACCGCTTGATTTAGAAAAAGCCGACACTCCCATCCCATATACCAGCCCGAAATTCAAAGTCTTCGCCAAACGCCTATCATCGCGTGTCACCCTATCTAATGGAATTCCCAAAATCTTCGAAGCGGTGAGTGAATGGATATCCTGTCCTTTTTTAAACGCCTCGGTCATTTTAGGGTCTCCCGCCACTGCCGCAAAAATCCTAAGCTCCAGCTGGGAATAATCGAATGCCAAAAATGAAAATCCTTTGGGCGCCTCAAAAGCCGTCCTTAAATCTTTAGCCCAAATTGATTCTTGGGGAATATTCTGCAGGTTTGGCGACTGCGAACTTAATCTGCCCGTTGCCGTTCCGGTCTGGATAAACTCGGTGTGAATCCTTCCATCCGAACCCAAAAGACCCTGAAGGGGTTTCGCGTAAGTCGACAAAATTTTAAAATCCTCCCGATATTCTAAAATCAAATCAATAATTTTGTGCTCGCCCTTAAGCGCCGAAAGGCTTTCTTCCCGAGTCGAAACCGCGCCCCCCGCCGTCTTTTTCGTGAGTTTCTGGTTCAAACCTAATTTATCAAATAAAATTTTCGAAAGTTGCTGCGGAGAATTAATGTTGAATTCTTCTCCCGCCGCTTTGTAAATTTCTTTCGAATTTAACTCAAGCTTCTTCTCAATTTTATCTTCCAGTATTTTTAATTTTGAAACATCTACCATTACTCCATAATTTTCCATCTCCGCCAAAACTCGCAAAAGTGGCATCTCGATTTTATAAAACACATCCTCCATCTCGTACTCCGTAATTTTTCTCTTGGCGAAATCCAGCGCTAACTTAAAATCCTCACCTTTCCCATTAAAATCTTTTTTAAAAAACTTCTTAAAAACCGAAGCTGGATCGTAATTTTTAAATTCTGGATCCAAAAGCCAAAACGCCACGCCTAAATCATAATAAGGCGGCAAAAGGTCTTCCTTCTTTTGCCACAACTTCTTTATTGAATTTTTTAACCCAAAACCAACCTTGAGCCTCAAAGATTGATAATCTTTTGAGTCAAACCCGCCTCCTTCTGATTCATAAACCAAAACCTCTTCTCCCTTAAATTCCATTGGCGCCATAGGCAAATTACCAAAAATCGAACCTTGGCCAGAGAAATGTAGGGAGTTGGATGTTGGATGTTGGATGTTGGATATCTTTTTTTCTCCGTCTAACGTCTTACGTCTAACGTCTGACTGTTCTCCATTCACCCTCTTCACCAAACTCTCGAAACCTAAATTTTTAAAATATTCCTTGGCGCCTTCTTGATCGAAATTAACCTCAAGCTCGCCTATTTCTTTCAAATCCACCGGCACATCTTTTTTCAAAACCACCAGCGACTTCGAAAACTCGGCTTCCTTTTCCGTTCCTTCAAGTTTTTTCGCCGCTTTCGGATTGTCTTTAAGGTGAGCGTAAACATTTTCCAATGTTCCGTACTTCTGGAGCAACTCCATAGCTGTTTTGGGCCCCACGCCCGCTACTCCCTTAACATTATCAGACTGATCCCCCACTAAAGCTTTATAATCCGTAAGCTGCTCTGGCTTCAAACCATAACGGTCGAAAACCGCTCCTTCGTCATATATAAATGTATCACTGATCCCCTTCCTAAAAGTTCGCACTACTAGCTTTTTATTAGTCACCAATTGCAAAGTATCCAAATCTCCAGTCAAGATAACCACCTTCAAATCTTTCTCATTAATAAATTTCATCGCCAAAGTCGCTATAAGATCGTCCGCCTCAAATCCCGCCTTCTCAAAAATTTTGATTCCAAACTTAGCGAAAAGATTTCTCGCTTCGATAATCTGTGAAACTAAATCATCCGGCGCCTTCGGCCGCTGGGCTTTGTACGCTTCGTATTTTTCTTTCCTGAAAGTCCTCTCTGGCCGGTCAAAAAGCGCCGAAGCGTATTCCGGCTTCTCGTCCTTAAAAATCCTAAGCAGGATATTCGAAATCCCGTAAAGCGACTGCGTCGGCCGCCCGTCCGGAGCGGTAAGAGGCGGCAAAGCATGGAAACACCGATGTATTAAAGAATTCGCGTCGATAAGCAGTAATGTCTTCATCTATACTATTATACAGCTTTTCTCTGCCTTTATTCCGTTGACACGTAAATATTAGCCATATATCATTCTTCACAGAAACCCAACCAGCGCAAACGAAAGCTAAAAGGGAGGGAGTATTGAAAACAATCTTTGAAACTCACGGGGAAAACGAGAAGTTAGAACAACCCCCGAACTCAATTCCTAGACATCGCTGTCTTATTTATGGGTTTGGTAATCCCATACAAGGACTGATGGGCGACCAAGGAGATAATCATTGCCCTCTCCTAAATAAACCCTGCGCGATGGAAGGACATGGCATAACTCCAGATTTTGAACGTTGTCCCGATGTGATGACTGCCGAATACAGTGAATCATCCAGGATAGTGGAAATTCAAGGCAGTAGATTATGTCCGCGGGAATTCGCCCCACAAGGAATATCCGTTTGGGGAGGCGTGTCTCCTCGAGCTTTCGAAGACTACGTCATGCGCCCAGATACACCCAGGCCCGCGCCCAAATCCCAATGACCCCCAACCGATCGCTGAGCCCGCTTCGCAAGAGGCGGGCTCAAACACTATAAATACACCTCCCACAACTACCCCTTAGGAAAAATAAAATCTCCGCCTTATAATTATCTATATAATGCTACGCACAAAACCAAAAAAACTTTCCGAAGCAAACAATATCGATACCCTTATTATTTCAGATACCCATCTCGGCTCTGAAGTTAGCAGAGCAGAGGCGGCGTTAGCGGTCTTAAAAAAATATCAGTTTCGGCAATTGATTCTTTTAGGAGATATCTTCGACGACCTAAACTTCAACCACTTAGAGAGAAGCCACTGGGAATTTTTATCATACGTCCACGAAATTGCCGACCCAAAGAAAAAAATTAAAATTGTTTGGGTCATCGGCAATCACAACATCCTCCTGCAAAACTTCTCAAATTTCTTGGGCGTTGAAATAGTAAGGAGATATGGATGGAAATACAAAAACGAAAAATATCTCGCTATCCACGGCCATCAATTCGATAGCTTCTTACACAAAAACCCAATCATAAGCGCGATTGCTTCTTTTTTATATTTAATTATTCAAAAACTCGACTCAAGAAAACAAACCATTAGTCGCTTTATAAAAAGAACTAGCAAGGGCTGGTTGCGCCTTTCCGATCAAGTTGCCAGACGCGCCATCCTCTACGCACGCTGGAATAGAGCAAAATATATTTTTTGCGGGCACACTCACTTAGCCATGAAAGAAATATCTGACAATATAGAATACTGGAACAGCGGCTGCTTCACTGATGTCCCCTCAAATTACATCACCATAAGTGAGGATGGTGTCAAAATTCATACCTGCTAAAAATCCCCGCTGATTTTCAGAATTCTAATATTTTCTTTATTACTATGTCTAAAAACAATTTTTTGCGCGCCTCGCGGCAAAATTCCTTTTATCCTCTCCGGCCACTCCACTAAAACAATATTTTCTGAATTATCAAAAATTTCCTTCAAACCCAAACTCAAAAGCTCTTTGGGTCTTTTTATTCTATAACAATCTAAATGATAAACATTTTTAAACTTTTTATTTCTCAATTTAAATCGTTTCATTAAAACAAAAGTCGGACTATTCACTCTTACATTAACTCCTAGACCCTTCAAAAAACCTTGTGTAAAGGTTGTCTTACCCGACCCTAAATCCCCCCTAAGCGCAAAAATAAGCGAACTTTTTGCATCCAACTTCTTACGTCCAACATCTAACACTCGCTTCGCGAGCTTAGCTCCAAACTTCTTCGTCTCGTCCGAAGAATAACTTCGATAAGTCTTCATGTTTTTTTACTACAAAAAATATAAGTCCTGTAAGCACGACCGAACTCCCTAAGAGTAAACCAAAAAAATCACCAAAACCCAAATTTTTATTCAAAGGCACGCCTGTTTGATAATTATTCGCCATCAAGGCCGTTTTCTCCAAAAACTTATTTTGCACTCCTGGTGTAGGTTCTGAAAAGAAGAAGGCTTGTCCTCCTAGGTTTTTTTCAGAAAAATCTTGGAGGGTTCTTGAGAAACTCTTTCCTTCCGGCGCCGAACCTAAAAATTGCTGATAATCAACTTGTTTTCCGGTTACGTTATATAAAAATAATTGTCCATCGGTATTCCCAAGTGAAATTTTAAGTTCTGGCTTTTTAAAAACCAAAAAACCTCCTGGCCTAATCTCTCCACTCAAAACAAATTTTGTCTTAGCTGTGGCCTTTAAATACCACCCAGAAAGATTAACTGCTTCTTTCCCGCTATTAAAAATCTCCGCAAACTCGCCACTCGCATCCTTCCCCACTGGATTCGGCAGCCATTCATTGATATAAATCATTAACCGCTTAAATTATAACTAAAAAAGTCCCCCATCTTTTTTTGCCTTGAGATGCTCATACGCCGCTGGCATCACCAATCGTCCAGCCGAAGATCTCTGCAAAAATCCCAAGCTCATCAAATACGGCTCATAAATATCTTCAATCACGCCTTTTTCCTCACTCAAAGCCGCCGCCAGTGTATTGATCCCCACCGGCCCCCCGTTAAATTTATCAATAATAATCTTAAGTAGCCGCCTATCATTCGGCTCCAGCCCTCGGCTATCAATATCGAGCAGTTCCAATGCCTTCATCGAGATCGCTTCATCAATTTCCCCATCTCCATGCACTTCAGCATAATCCCGCGCACGTTTAAGTAATCGATTCGCCACCCTAGGCGTCGCTCTCGATGCTCCTGCCAAAACCTCAACCGCCCGTGGGACAACCTTCACGCCCAATATTTTCGCCGAGCGGTTAATGATTATTTTAATATCCGCCAAATCGTAATAATTTAATCTGAAAGTCGCACCGAAACGGGATCGCAAAGGCCCCGACAAAAGATTTTCTCTCGTCGTTGCCGCCACGAGTGTAAAAGGAGGCAAGTCCAAGGTAAGAGTCCGCGCGCTTGGTCCCTTCCCCACCACTAAATGAAGCTTTCGGCTCTCCATCGCCGGATACAAAACCTCCTCAATCATCCGATTCATCCGGTGCGCCTCATCTATAAAAAGCACATCCCCGCTTTCGAGGTTTGTTAAAATCGCCGCGAGGTCTCCCGTCTTCTCAAGCGCTGGCCCGGACGTCACTTTAACCGGCGCCTCAAACTCGCGCGCCACTAAATATGCTAAAGTAGTTTTTCCCAAACCTGGCGGCCCGCAAAAAAGCAAATGATCCATCGCCTCGCCCCGCTTCTTTGCCGCCTCCATTATCACCCACAAATTATCCTTTATCTTCTCTTGACCCACGTATTCGCTCCAAGCCGTCGGCCTAAGCGCTTGGTCGATAGTCTTATCCTCGTTAACTTGAACTGAATTTGACACAGGAGTCTTCATTGATATTTAATTAATCCTTCGGTTTCTGCCTCCCCCACCACTTTTGCTAAAACTTATTGGTATATAAGTTGTCGAAATCATAGGGAGGGCAAAATTTTACCTTATCATGGTATTTCTAAGCAAAAGTGGTGGGGGATTGACAAAACAAAAAATTAATGCTAGACTATACGCCGGAAAGTGAAACCCTACGAAAGCTGTGTATCTATGATAACACGCTCCATGTAGGGCGAAACCCCGCACCTCTCCGCAAAGCGAAACTGGTGCGTGGGTAGTTGCCTTAAACCTGGGGGCTATGGACTTATTCTTAGTCTAAGGACGGCTTGGTTTCGGCGAAGCTCATCCTCGGAGTAATTCTAACCTCTTCTAAATTTATTTAGAAGAGACTCTACCTCCTGTCACGGGAGCCGCCCCCAGATTTAAAGCTGCTACTTCTTCTCTCATCTCCAAAATTAAGATTGAAGTGGTATCACCAGATATCGCTAATTTTTGTTTTAAGGACATTCGGGTTGGCGGTGGGATTATTAGTGTTTTTACAAAATAAAGGCGATGTCCGAAAAACAAAAATTAGCATCCTACCCACTACCATTCTATAGGCCCAGTCACTTCCTTCACTTCATCAAAGGTGGTCATTCCTTTTAGCACCTTGAGCACTCCGTCCTCCTGCATTGTGACCATCCCCTGTTCTTTGGCTAATTTTGAAAGAGCTATTTCCGAGGCTTCCCTTAAAATTGTTTCCTCGAACGTCGCCCCGGCTTCTAAAAACTCAAAAATCCCGATCCGACCTTTATAACCGAAGTGATTGCATTTTTCACAACCTGCCGGTTCATAAACCGTAAAATCCTTAAACGCCGCTTGGTCTACTCTTTTAGGTAGTTTTTCTAAAAATTTCTTCGCCTTTTCTTTTTCCTCAGCCGAAAGTTCTCTCAGCTTTTTGCAGTCGTCGCATAATTTTCTAACAAGCCGTTGAGCGATTACTAAACTTAACGCCGGCCCAATCGTCGCTGTCTTTACTCCTAAATCCACTAAACGAGGCACCGCTCCCACCGCGTCGTTCGTGTGAAGCGTCGAAAAAACGACGTGGCCGGTTAAAGCCGCCTGCATGGCAATCTCCGCAGTTTCTAAATCTCTAATCTCGCCGACCAAAATCACATCCGGATCTTGCCTTACTATTGCTCTCAAACCTTTCGCGAAAGTGTAGTCCGAACTCGGATCAACTTGAGTCTGCTCCATCCCTTTAATCCGATACTCAATTGGGTCTTCGATGGTAATAATTTTTTTCTCCGGATTAAGAAGGTATTTCAGAAAAGAATAAAGCGTGGTGGTTTTCCCTGATCCCGTCGGACCAGTATTTAAGATCAATCCATTCGGAGATTCGAGCTGCCTATAAACCAGTTTCAAATCGTCTTCCCTCAAACCCAACTCCGGCAAACCCACATTAATTGCCACCGGGTCCAAAATTCTCATCACAATCGTTTCTCCAAACTCAGAAGGAAGAATTGAGACTCTGATTTCAATATCTTTATTGGTTAAACTAATCGTAAAGCGCCCATCTTGAGGCACTCCGCGAACATTAATCTTCATCGCCGCGAGCAGTTTAATCCTTGAAACCAAACCTTGATAGTTTTTTAGCGGCAAGTTGCTTATCACATCATGCAAAATTCCGTCAATCCTAAATCGCACCCGCGTATCTTCCTCTTCGGCCTCGAAGTGAACGTCGGAGGCTTTGGCTGCCATTGCCTCCGCCAAAACCATTTGCAATAAATCCGCGGTTTTCATCCGTTCAAACTGCGAAGCTTCAAGCTCTTTTTTAAAATCATTTAAAGTCGGCCACCTGTTTATAAGTTCCTCGAGTTTTTTCTCCTCAATATCAACCTTCCCGGTAATTTCTTCCGTTTTTTGAGATAAAAACTGATAAAAATGCCACGCCTGCTTAATACCCGAAAGCGAACCCACAAAAACTTTCACCTCATACTTTTTATCCTCTAAACCCTTGATCACGGCTTTCGCCTCTGGTGCCCTGGGATCCGCCACCGCCACGGCCAGCTTTCTAACCCTGAGCTCTATAGCCACCATTTTGGCTTTTTTGGCCGTCTCTTCGGATATCAACTTCACCGCCTCAATCAAAACCGGCGTCTTACTTAAATCAACGTAAGGAATGTTAATTTCCTTTGCTAATCTTTGAGCCGCCCTATCTTCCCCTTCCTTCTTTAGTTGATCCAGTTTCTGGTTTACTGAAGTTGTTTTAGCTTCGGCCATTAGTTTATAATGTAAACTATAGGACGATACTAATGCAAATCAAAAAGTGGAAATCTATTTAACTTAAACATGGCCAACAAAGACCGAATCCCAACCAGTCTTGAAAACCAAGAAAACGCCGAGATCGCAGCAACCCTAGAATCAATAAATGAATTTGATTCATTTTCCAGCCTTTCTCCCGAAGAAAGAAAGGCTGCCGCGGGAAAATACCAGCGCTTCACTCAGGCAGAAGGTTCTGCTAGTGGCGCTTTTTCTCAGAAGGGAAAATATGTCGGCATGCCCGATGGCATGTTTTACGCGGAAGAGGTTGGCGAATCAGGAGAATTTAAAGTTTTCGTCCCGCCAATTATAAAAGCGGAACAAAACACTGTAGTAGATGACACCTTCGATATCATTAGAAGAGAGAAAACCCAAGGGCTTGCCAGGCTTCATGCTCAAGTTATTAAACCCGCCACATTTAAACGTCTCCCTTCTGGAGAACTGGAACTTTATCAAAGAGGAGTAATTGTGCGCTTCACTCCTGAAGAATGGGAACTGATCGCTCAAAAATCAGAAGGGCTTCAAATGACCGCCGAAATGGTTGGCCGGCTTGAAGAATTTGATAAAACCCTAAACTCTTTCCCGTCATTATCAAGTGAGTCTTATTTTTACAATCGAACAAGACCTGAATTAATGGAAAAATTCATCGCCAGAGAAATAACTCACGACGGGCTTATAGATGAACTTAACCGAATCAAAACCAACGCCAACAAAAAACCGGATCGAAAATCTCCCCGGGGGGGGGGGGGGGGGGGGGGGGGGGGGGGGGGGGGGGGGGGGGGGGGG
>ERZ1292625.1823-Hain-H41-01um-R1-1823-length-22592-cov-4_pt2 | contig 14059 bp, 14 predicted proteins | sample MGYA00564400_ERZ1292625 | MGnify/ENA primary metagenome ERZ1292625 (study PRJEB36523, sample SAMEA6512639) | groundwater metagenome | collected 2019-01-08 | study: AquaDiva: Metagenomics assemblies of 32 groundwater samples | reverse complement strand
CGATAGTGGGCTGAGCAGGCACGACAAGAATCTTTTTATCTTTGAGTGCCAGTGGCAAAAGTGGTTGGGTAGTAAAGTCAAAGATACTTCCAATAACCGCATCGACGTGATCAACGTCTACCAACTTTCTGTACGCTGAAACTGCTGCCGTTGGATCAGTTTGATCATCATCTACGATAAGCTCGACCTTGCTACCACCAGCGTTTATTTCTTCAACGGCGAGATTCATCGCCTTTTGTGCCATATCGCCATAGTCAGATGCAAAGCCGGTTAGAGAGATGGCTGCTCCGATTTTTATGCTCGGTGAGTCGGCATATGGCGTTTGGTATAGGAAAATGGTCGCACCTACGGCAAGTAGCGCGACCACGGGGAGAATAAGCTTGTAGTTCATACACACATTGTCTCTTGACAAATCATAAACGTCAATATAAATTGATGATAGTATTATGATAAAAAATGCTTATAAATAAGGATTTTCGGGCGATATGTCAAAAATAACTGAATTAGACCAACGCGCAGGCCTTATCGAGGATCTAAAACAACTCGGAATTAAAGATAAAGAAGCTCGTGTCTATATTGCACTCCTCCCACACAAGGAGGCGGGGGTATCAACTTTAGTGCGTACGACAGGTCTCCATCAGCAGTTTGTCTACAATGCTCTCGAGTTTTTGGAGAGCCAGGGTCTCGCGTGGCACACGGTGGTGCGCGGACGTAAAAAGTTTACTGCGGGCGCTCCTGCAAAGATCCGCACCATTCTTGAACAGAAGCGAGTGCTCGCCGACTCTGTCATCGCGCGGCTTGGAACTATCGGCGCGCCGGATCGCCTGCAAGACTTTGAAGTGAATCAAGGCGAAGCTGCGTTTATAAATCAGAAATTTAATATTCTGGAGAATACGCCCGACAACGGATATATCGACATCATCGGAGGGGATGCAGAGCAGTTTTACAACTTTGTGATGACGCCACAGCAGACGGCAGAGTTTGAACGTATTCGTCTGAGTAAGAAAATACCCCTAAGATTCATCGCTGCAGGTGCACAAAACTCTTTTATGCAGAATGCTGCAAAGCGCATCCAGCTTTTTGACTATCGACTCCTCCCCAACATGGAGAAGGGCTTTGTAAACATGGTGATGATGCCGGGTGTTATCAGCTTTGACACGTATGCGACGCCACTTCTGTCGTACACCGTGCGAAACGATGCTGTCGCCAACTCATATAAACAGTTCTTCGACACCCTCTGGGCCATGTGCAAGAAGTAGGTATCAGTGATAACGTGTATCTATGAATAAAATTTGGTGGTGGATTGGAGCAATAGTTGTTGCGGTAGTCGCGTGGTGGTTTTTGGTTAACTACCAAACACCCGAGGTTGCAACGAACAGGCCAGTTAAAATAGGAATCATTACTGACCTTTCTGGACCAGCTGCCTACTGGGGTGAGTCGACGCGCATCGGAGCAAACATTGCAGTGGCTGAGTTGGTTGCAGAAGGGATACCGGTAGAATTGGTTTTTGAGGACTACGCACTCGACGCAGCTAAGGCGGCCTCTGCTGCTCAAAAACTCATCTCGATTGATGGTGTCGATGCGCTGTATGCAGAATTTAATCCTGGCGCTATCGCTGTCGCATCCGTAGCAAAGGATAAGCCTGTTCTGTATTTATTTGATGCTGCGGTAGAATCGCCGCTCGAGGGAAATGAAAACGCGTTTAAAACCTACCTCGACTATCGTGCAGGATGCAGGGCGATTGCAGAACAGTTTAAGTCTGAAGGTGTTGCTACAGTAGGAATGTTAAAGGTGGGACTCGAATTCGGCGAGCTTTGTTTGCAAGGAGTCAGAGAAGTGTATGCGAATCCGGTGGTCGAGGGGTACACACTCGGCGATACTGATTTTCGGACTCAACTTACTAAACTCAAGTCTGCAAAAGTCGGTGCGGTCATTAATGTCGGATTTGAAGGCGATACTGCAAATACACTGAAGGGTATGAAGGATCTTGGTATCAAGGTACCGTACGGCACCGTCGACGACACCATCACTGATGTTGTAAAGGCAGAGTACGCAGATGAGCTTAAGGGCGCTGCGAGCTTCGGCTTTCCAACTGTAGATCTGGCTTTTGCTGCTAAATTGCTTGCCGCGAACAACAACACAAAGCTTGCAACTGATTATGGCGCAGCGCTAGCGTACACGCACGTTATACAAATTGCACATGCCATTGCAGAGTGTGTCGACACGGCGTGTGTGGCACGCGAGATGAGTAGCGCCAGTGCAGACAATACAATAGGATTCAAGGGCTTTATCAACCGAATCGCAGATCTAGATTTACAAATCAAGTCGTACTAGCATGCATAAAATTTGGTGGTGGATTGGAGCAATAGTTGTTGCGGTAATCGTCTTGTGGTTTTTGGCCAGCTATCAAAAACCAGGGGTGGCAGCTACGCCAATCAAAGTAGGGGCGCTTCTCCTATTGTCAGGTGACTTCACTAGTTATGGAACGTCGGCACGAACTGCGGTTGAGCTTGCTGTGGAAAAATATAATGCCGACCCAGCGCACCTGCGGAAAGTTGAAGTAATTTATGAGGATACGAAAGCAGATCCAAAAACCGCTGTATCGGCGTATCAAAAACTTGTTTCAATCGACCACGTTGATGCAATTGTTGGTCCCATGCTCCAAGTAGAGATGTCAGCAATCGCACCTCTCGTTATTCAAGACAAAGTCCCAGTCTTTTCAATCTCAAATCCTGATAAAGTTTTGCGCGGTACACTGCCCGGATTCCTTGCGGTGTGGCCTGATCCAACCTTAGAGGCTGAACAAATGGCGCAGTATGTATATGACCAGGGCGTGCGTTCTGTAGCGACGCTCGGCACCAAAGATAGCTGGGAGTCAGAAGTTTCTCAAGCCTTCAATGACAAATTTACTGCGCTCGGCGGCACGGTTGTTGATACAGAAACGGTACTCCCGGACGACAATGATACTGCAACGCAAGTTACTCGTGCGCTGAGTAAAAAGCCTGAAGCGCTTTTTCTCGGCACATACTATAAATTTACTTATTTCGTTAAGAAAGCGCGCGACTTAGGTTTTAAAGGCAAAATGTATTCGATAGAGATTGATACAAATCTTGCGTCAGAAACCAACCCGGCATCAAATGGACTTCGTTTTATATCACCAGAGTTCTATACAGCCGACTTTGTACAAGCATTTGAGACTAAGGCGGGCGCAAAACCAACTATTCCATCTGGACAAACGTACGATGCAACGCAGATCCTTCTCTCTATTGTGCCTTTAGCAAAAGACCGAGCAGATATCATCAGTAGAATGGATGCTCTCCAATCGTTTGATGGTGTTTCTGGGCACATTACCTTCAACAATGAGCGTCGCGCGACATTCCCGCTTAATATTTTTGAAATCCAAAACGGTGAGATAATGAGGGCACAGTGACAACCGAAACCCTACTCCAATTGAAGAATGTGTCGGTGCAATACGGGGGCGTGCACGCATTGACTGACGTTGATATTAAACTCGACGAAGGCGAGGTGGTCGCACTCATGGGCCCTAATGGCGCGGGGAAGTCGACGATACTCAAAGCAATCTTTGGTCTCGCGCCCATACACTCGGGAGATTTTTTATGGCACGAGCAAAAAGTGGTGCCAGTGCCACACGAGATAGTGGTGCAGGGTATCGCGTTTGTACCGCAGGGCAGGCGTGTGTTTACAGACCTTACTGTCGAAGAAAATCTAGAAGTTGGCGGTTATACAAATGCAAATGCAAAAATGACTAAGCAGAGAATTGTCGAACTTTACGACATGTTTCCTATGCTCAAGGGCAAGCGTCGTGCAAAGAGCGGTACCTTGTCAGGTGGACAACAGCAGATGCTCGCTATCGCTCGCGGGCTCATGACCGATCCAAAAGTACTTCTTCTCGATGAGCCATCCTTGGGCCTCGCACCGAAGGTAGTGAAAGAGGTATTTCAATTTGTAAAAGAAATAAATGAAAAAAGAAAGACTGCAATCATGGTCGTCGAGCACAACATTAAATCGCTCTTGGATATTGCAACGCGCGGCTACGTTCTCGACAAGGGTCGCGTCGTCGTCTCCGGCTCCCCGCACGACCTCATTGCAAAAGGCACCCTCGAAAAAGTCTTCACTGGTGCGGCACTCTAGCGGCTCTTTGATTGTCGCCAAAGAAAGTCAAAGTAATTTTGGTAGTTTTTTGCCACCTCCTTATTTACAATTTCAACTACGAAGTACGGTTCCACAAATGACTGCAAGCAAATACGGTCCTCAAGGATTTCTACATTGTTGGTGTCGCTCGAGATTAATGGATTAATCCTGATATCAACTAACCCTTTTGAGGAGCGCAAATATCCGCCAAGTGCAGGGAAACTGGATTTTGCTATACCACGAAGCACCAGTTTTTTCCTTTGTTGTATTCGATTTAGCTTTTGTTCTAATTCTGGCCCTATGACTGAATGCCATCGTGGCGAGCTCCCTAAATAGCGGTGCATTCCCCCAGCAGTTGCAAGATTGTACGAGCGAAGCGCATGTCGGCGGAACTCCTCTAATCCCTCGTAGACAATAATCTCCTGCGTCGGGCTACGTTTGGTCAGATGGCCAAGCTCCTCTATGGCAAGTCGCGCAGTCTGTTCGCGTTCCTTGAGATCAAAGAGAAGGCGAGAGGGTGAGAGCATTTTATAACAAAAGACGCCTCGAATTTGAGATTTTCCAATAAGTTTTTGCTCCCGGAGCTCCTCAAGTGACGTATAGACAATGTTGCGGTGGAGACCAGTCTTCTTTATAACCTCACCCGCCCTGAGCGTTCCCGCGCGCGCGAGAGCAAGGTACACCACACTTTGGTTCTCGGTGAGCCCGACCTTCTGCAAATCACCAAAAAGAGTAGTCATGTTTTCTGTGACACATGGCACCGGAGCGCTCATCACCGCCCCAACTGTGTCTGTATAGTATATATCATCATAAAACTGTTGACAATTGTATGCCACACACCGCATTGTTACAAGTGTGAAGCATATTTTTATTGGATGCGTTGCGCTCGCGCTCCTAGTTGGGTTTCTTGCATTGAGTGGGGTATGGCACAAAAATGCACCCATTAAGATCGGCTATATCAGCCCGCTTTCTGGAGATGCATCGACCTACGGAGAGCCAATGCGTCGCGCCGCAGCACTCGCCGTGGATGAGATAAACGCGGCGGGTGGCATTTCGGGCAGACCACTTCAAATCCTGTATGAAGACAGTCGGTGCGTAGGTCGAGATGCACTATCGGCAGTCAAAAAATTAGCATCAGTTGATGGGGTTCGAATCATTAGTGGCTTTACGTGCGCTGAGGACGTATTAACATCAGCAGCTGAGATAGAGAAAAATAAAATCCTTGCACTAGCTCCCGGAGCGTCTGGCCCGTCAGTGAGTGGAGCGGGCGATTACATATTTCAGATTAACCCCTCGGCAACCATTGCCACTCAAAAATTAGTTGAAGTAATGCGCGACGAACACGACAGAGTGGCTGTCGTGAGTGAAAATACTGGCTTTGCTACAGACGTTCGTGATTATTTTGCTGACCATATTTTTGAAAATGGAGGTTCTGTAGTAGCAAACGAAACCTTCCAGCCAGAAACAAAGGATTTTCGCTCTCTGCTACTCAAAATAAAAAATACTCAACCAACAGCTATTTTTGTTAATCCTCAGACAGAGATAGCTGGAGGGCTTATCATGAAGCAGGCGCGCGAACTCGGTATCGATGCGACTTTTTTTGGTCTCGATACTCTGAGTGGGCCAACAGCGATTGAAACTGCCGGCCCTGCCGCCGAAGGGCTCGTATTGATTACAGTACCAGATTTAGATTCAGAGAATAATCTGAAAGCAAAACAGTTTCTCAATGTATACGGTGAGGAGTATGGAGCGCCACCTTTCCCGCTTTATCTTGCTGCTGCGTACGACTCGATATACATCATTGCTCAAGCAGTCACGGCAGTCGGTGATGATCCTACGAGAATTAAAGAGTATCTCTATCACATGCCAGTGTTTGTTGGTGCAGTGGGCACGTACCACTTTGACCACAATGGCGATCTCGTCGGTCTTAATTTTGTTGTTAAGCTCGTTTCTAACGGGGCTCTGGTCATTGTGCTCTAATCAATTTCCACAAACTTTCCGTCTTTGAATTGGTGGACGACTACTTCTGGGTTTCGCGTACCGACTGAGTTAAAGCGTACCTCGCCTGACGCACCCTGGAGCGAGTACTCGTTATTAAGTTGTGCCACCCATGTGTCGGGTGATTTGTTTGCTATATCGGCTATGAGCATCACGGCGTCATATGCGTAGTCAGCAGTGAGTATTGGGTCAGCATTAAACTTTGCTTTGTACGCAGCGGTAAACGAAGCTGTCATGGTGTTAGGGAGCGTCGTAGAAATACAGTCAGCAAAAATTTCTGAGCCCACTTCGTCTATATACTTTTGTATTGAAAACTCCATATTTCCGTCGCAGATGATTTTGATCGAATGCAGTGGGTCGAGTGTTTTAAGGTTCTTCAAGAACTTTATACCTTCTTCGAGTGGGAGGAACACGGTCGTGGCATCAGGCTTTGACGCGACCATCTTTGCGGTTTCAGTTCGTAAGTCAGAGTCTGCGGGCATTGCAAAGGTCGTTTCATGAGCGCCTGCTCCAACACCTTTGACAAAGTCGTCATGCCAACCCTTCCAGAGTGAGCCGCTCGCGCTGTAGACAACTGCAATGTTCTTGAATCGCTTGGCAGACTCTTCGCCCAGCTTTGGCGCTATTTTGTCGCTCGCTGGCATAAGTTGGAACACCGTATCGTTCTCATGAAACTGTGACTCCCCGAGCGAGAGCATGAGCATTTTGTCTTCTGCTACGACGGGCTTTAATACTTCAAGTATGGGCGCACTCACGGCTATCAACGCGTCGACGTTGTCAATGTTCTTTAATTTTTGATATGCAGTAAGTCCGGTTCGCGCTTCGTACTTATCATCCTCAAAAATGAGCCGCACCGTTTGCCCCTTTGCTGCAAGGTCTTCTTGCGCCATCAGCATTGCATTTCGCTCAGACTCACCAAGAAAGCCATATTGGCCCGAGAGGGGAGCGATAACCCCGATAGTAATTGTTGATGGTGTGCCTGGACTTGTGTTCGAAAGCGCGAAAATGCTCAGCGCGATAACTACAAGAACTCCGACACCTATTAGTATTTTATTCATATGTTCACTGTATTGTGTTCAGGGATTCGTAGCAGCAAATTTATACCATTTCTGCTGCGCCACGTATAAAGTAAATATTTATAAGAAACAATGTCGCAAAATGCGACATTGTTTAGAAAGACTGGTATGCTTGAAGGGTGAAAGATACAACCAAAAGAGCAAAGACACTAGGATTTACAAACCTTGAGTCGCTGCTCTACGACGCTCTGACGAGCGATCCGCAAGGCGTTGTTGGCCTTGCAAACAGTGTGGATCGCCCGCACACCTCGCTGTATCGGCCACTCGCTGCACTCAAGAATCGCGGACTCGTCGAGGAGGTTAGACATGGAAGCAGAAGTAGGTGGCGCAAAGTGGCACAAGAATCGTTGATTTCATCGCTCGGCTCAGTACTGTTTACCGGCCTCACGGCTACGAACACGGGCCAGCCGCTCCACCCCGAGTTCTTCCTCCACACGGGCCGCGATGCGCTGGTGCAGATATATTTCTCAATTTCTGAACAGAAGAAAATTCGCTTCTCGGGCATTCAGCCTAACAAGTCAATTGCCGCGACCCTTGACGTGCTAACTACTGAGGAGCTTATACGAATCAATTCCAATATCAAGAAGAATGAAATTATTGTTGAAGCACTCCTCCAAGAGGATGTCGTTTCATTTTATGCCGCAGAGTTAAAAAAACGTGGAATGCCGGAAAAGAAAATTTTTGAATCTTTTGGTGGACGCGCAGCCGACACGACATACGTACCTAAGGAGTACATAAACTTTAATTCTGAAATAATATTTCTCCCAAAAGTTGCGTACATTATTGACTGGGCCAGCCTCACTGCCGTCGAGGTGCGAAATCGAGAAACTGTCGGACTCATCCGCGATTTATTTGCACTTGCAAAATCATTCGGCACCAAGACCGACCAAAACAAACTCTTAAGAGAGTTTTCGAGCTGAAACCCGCGTTCAAGCGATCTTGCTCCAAAGGTTCTTAAACAACTCGCGTGCGCTGTCGTTACTAGGGCAGCGTATTCCAAAGGCCTAAGAAAAATTTGCGCATATTGGTGGTGTATACAGCATCACGCATCTCGACCAAGTAGTGTGGCTTCTGCCGCGTGATAACCATGATTGAATAGTCGCCTGAGATCCACTGACTCGCAGAGAAGTCGGTGACCTCTGCCCAAAATTTAATAGTGCGCGAGCGCAGTTTGTTTTGTTTCATCGTGCGTTCAATGTCGGTATCATTTGAAAGAAGACGCGCATCGACAAAATCGCTTCGTTTTGTGCACCACTCGACCCACTTTTTATTTGGCTCATGTTCTACGAACGAGTGGTCTTGAAATCCGACAAAGGTTCCATCATGCTCATGCGCGCTCTTAAACCACGTTGACCCTTGCGCATAGAGGTACTCTTCGACTTTGTTCTCGCCCTCAATAAATTTGATTTTTGGAATCGAATACGATTTTGATTGCGGTATATCGCGAAGCAACTTCGACAACTCGTCTATCAGTTCTTCCTTTTGTGCAATGGCATGTCGCTCTCGCTTAGCGATTTTGCTGAGATCCTCTGGTGGGATCGGAGAAACATAGATAAGTCCCTTCGACTCGTCAATTTGAACAAACCCCTTTTGTTCCAGTTCGTGGCACAGGCCATAGACCGTAGTGCGGTGGAGGTTAGTGAGCTTGGCTATTCTGGCTGGGGTCAACTTTCCGCTCTCAAAGACCGCAGTATAGACGGCTATTTCTTTAGGTGAGAGTCCTAAGGACTGAAGTACGTCTGCAATCATAGATGTAGCATATCATATTTGTCGGAAAAATATAGACATAAATATGAGCTTTAAAATAAGCTTATTCTATATAAATTAGCTAAAAAGACTATAAATATTCGACCCCGGAGGATGGGTATGTCAAGATTGGTATGTATGAAAAACCTTATTATAAGCGGCGCTTTAGCTGTAGCGGGCATTAGTCTTCTCGGGTATGCAGTTTTTGGGCAGCAAGTTGATACGACCAGAGAGACAATACAGATTGGAGTAGTGTACGGACTTACAGGTCCAGCAGCGTCATGGACAGACTACGGCAAAAAAGCTCTTGAGATGGCAGTGGAGGAAATAAATGCAGGAGGCGGAGTGGGTGGAAGAATGCTTGTGCTCGTTATTGAAGATAGCAAGACAAACCCCGCATCATCTGCTAGTGCATTTCAAAAGCTTATCGATGCCGACAATGTTGACGTAATCGTTGGCGACGTGTGGTCGTTTATCACTAATCCACTTATTTCAATTGCGGATAACAAGAGGGTCGTGCTGATTTCTCCAACAGTCATGGACAAATCGATCGAAGGTGAAAGTGATTACTTCTACACTCTGGGGCACACGGTAGGTGGGGAGGCAGACGCAGTCCGCACATTTTTTGATGTGAATAGTGAGATTAAGACTGCCTCAATTCTTTGTTGGAATGATGCATGGGGCAAGGCACACTCAGTTATTTTTAGAGAAATTGCAGCTGAAAAAGGTGTGCACATTGTCGGTGAGGAGTGCACCGGAGATTTTGCATCGGACTACCGCACTGAAATGGGCAAAATAAAAGTTCAAGACGCAGATGCACTGCTTCTCACCGCGTCGTACCCTGATGTCGCACTCCGTGCATACACAAACCTCGAGATGACGCAAAAAGTTCTTACACTTTATATTGCTGACGCAGTTGAACTTCGTGACATGCCCCGCGCTGACGCACAGAATGTATGGTTTATCGACTGGATGCCCAGCGATGGCTTTGTTGAAAAGTTTAAGGCGAAGTACGGAGTGTATCCAATTCTTGAGGCGCAGAATCACTACGACGTTGTCTATGCGATAGCGCATGCGTTAGAAAATAATCCAGACAGTATTGTTGAAGGATTGAAGACGGTAAAGTTTGAGGGCGTAGATGGTGTTATCGACTTTGCTCAAGGCGATAACATAACGGTAAACAAATCACAGGCAAAACTGTATCGAGTAAACCTTGAAAATGGTTACACAGAAGTAAAATAAAAAAACCACGCTTTATGGGGGGGTTTTTCTAATGATGCGACCAAGAGTGATTCACCCTCCTATCTCTTTCTTCGGTGGAGCTCTTGTTCGATAACTCTTTTGTCTTCGGGAGGAAATACTACTGGAGTCTTTTTTAGGTCAGTCATTCATCCGTCGAGCATTGCCTGAAGCACTTCAGGAGAAGTCATGGGAAGGAGGTTAATGGCGAAAAAATAACTTCCTCCTTCCATCTTTCCACTGAGGAAGCTTTTCTGAACTTTCTCTGGCATGAATTGCAGAATAACTGCATCCACAACGGATGTCAAATTATAGCTACACTAACTACCAACGGCACTTAGCGGCCCAGGGTGGCGCATAAGCCCAATAGCTGCATAAATAAATGAAACCGTAACCGCAAGTGATGCAGCTGCAACCGGACTGAGCAGGGCCACCCACGGTGAGGCTAATAGCAGGCTAATAAGTGCGATACCGACATGAACAAGGTAGGGGCTATTACCTTCATGATCGAGAGCTCTCCGAATGCTTTCACGTGATACCATATGTTTTATATTAGTAAGTAACTAATAACTTCAAGGGCAAGCTCCCCTGATTAGCTACTCACACTACTCAGCAAAAACAAGATGAGGTACGCTAGCTCACGTGGTTGTGGCCTTCATGAACATGATCGGCCGGTTCTTCTTTTGGTTTTGGGGTGGTGACGCCGAGTGCATTCCATATTTTTTCGCGGATAGAAACTTCTGCGGCATACGAATGCGCACGATCAGAAGGGACTCCTTGCGCTTGGAGTACATGCGCGAGTTTATGCACCTCGGCGTCGTCGGGTGTTAATTTCTCGGCTTGTGCAATGCTTGCAAAGACAAGGTCGAGTGCGACACGTTTTTCTGCGTGCGGCTTCAACTCGTTTTTTATTGCATCTTCTGCTTTGTTAGCGGCCTTTAGATACTCATTCCATGGCATGCCTTGCTCTGACACTTCTCGCTTTGTCTGCTCGAGCATGCCCACAAGCTCGTCTTCAATAAGCACGAGCGGGATATCGCATTCTGCGGATTTCAAAAGTGCTTCGGCGACTGATGAACGCTTTCGCTGATCGTCGTGGCCGGCCACCGCTCGCTCTGCTTCGGTGTCGAGAAAGAGCGAAAGCGCGGCGACGTTCTCCATGCCGATTTTTTTAACATCATCATCGGTGAAATCAGACGTGTCAGCTTTGCCCACCATGGCGCGCGCCTGCGCGTCCAAGGCTTGGCGCGTTTTCTGCCTTTCTTCTTCAATTTTTAACGGTTCGAGTGCAGCGATAGTTTTTTTTGCAATACTCCGGTAGTTTTCGATCTTTGCGCTCGGACGTTTGATCACTACCACCTCAAACGGCACATCAGCATTATGCGTTCCAACGTTCAGCAGTATTGATGGAGCAAGGAAGGGGATAATATTATGCTCCTTGAGCATGTCTGCAAGGCGTGTCTTGAGTGCATCTTCCGCCGCCATACGCCAGAGTGAGCGTTCGCCGTACGCCTCTATAACACGCTCGCGTGGCGCCTTACCTTTTCTAAACCCGGGCAGGTCCGCCTCTTTAATCGCTTCTTCCACCGCAGGGCCAAAATGCTTTTGAATCTCGTCAGTCGCGAGCGTGCCTGTCAGCACCACCTCGGCGTGAGGGTTATTTTTTATTTCTGTTTTCATGGATTACTTCGCAAACTTCGCTGTGTACAAGTCGCGTGACTTTTTGAAGGCTAGCTTAGCATCTGCTGCTCCTTTAAATCCGTTGATCACGACCTCGTCTCCCTTTATCTCTTTGTAGGTTTCAAAGAAGTGTTGGATTTCTTTTATCGTGTGTGGATTGATGTCTGTAAGGTCATGCACGTTCTCCCAACGTTTATCTTTAACCGGTACCGCGATGACTTTGTTGTCTTGCTCTCCGGTATCAATCATCTCCATGAGGGCCACGGGGCGCGCCCTCACCAAGATGCCGGTCGGGATAGGGAAGGATGCAAGAAGAATAACGTCAAGCGCGTCGCCGTCGTCCCATAGTGTCTGGGGGATAAATCCATATTCACAAGGGTACGCCGCCGCAGAGTAGTTTGCACGGTCGAGCGCGATGAGCCCGGTCTCTTTGTCTATCTCGTATTTGTTTGAAGACCCCTTTGGGATTTCGATGATGACGTTAAACTCATTCTCGCTCCCCGCTTCAATGTCATGCCACAGATTCATCTTTGTTTTCGTTAGTTGCATCTACTAATGGTGCTTCTTCAACTGGCGCCTCATCTATTGCTACCTCCTCTTCAGATTGTACATCTTCAACGGGGGCAACTTCTTCTGCTGGCTTGTCAGACTTGATATCTATCGCCCAGCCGGTGAGCTTTGCGGCGAGGCGAACATTCTGTCCGCCGCGGCCGATCGCGAGTGACTGTTGATCCGCTGATACTTCTACTGATGCACGATGTGCCGCTTCGTCGAGTGTGACTGACAGCACTTGTGCAGGAGCGAGCGCCTCTTCGATAAAGCGCGCCTGATCCTCGCTGTACTCGATGATGTCGATACGCTCGCCGCCAAGTTCAGACATGACGGTGTTCACACGAACGCCGCGTTGTCCAACGAGAGTGCCGATAGGGTCGATACGTACATCAGTTGATGCAACTGCAAGCTTGGTGCGGCCGCCGGCCTCGCGGGCTATAGCTTTAATTTGTACTGTGCCGGCAAGAAGTTCTGGCACCTCCATTTCAAAAAGCTTTTCCAAAAACTTGGGGTGTGCACGAGAGAGGCGGAGGTACACGCCACGCATGCCTTCTTCTACAGAGAAGAGGTACGCACGGATGCGCTCGCCAGCGCGATAGCGCTCGCCGGGGATTTGTTCGTGGAAGGGCATGATGCCGGTCGCGCGACCAAGGTCGATGTACAAGTTACCGCGCTCGGTGCGCTGCACGATGCCGTTCACGATGTCACCCTCTTTGCCGCCGTACTCTTGTACGACTGATGCACGCTCTGCTTCGCGGATTTTCTGCATGATGACCTGTTTTGCTGTTTGTGCGGCGATGCGTCCAAAGTCGGTTCGCTTTTCAAGCGGGAAAATAATTTCATCGCCAAGCATTGCTCCTCGCTTAATCAGCTTCGCGTTATCAATCAGAATGTGTTTTTCTTCGTTGAAGTAGGGGAGCTCGCCCTCGGGAGTTTCATGGTGTCCGTGTTCGTGCGTCTCGGCGATAACCTCGCCGTCTTTAGGCATGCGCACACTCGTGTCGTCGACCACCGTTTTGATTTGGTAGAATTCAACGTCACCCTTCTCAGTGTCAAAGTGCGCGCGGACGACTTGGTCGCGCTTTCCAAACTCACGTTTATAGGCAGTGGCGAGTGCCGCCTCGACGGCCTCGACCATACGCTCCCTCGGGATACCTTTTTCGTCGGCCATCTGCTCGATGACGAGATTCAATGTTTTTAGATCAAATTCCATATTGTGTTGTTATTGGGTGTGTAATGTAATAAAAGAAAAGAGCCCGCGATGCGCGGACCCGGGTGCTCTGTCAATGCGGTCTAACAGAGCGGTAACTGACCTTTCTATAGTAGTCCACAGACGAGGAAAAGTCAATGAAGCCGCAGGTATACTGGTGGAGTAATCACTCACAATATATGGCTCTTGGAAAACAAAAAAACCCCACTGAAGTAGAGCCAAAGACGGAGTCAGGGCATGATAACTCTTCAGGAGTGGCTGCAGAAATTAAACTCGCGGCTCCTGCAGCGGCAGCGTCTCATGACGTCCTGGCACATGCGCGTGACGCGATGGTTGAGGCGGGTATGATTAAGCATGAGACAGCCGAAGTGCAAGGAGAAGCGACTCAAAGTAACGGGGAATCCCC
>ERZ1292625.3092-Hain-H41-01um-R1-3092-length-14067-cov-10_pt1 | contig 14067 bp, 4 predicted proteins | sample MGYA00564400_ERZ1292625 | MGnify/ENA primary metagenome ERZ1292625 (study PRJEB36523, sample SAMEA6512639) | groundwater metagenome | collected 2019-01-08 | study: AquaDiva: Metagenomics assemblies of 32 groundwater samples | reverse complement strand
AAGGCACCGGATTCTTTGGTCCAGGTACTATTAGGAAGGTGATGAACTTGTCCCGGTTTGTCCCGTTAGAGGTTATGTAATTACTTTCTAATGGGAGGGGTTATTGAGGTAGGGGGGACACGAAAAACGACGACCACTTAAAGTCGTCGTTTTCCTTTAGCTTCGCTTACCCCTATAAGTTTGAGAGTAAATTCTTGCTTTAAATATATTGTGGTGTCCTAACTCGTAATCCGCAGATTAATCGAGATTATCTGGACCCAATTTGTTTTTTAAAGAATTACTCTTTTTTGAGTAAACGTATTTAAATTGTGATTTTATTATTTTTATGTGTCAATAAAAAATCTGGGGAATAACTGTTGAAAATCTGTTGATAAGTTTATAATGACCTCGCTCTCTACTTTTTTATTAACTTTTTGTTTTGGGGAGTATTTTTAGTTTTGGCTGGTTTTCATACTTTAGAAAAAACCAAATCTTGTTTTGTGATAAAATAGTGCAGGTGTAATATGAATTACAGAAGATTATTTTTTACCGGCATTGTTTGTATTTTAATTGCCTTTATCGTTATCTCTTGGATAAAGAAACCGGAAATAAAAAACATTAACTCAAAAGGTTCTGATATTATCGCTTTTGGTGACAGTTTGGTTTATGGCACAGGCGCAAGCCAGAGGGGGGAGACAGACATGTTTTCTCTTGTATCTAAAAATCTGGGTGTGGAAATTATAAACAAAGGAGTTCCAGGAGACACAACCGTTGATGGACTAGAGAGATTAGAAAATGATGTTTTATCTCAAGACCCCAAAATAGTATTTATTCTTTTGGGGGGGAATGATTATTTGCAAAAAATACCAAAAGAACAAACATTTCAAAATTTAAAACTTATAGTTAAAAAAATTCAAGAAAAAGGAGCGATTGTTATTTTAATGGGCATAAGGGGCGGTCTTTTAGATCACTTTGAAAACGAGTTTGAAAAATTAGCCAAAGAATATAACACTGGTTACATACCTGATGTTTTGGAAGGAATAATTTTAAACAGAGATTTAATGGCAGACAGCGTCCATCCCAATGATAAGGGGTACAGAATAATATCCATACGCGTTTTTTCAGTTTTAGAACAGATATTGGAATTAACGCAATAATACCCAATTTCTCACAAAGACAAGGCCTTTTGCCGTAAGACTGATTTTGTATTAGAATTACCTTAGTTATGAGCATAAAAAAAGATAAGCACATCGGTTCTTTTATAGTTTTGTTTGTAGTTTTTTGGTTTTTTGGGCCGCTTTTTTACATAGACCAAAATAGAGGAAACAATTTGTTGGTGATGGAAAATGGTGATTTCAATAAAAAAATATCAAATAAAAATTTCTCAAGCCCCGTATCTTTCAAAGAAACGTCAGCAAATTCATATGCGGTTGGGATTGATTACGCGTCTTTAAATGACCCCGGTTTTATCGCCATTATTGATAATAATTTAAAAATTATAGGAGCTAGTAAATTTTTGCCAAAAGGCACTTCTAGAGATTTTCAAATAATTCTTACCGAACCCTTACGGAAAGGTGATTATTACGATGTTAAAATTTATCAAGATAATGGCAATAGGAGGTTTTACCTAAGAGAAGATATTGTTTATTTGAATCCAGAAAATAATTTAGCTTTTGTTAGCGGTTTCTTGGCTCAATAAAAACTATTTCCATTAAGTTAAAGTTTGTTTTCGGCATCTAATAATTACGTTTTTTGTGTTTATATGTTATATTGCTTCCGCTTTTTCTTTTTTTGAAAAAATATGATTATAAGAAATATAGCCATTATTGCCCATGTTGATCATGGAAAAACAACTTTAACTGATGCGCTTTTGAAACAAACAAACGCTGTTTCAAGCGATGTTACCATGGATTCAAACGTGCTTGAACAAGAACGCGGTATTACTATATACGCTAAAAATGCTTCTTTAATTTATAAAGGCAATAAAATAAATATAGTAGATACTCCAGGCCATGCTGATTTTGGGTCAGAGGTAGAGCGGGTGCTTTCCGCGGTGGACTCGGTCTTGCTTGTGGTGGACGCTCAGGAAGGGCCTATGCCCCAAACACGTTTTGTTTTGAAAAAATCTCTAGAAATTGGTTTAAAGCCTATAGTGGTAGTCAATAAAATAGACAAAACGGCAGCCGACCCCAAGAAAACCCTTGATGAAATATTCGATCTTTTTGTGGAATTGGGGGCAACCGATGAGCAGTTAAATTTTTCGGTTGTCTATGCTATAGGCAAACAAGGTATAGCGCAAAAGACTTTAGAAAAAGAAAGTAAAGATTTAACACCTCTTTTGGATACCATAATTGAAGTCGTGCCAGGGATTAAAGGGGGAGATACACCTGAAATATTTCGTTTTCAACCTTTCAATTTAGGATACGATAATTATTTAGGACGTCTTGCTATAGGACGTGTGGCGGAAGGCGCCGTGAGTGTTGGTGATAGCGTTTTTATTAAAAAACCAAATAATGAAATTAGAAATGGAAAGATAAGTAAACTGCTTACCTTTAACGGATTGAAAAGAGAAGAAGTGGGAAAGGTTGTTAAAGGAGACATTGTGATTGTTGCTGGTATCCCTGATATTTACATAGGTGAAACCATTACCGATAAAGACGATGGAGAACCATTGCCGTCTATTTCTATTGATGAGCCAACAATTACTCTTAATTTTTTAGTAAATAATTCTCCATTTGCGGGGTTGGAAGGCAAGTATGTTACCAGTAGGCAATTGAGAGAAAGGTTGATTAGAGAGTTAGAAATTAATGTTGGTTTACGTGTAGATTTTTCTAATAATGATTTTTTCAAAGTTTCTGGACGCGGTGAACTACACATATCTATTCTCTTGGAAAACTTACGTCGTGAAGGATTTGAAATTCAAGTATCACAACCACAAGCCATTACAAAAGAAATAGATTCCATTTTGAGTGAACCATATGAAGAACTTACAATTGATATTAAAAAAAATTATCAGGGGGTGGTCATGGAAAAACTTGGAATAAGATCTTTTGTTTTGAAAGAAATGAAAAATCAAGCTGAGTTAATAAGGTTAATTTTTGAAGGACCAACAAGAGGACTTCTCGGTTATCGCAATCAATTCATAATAGACACTAAAGGAGAAGGCATTTTGTGTAATAGACACATTGGCTTTAAACCATATGCGGGAGAAATAAAGAAGCGCTCTACCGGCTCAATGATTTCAATGGCAAGCGGTAAAGCTTTGGGCTTTTCTTTGTGGAATTTACAAGAAAGAGGCGTTTTGTATATAAACCCCAATACTGAAATTTACGAAGGTATGGTTATAGGCAGCACTTCTAAGGGGGAAGAAATGACGGTAAACCCGACTAAAGGTAAACAATTAACTAATATGAGAGCCTCAGGTTCCGATGAGAACATAACCCTTACCCCCCCATTAACACTTAATATAGAAAGGGGGTTAGAAATTATGTCCAATGATGAGTATTTAGAGATAACTCCCCAATCAGTAAGGTTGAGAAAAATATTTTTAACAGAAAACGATAGAGCAAAATCTCGCCGTTCTATTTAGTCAAAATATCATTATTTAACAATATATATCGGCAAGACAAACTTGTTTTTCAAGTTTTTTTACGTATTTATTTTGGTGAGTATATAAATTTTTTATACCCATCTCTATTTACAAAGTTCAAATAATCTTGCTTAATTTTTTAAATTAAAGTTCAATTTGAACTTGGATATTTTTTTGAATTTTTGAACAAATTTAGTATTTTGAAGCGTTTTTTTCTTATCCACATTAAAAGTGATATTTCTCTATTATCTTGGCTCGCCAAGGTAGTATAATTATCGGTAATTCCCTTTGAGAGAAAATGTCACAAAATCTTTTTTTTAATGGCAAAAATTTTATCTCGGCTAAACGAGCCAGAGAATTAAGCGGTTATTCAACCGATTATATTGGTCAGCTTTCTCGTCTTAAAAAAATAGAAGGTAAATTGATTGGTAGAACTTGGTATGTTTCAGAAGATTCTCTTTCGAAGTACCAAAAAAATTACGCTAATAAACAGGATGGGCATCATAAAGATATACAAGATTCTAACGTTGTTCTGACACCTTCTTTTGAAGATAAAGAAAGTACTGTCAATTTACAAAATCGGTTCTTAAAAGACATCTCGTCAAAACGAGATGAATCGCTTTTCAAATATTACCCTGATTCTGGGGAAATTATATCAACAAATAAATTACCAGAAGTTGAAAATGCAGAATTTGATTATACAAAAAACGAAATTTCTAAAAATGATGAAATTGTTTCTAATCAGGGCACAAATTTAGATTATTTACATTCAGGTTTTTTACAAAAAGGAGCAGCTCTTTTTCTTTCTATTGCGATAGTTTTTTCAAGTTCTTTTATTTATGATCAAAAAACTTTGACCGCTTTTGCCGATAAAGGAAAAAACTTTATTGACAGCATTCTGCCTTTTAAAGAAGATATTGATTTAACAAAAATAAATGATTATATAAATACATCAAAAAATAATTTGTTAACTTCGGTCAAGCATACTTCAGATGGTCTAACGATTCTTACTTCTGAAGGGTTTAGTAAGGTTACAAATTACTTAGCCTCTTTTTATTATGTGGAGGTATCAAAAGAAAGTTTGTTAGCTTCAGTAAAAGATTCTTCAGAAAGTTTTTTGGATACTATTTATAGGGGGTTTAATAAAGTTACTCAATATCTTACTTCATTGTTTAAATCCACAGAAGTAAATAGAAATCTAGCAAAAGAAGAGAATAAAATAATTACTCAAAGCAGAGAAGATAAACCTCTGCCTGTGGTTGAAATAAAACCGATTCAAAATATTGAATTAACTCAAGTAAATTTACCAATAGAAAAAAAACCTGAAATATCTAGACCTATAGAGCGTGTAATTACGCCCATTTCTTCGGGTTTGGTTACCAATGTCAGTCCGCCAACAATAATAAGAGAAGTCATTGGTGGTGTAAGTAGCGCGGATGTTGACATTAAACTTCAACAGCTTTCTAACAAATTGACATCGGAAATCCTCAAGTACTCCTCGTCTCTTTCGGGTCAGTATAATTCAGCGCCAAGCTTTTATGCTGTCGCATCAGCTGCTAATAGAATTGATCAATTGGCTAATACGCAGATAAACACGCCAGTTATTTCCGGCGGTTCCATCTCAAGCGCCAGCATCAGCGGCGGAACAATTTCAGGTGTTACGGTCTCAAGCCCCACGATTTCTGGAGCAATTTTCAGCGCTACCTCAACTGGAACTTTCGGCATTAATATTTCCGGGGGCTGTTTTGCGGTTAATGGCACTTGTGTAGGCAGTGGCGGTTCCGGCACTCCCGGTGGCGCCACTACTCAAGTCCAGTTTAATGACGCAGGGTCTTTTAATGGAGATTCCAGTTTTACTTTTAATAGTGGCGCTGATTTGGTGACTGTCTCAAGTTTACTTGCAACGTATGCTACCACTACTAATTTTTTGGCTAATGGAAGTTCCACCCTGCAAAACTTCACTTTTGTTAATGCCACGGGCAGTAGAGCCACCACCACCAATTTCTTTGCCACCACGGCCTCATCAACCAATCTTTTTGCCACTAATGGCAACATCGGAAACTTAACGGCTGGACCTATTACTGGAGGTCTTTATAACAGTCAAACAATTTCCAGCGCCGCAAACTTCACCGGCACTTTAACCGCAACAGCTGGGTTAACTTCACTTTCCAATCTTTTACTTTCTGGTTCCTCAACCTTACTCAATTTCACTGCCCTGCAATCAACTTCCACCAACGCCACCACCACCAATTTTTTTGCCACCACGGCCAGTTCAACCAATCTTTTTGCCACACTACTTAATGTTGGCAATATGACCTCAACAGGAAACGCCACCACTACGAACGCCACCACTACGGGAGCCCTAAATGTTGGCACTGCTCTGACAGTTTCCGGTAGCGCCACCTCATCATTTACCGGAGGTGTTTCTTCAACAAGATTAAATACTACCGCCACCTCTACCTTTGCTGGACTTGTGGTGGGAACACAAGGATTAGCCGTGTCCACTTTAATATCTTGCACGGAAGCTTTAGAAACCGACTCTTCAGGCAACATTGTTTGCGGAACAGACGCGACTTCAGCAGGAGGGGGGAGCGATGTAAATTGGAGTTTCTTTAATAATTCGGGGGTTCGTCTTGGCACAACTACCAATCAAGTTTTAGTAAGTGGCACAGGTAATGGCACGGCTACTTCTACTTTGGCAAAATTGGAAGTTGGTTATGAAAGCGCCGCCAGAGGTTCTCTTTTAGCCCTGTCTTCAACCACCCTGCAAAACTTCACTTTCATTAACGCCACGGGCACCAGCGCCACCACCACCAATTTCTTTGCCACCACGGCCTCATCAACCAATCTTTTTGCCACTAATGGCAACATCGGAAACTTAACGGCTGGACCTATTACTGGAGGTCTTTATAACAGTCAAACAATTTCCAGCGCCGCAAACTTCACCGGCACTTTAACCGCAACAGCTGGGTTAACTTCACTTTCCAATCTTTTACTTTCTGGTTCCTCAACCTTACTCAATTTCACTGCCCTGCAATCAACTTCCACCAACGCCACCACCACCAATTTTTTTGCCACCACGGCCAGTTCAACCAATCTTTTTGCCACACTACTTAATGTTGGCAATATGACCTCAACAGGAAACGCCACCACTACGAACGCCACCACTACGGGAGCCCTAAATGTTGGCACTGCTCTGACAGTTTCCGGTAGCGCCACCTCATCATTTACCGGAGGTGTTTCTTCAACAAGATTAAATACTACCGCCACCTCTACCTTTGCTGGACTTGTGGTGGGAACACAAGGATTAGCCGTGTCCACTTTAATATCTTGCACGGAAGCTTTAGAAACCGACTCTTCAGGCAACATTGTTTGCGGAACAGACGCGACTTCAGCAGGAGGGGGGAGCCCTGATACTCATTGGGCAACTTCCACAGGACCATTCATTAATGCTATTTTCCCCAATAGCGGTAGTGGCAATACTTTGGTAGGCATAGGCACTTCCACCCCTGCTTGGCAACTTACAGTCGCTTCATCAACTCGTCCCCAACTTGCTTTATCCGATGCTTCTTTAACAAGCAATCACTGGACATTTAGAAACGCTGGCGGACTCCTCTACATTGCAACAGGTTCACCTTCAACTTTTGCCACGTCCACCTTTACTGCTTTAACAATTAACAACAATGGCTTTGTAGGTATAGGATCAACTTCACCCTCAACTCCTCTCTCTGTTACAGGGAAAACGTTTATAGCAAATCAATTGACTGGCGCATCTGATATCGGAGTTGATATTGGAGAATCGTCAGCTTCAACTGGGGGGGCTGGCGAACAAACGATACTTCGCGTAACGACATTGGCAGGCTCAACCGCTCAGGCTATAAAAGTATGTGCCTTAAGTACAAGTGTTTGTCAAATAACCGTTGGTCCTAATGGAGATATATTGCTGGCAGGAGGTAATAATGCCCAACAGGCTGAATTTCGGGCTGGTCCCGGAAGTGCTGGCGGCGGGATCGGTGGCTCGGCATTCGTTCTTGGCGGGCAAGGCGGTTTTACTGGTGGCACGGGTGGAACCCTCTCTGTTAGAGGGGGGCCAGGTGGAGGCGGCTCTGGCGCTGGTGGTTTATTGACATTGTCAGGGGGTATTCCTGTTTCTGGTGCCGGGGGTAGTGCTGAACTTCTTGGTTCTAATGGGATAGGGACAAATCAAAACGCTGGTAACATAACAATTACCGCTGGCTATGCAACCGGTAGTGGTGTGGCTGGAACACTTTCAATTTCAGGTGGTGCCGGTGGAACGGGGGCACCAGGAAATGTCATTATAGCCAGCACTACCGGCTCGGTTGGTATAGGAACAACCACTCCCAATTGGAAATTGCAAGTCGCTTCTTCCACCGCCCCCCAACTTGCTTTATCCGATGCTTCTTTAACAAGCGATCATTGGACATTTAGAAACGCTGGCGGACTTTTTTACCTTGCGACTTCTTCTCCCTCAACATTCGCAACTTCCACAAAATCGGCTTTCTCCATAAACGCTAATGGTTTCCCGAGTATTTCTTCCCTTGCTTCTTGCGACACTATAGACACTGACGCCAATGGTTTGTTTGCTTGCGGAAGCGATGCAAATAGCGGTGGCTCGGGTGTCCCCGATACCAAGTTTGCCACTACCACTTCAACAGGATTTCCTAATGCCATTTATCCAAATGGGGGAGTGAATACTTTAGTCGGTATCGGTACCACCACTCCTGCTTGGATGCTACAAATCGCTTCATCAACAGGTGCACAACTTGCCCTGTCCGATGGCTCACTCACCAGTAATCACTGGACATTTAGAAACGCAGGAGGATTCCTCTACATCGCAACAGGTTCTCCTTCAACTTTTGCCACGTCCACCTTTACTGCTTTAACAATTAACAACAATGGCTTTGTAGGTATAGGATCAACTTCACCAACCAGTCCCCTTAGTGTTACGGGAACATCCACTTTTGCCGGAAACATTGACCTTGATAAATTCTCTGTATTTAAAATAAATAATGCGACAGTTCTATCGGCTACATCAACTACATTTAATACTTTAGTTGGTCTTGGAGCTGGGGGAAATTTAATTTCAACTTCAACTAACGTAACTTCAGGCAATTCAAATACTGTTTTGGGTTACAATGCCCTTGCAACCGCAACCTCTACTTTGGGAGCAACGGCAGTGGGCTTTCAAGCCCTAGCAAGTAATACAGTTGGGGGAAGTAATAGTGCTTTTGGTCGCAATAGCATGAGACTTAACACCACGGGTTCGGATAATAGTGCGTTTGGCCTATTCTCTCTTGAAGAAAACGTTACAGGTAGCTTTAATACGGCCCTTGGGAGTGGTGCTTTAAATCGTTCAACAGCTTCTAATAATACAGCAGTTGGATACGCATCTCTTAGTTTTAATACCGGTGGTGGCAACACAGCCGTAGGTATGCAAGCTTTGCAACTTAATAGAACAGGAGGCACTAACACTGCAATAGGAGAAGGTGTTTCCATCAACAACACTTCTGCCACCAGTACTGTAGCCTTAGGTTACTACGCCGGTTCGGGCTCAGCATCATTCAACGCCCAAGGCTACACCATTACGGGCTATCTTGCCGGAGACAACATTGCCACAGGCTCCAACTACAACACCTTCTATGGTTATCAATCAGGTTCTGCCGTTACTTCAGGTTACGGTAACATCTTAGTTGGTCCCTCTGTTACTGCTAACAATGTAACGACAGGATTTGGCAACATTGGTATTGGCTACAACACCTTCTTCCCTAGTGCCACAGAAAACAGACAATTAAACATTGGCGGCTTTATCTTCGGCACATTACCCGCCACCTCCACTTCACTCGTCGCTGCACCTCGCGGTGCTCTCGGTATTGGTACCACTACACCAAGTTGGACCTTCCAAATTGCCTCATCTACCGGTTCTCAATTTGCTCTTTCTGATGGTTCTTTAACAAGCGATCATTGGACATTTAGAAACGCTGGAGGATTCCTCTACATCGCAACCGGTTCTCCTTCAACTTTTGCCACGTCCACTCTTACGGCATTAACTTTAAATACCAGAGGATATCTTGGTGTAGGCACAACATCACCTTTTGCTCAATTTAGCGTGAAGGGGGATGACGCAAGTTCTGTCGCCGCGCCGCTTGCTTTGGCGGTTTATGGCGGGGCTGGCAACGCCACTTTTACTGATGGCGGGGCTATGATTTTAGTTACAGGTAATGCAAGCGGCGCGGGAACAGGCGGAGCGTTCTCTTTTACTGGTGGAAGCGGTGGCGCAACAGGTGTTGGTGGAGCCATTACTCTTACGGCTGGCGTGGGCGGTTCATCAAGCGGCGCTGGAGGAGCTATTACTATTACATCCGGCGCGCCCCTTGGCAGTAGCGCGTCTGGCGCTGTAACCGTTGCTTCTGGAGACACTGGTGGGTCAACGGCGCCAGGAACGGTTACTATTCGTGGTGGCAATAATACAGCTGGTAGTGCCGCTGGAGGACAACTTTCACTTTCTGGCGGTAATTCAACGGGAGCGGGAAGCGGTTCAACCGTTACTCTTTCAGGTGGCGCATCAGCCGGTACTGGTGGCGCGTTAGCAATTACGGGTGGCGCGGGCACAGCGGCGGCAGGCGGCGCTATCACCATTACCGGTGGCACACCCGGCACGGATTCGGCAGGCGGCGCCGTCACTTTGGCTGGCGGGGCTGGCAATGGAATTGGCGCCGGTGGACAACTGAATTTAAATGGCGGCAATGGCGGAGCCACTAATATAAATGGAGCTGATGTTCGCTTAAACGGAGGCATTGCTGGTGGCACTGGTGTCGCTGGAAATGTTATTCTTGCCAATTCTCGCGGTAATGTGGGCGTTGGCACCACCACTCCTCGCTTTACTCTGCAAGTCGCCTCTTCTACCAACCCTCAACTAGCTCTTTCTGATGGCTCCCTAACCAGTAATCACTGGACCTTTAGAAGTGCCGGCAACTTCCTCTACGTAGCCACAGGATCCCCCTCAACTTTTGCCACAAGTACTTACACAGCATTAACAATTAATAGTAATGGCTTTGTTGGAATTGGCAGTACTTCACCAGGTAATAGATTAGATGTTAATGGAAGTATTAACATTGAACCTTATGGTTCTTCATACAAAATTGGTAATGAAACAGTTCTTTATGCCACTTCATCTTCCTCAATAGCCAACACCTTTGTAGGAATATCCGCTGGAGTAAACAACGTGGCAACATCAAGTAGTGTAACTTCTGGAATACTAAATACAGCAGTTGGATTTGAAGCTTTATATAATGCAACATCAACTGATAATAATACAGCCGTTGGATTTAGAGCTTTGAGAATGGGTGTTGGTAGTACAGACAATTCAGGAAGTGGCAATTCTGCTTTTGGTTCTCAAGCACTAACACCTAACACTACTGGAAACTCCAACTCCGCTTTTGGTTCTGGGACTCTTTCTACTAATACTACAGGCAGTTCTAATACGGCTGTTGGCAATTCCACTTTGGCCTCACTAACGACAGGTGGTAGCAATTCTGCTTTAGGAGCAAACGCTTTATTTGCCAATATAACAGGATCTTTTAATTCGGCTTTAGGGACAGACGCGTCTCGCTTTAATCAATCCGCCACCAACACAACAGCCATGGGTTATAGAGCCGCCTATGGAGGAGCAAATTATTATTCTCAAGGTTACACAGTGTTGGGTTATTTAGCGGGAACCGCCTTCACCACAGGCTCCGACTACAACACCCTCATTGGTTATCAATCAGGCAGTGCCATCACAACTGGTTATGGAAACATAATGCTTGGTCCATCAGTTACAGCTAACAATTTAACAACTGGTAAGGGTAACGTCAGTATCGGCTACAACACTTTCTTCCCCTCAGCCACCGCTGACAGACAATTAAACATCGGTGGCTTAATATTCGGAACACTACCTGCAACCTCTACTTCACTTGTAACCAACCCAGCAGGTAACATAGGTATAGGAACAACAACACCAAACTGGACATTCCAAGTAGCTAGTGCCACACCTTACCTTGCTATCACTGATAATGATGCACCAACTAATACTAAACATTGGCTCTTCTCTAATATTAGTGGAATATTTTCAATTGGAACAAGCAGTGACGCGTTAAATGCTACGAGTACATATCTCACGATAAGAGGAGATACGGGTGGACAAGTTGGAATTGGAACAACTTCTCCTTGGCGCACACTCTCTGTTACAGGAACGGTAGCATTTTCTGGGCTTTCAGCTGAAGCGACAGGCGATACTGCGCTTTGCTTGAGTACAGGTGGGGAAGTAAGAGTTAGTGCTGGAACAAGTTGTACCTTGTCTTCTTTGCAATACAAGGAACATGTTAACAATTATGAAAACGGGCTTTCCGCAATACGTCAATTGAATCCGCGCGTGTTTAATTACAAAGGATTGGATGGAGAAAGAATTGGTTTCATTGCTGAAGAAGTGGATTTGATTGACCCAAGATTAGTGGTAAGGAATAAAAATGGAGGTATAGAGTCGGTTAGATACGAAGAAATGACAGCTGTTCTTGCTAAAGCGGTGCAAGAGATTGATTTGCGACTCTTAGCACTTGAAGCCGCAAGTACAACTTTAGCCAATGTTTCCGGAGGATTTTCCATTCAAATTTTGATTGATACTTTGCAACAATTTGGAATATTTGTAACGGATGCACTAGTTCAAATAAAAAATCTAACGGTAGAAAAACTTACTGTTGGGAGTTCCGAAAAACCAACTGGCATTACTTTGTTTGATGAAGAAACTAATGATCCTTATTGTCTTACTATTTCAGGTGGCGCAGTAAAGACATCTTCGGGCGAATGTCAAAGTGGTAGTGAAACAATTGTTTACGAAGCCCCTCCAGTAGAAAACACAGACACGGAAGCACCTATAATAACTTTGTTAGGAAATAATCCGGCTGTAATAAATGTGGGTAGCACTTATGTAGATCTTGGAGCAACCGTCACAGATAATGTGGATCAAAATTTGGGTTATCAAATTAATCCGGAAAGTATTGATACGAGCACCGCTACCACATACACTATTCTATTTACCGCAACAGACAGTGCTGGTAATGTCGGAACGACAAGCAGAACTGTTATTATAGAATAGAAAAATGAAAAAAAATATTAATTTTAATATTTTGCACAATAACTTTTCTTTTGTTTTTTAATCCTTCCTGCTATAATTACTCCCGTGTCTAAGTTAAAACACTTAACTTTATACTCACTTTTTTTCCTCCTCCCCCTCACCTCATACGCCGCCCCATCAGTCTCCTTCACCCCAAGCCGAACCACAGGAGTTGCCCCTCTTGCAGTATTCTTTGACGCCACAGCTACCACTGACACTGCTGTAACAAGTCGTCCCTTTCACGAACTGGAATACACCTGGAACTTTGGTGACAATGACGCAGTAACTTGGAGTTATGGTTCCAATCCAGGAGTAAACAAGAAAAACAGAGCTAAAGGTCCTGTTGCAGGACATGTCCACGAAACCCCAGGCACCTACACTGTCACTCTTACTGTTACTAATGGTACTGAACAATCAACAAGCCAAACCACCATTACCGTCACTGACCCAGATACAGTATTTTCCTCCAATACTCTCTGTGTCTCTACCTCAGGCACATTCAGTGGTTGCCCCTTTGGAGCCACTCAATTAACTTCTAATGATTTTGATGATGTTATTAATACTACAGCTGGTAATGGTGCCACCTACAAAAGAATCTTATTTAGGAGGGGGGAGACGTTTACATCATCAACAGATGGACAATTAAGAGCAGATGGTCCGGGGATAGTTGGCGCCTATGGTAGTGGCGCTAAGCCAATAATCAGTGGTTCTGGTCCATATCCAAAAATAAGCGTTGGAGTTTTTTCTACTGGCAATTTAGATTTTGGCGATTGGAGGATAATGGACTTAGATTTTGACGGCATAGATAGAAACTCTGTCTCCAAAGGTTTATATGCTTCTGGTCCAGCAACGCGTATAACTGTGATTAATAGTACATTTAGAAATCTTTATCTTGGCATAGAGTCTCAACTCTCTTCTCTAGATATTGCTAATTCAACTTCCCAACTTGCCCCAATTTGGAATGAATGGTTTGTCGTAGACAGTGTGTTTACAGGTAATACAGCTTATGGATTTCTTGTAAATTTGTTCCGATCCGCTCTTATGGGTAATTATGCTATAGCTACCCAAGGAGAACATGCTATGCGTATACAGCACACTCAAAAAATATTCATAAGTAATAACGATTTATATGGTTCTCCAACGGGAACAGCCCTCACTATTCGTGGCTGGGCTTGGGAACTTATTAACAGGACTTCTGGTAATCAATACACCTTACCGGCATATTCTTATTCTGAAGAATCAGTTGTTTCTGATAACAAAATAGTTTCTCATAGTTCAGCCTTGCCTTATACATATGCCTCTCCCAATGCAACAGAACATCCAAGATTAA
>ERZ1292625.3091-Hain-H41-01um-R1-3091-length-14070-cov-5_pt1 | contig 14070 bp, 18 predicted proteins | sample MGYA00564400_ERZ1292625 | MGnify/ENA primary metagenome ERZ1292625 (study PRJEB36523, sample SAMEA6512639) | groundwater metagenome | collected 2019-01-08 | study: AquaDiva: Metagenomics assemblies of 32 groundwater samples | reverse complement strand
ACAAAATTGCCTATACCAAAATCTGGCCGGAAGATAAGAAAATGGTTAAAGAAGATGAAGGTACAGAGGAGTAGAGGGAGATGATTAGCAAGATTATGCATAATATTTTGGAAGATTTGAAAGAAGAGCTTCGCGAGGAACTCCAGAAAGCCATCGATAAGGCGGTTGAAGAGATAGCTAATCAGGCCGCGGCGGAACAAGGAAAGCAAAAATCAGAAGAAGGAAAAGAGAAGTCTGAAGAGGAAGGAGAAGAGGGAGAGGCCGAATCGGAAGATGGCAAGGGGCAAGAAGCACCTAGTTTGCCGCTCCCAATGGATAAGTTCAGTGATGAGCTGAATCAAGCTTTGAAAAAGAGTTTTGATAAACTTTCCAAAGAGCAGAAAGAAGCTTTAAAAAAGAAGGCGCAAAAGAATCTGGAAAAATTGGAAGACAAAATGGTTCAGGATTTTTCCGGCAAGATGGAAGAAAATCCGTCGGAAACCCACGAGCAGTATGAAAAAAGAGAGAAAGAAGAAGGGGATGAGGAAGAGGGTAAAAAGAAATCCGAGGAGCAAGAGCAAAAAGAAAAGGAGAGGATTGTGAATTCTTTGCCGTAGCCGAGCGCGTGGGCGAATTTCAAGCTGTACGGACCAGCCGCGAATTCCACGAACTTGGTAACGAATTTTCCCCGGTTGGTTTCAATCACATAATATCCGTACTCATCTCGGCTGACCTTTTGGACTTCCGTAAGGGGCGAAAAGTTGATGTCCGGATTGGCGGTTTGCGAATCATTCAGGAAAGATTGGGAGGTCGCCTGGTAATTGACCGCGTAGCCCTCGGTGCTAATCAGAGCGCAGACCGGTTTGTTAGGGTTCCGGCCTTCCATTATCTTCGGTTCAATCACGGCGAGTTCTTTCGGGCCGATCAGTTTAAGGTCGGGATAGTGGTTTTTAATCATCTCAAACCTCATTCTTAGCATGACTACTTCCGTTTCGATGACTCCCAGCACCATTCGGTGTGTCTTTTTGAAAAGGCCGGGCTTGCCCGACCTCTCCACATAACCACGCAAGAGCTTAGCCGCTCTCTGCACTTCCAGCATGTGCTGGTCGTTGTAGTTAGTTTCGGTACTGCCGTCATGCGAGGTTTGGCTGTTATTCAGCGGATGAGAGTTCACCAACGCAACGCCGGAATACTTTTCCAAGATAGCAATCTTTCTCACGTTGGATGCCTTACTCAAGGCATACAACAGCGATGTGCCGGTAATACCGGCGCCGACGATCACTAGATCATAAATTACGGAGGGCTTTTGGGTGTTCATGATCTACTCCTTTTTGTCAGTGTTCCGCCAAGATTATACCACGCAAACCTGATTTTTACAACAGTGCTGCGGGACTAGGAATCGAACCTAGATACCAGGATTCAAAGTCCTGTGTCCTACCATTAGACGATCCCGCAATGAACCTATTTTACAACAAAAAGCCGCCTGATTCAACAGGCGGGAGTTTCTCTAAAGTTTCGCGGGATCCATCAGACGGAGGTCAGGATCGGAGGGGAGGGAGAATTTCGGATGATCGTTACCGATTGCTTTCAAAACGGCTTTGGTGTGTTCCGCCCAGTCGGGGTCGCAGATTTTGGTACTGCCGGATTTGAAGCATTTTTCTGCGTCGGACTTTTTCAAAGTGAGCGCCACCACCGGAGAGCTGTGTCCGCCCCACCACTGCGAGCTTACTTTACCCAAGTCGCGTTCGTAGCTGGTCATTGGCGACATAAAGCCGTGTCCATCAGGAACGAACATCCACAAGTTGTGGCCAACAGAAAGCATTGTGCCGTGTTTCAAAAATTCTCCAACGACGATCTCGCTACTGCCGCGAAGGGCAATTTTTGTGGCCAGCGGTCCGTTTTCAGTATCTTGAACCTCATAAATGGAAGTCTGCGTTACGGCGTAGAACTTCTTCAACATCTCACTGCCCTCAAAGGTCTACCCCAATTCTAAAATTTACCGAGTGTGTTTGCAAGATAGAGCCCTTGACAGAATGGGCTTACTTATGCTATAATATCAACAGTTCGGCAATTCGCCGATAACCAAATAAAACCTCAACAAGCGGAGGCAGAGATGAGAAATCTTCCGGGAAATCTTTTCGTGCTGGTGATCGCTGCAGTGCTTTTTTTCGGGCTGATCGGCTGTGATCCAGGAGCAAAGCCGGTGAGTGTCATGAAGGAGGGTCAGACGCAGTACGATATGACCGTCTGCGTGACCAGCGGAAACAACTCCTATATCCCGCTGAACTTCTCTCGGGCCCGGACGAGCGAAAAGGTGTCCGAGATCTTAGGAGCGCTAAGAGCTTTTGAATTAACGCATCCCGATCTGGAGGTGATCTCCTGGAGTGTGGAGGAGCAAGAGGATGGTCCCAAGTGGAGTGATGTTGATGGCATCTGGGTTCATCACCGCAAGGTGAAGCTGACCCCGGAGGCGGCGAAATGACCATCCACCTACTGGATACTGACGAGAAGCCCGTTCAAAACTCTGCAGTGCAAACAAACTGCGGAGTGTCGGCCGAGTTCGCGCCTGTTCCGGCCCAATGGGCTGACGGTCGTGTCTGCGTGGCCTGTCTCACAAAGCATGACCAAGCGCGTGCCAAGTACACCTTTGCTCTTCCTGTTTCTCTCAAGCCGTAGCTGAAAAGCTACGGCTTTTTTTATTTACTTAAATTTTCAATAATCGCAATTTCCAATGGGACGGCGGCGAAGGGAGAGTAGCGCATTTCGCTGTAGGCCCGGATTAAATCTTTGATTAATTTGAGATGTTTTTCCGGCGTCAGCTTGGCGCTTTGCTCTTTCATTTTCTCCACTTCCTTTTTCGTGAGCTCTTGCTTGAATAGCTCCTCAATCGTGGAATCAAATCTCAAGCTGAGCAGTCGGCGCCAGTATTGAATTAATTCTTTATTGAAATCCACCAGGTTGTAGCCGCCGGAGTTCAGGTTGGCGATGTATTTCAAGGCGCCCGAAAGATCGGCGGCTAAAATCAGATCCGAAAATTCGGCAGTCTTGGCCTGTCCAACCTTGCCGATAATTTTTTCAATATCTTCCAGCTCCACATCCGACTTGATGCTGGCCAGCTGATCCAGCAGGGATTCAGCGTCGCGCAAACTGCCTTCGGCGCAGGAGGCGATCAGTTCTAACGCGTCATCACTGGCTTTAATTTTTTCGGTGGCGGCGATCTTTCTTAGTTTGGATAAAATTTCTTCAATCGTCAGTTTCCGGAAATTAAACCGCTGGGTGCGGGAAACTATTGTTGGCGGGACTTTTTCCAATTCCGTGGTGGCGAGTACCATAATCGCGTGCGCCGGCGGCTCTTCCAGTGTTTTTAATAAGGCGTTAAAGGCCTCCCGGGTAAGCATGTGCGTTTCATCAATGATCACCACTTTTCGTTCGTAGGAAGCGGGGGAGACGCGGATGCCCTCCCGGAGCTCGCGGACATCATCAATACCGCGGTTGGAGGCGGCGTCAATTTCAATCACGTCCAGCGCCCGGCCGGCGTCAATGTCTTTACAGCGGCCGCACTCATTGCAGGGTTCGCCCTGCTGATGGAATTTTTTATCATCCCTCCGCTTTTCGCAGTTAGCGAGCTTGGCGATCATCCGGGCGACAGTAGTCTTGCCGGTTCCTTTCGGGCCGTAAAAAAGATAAGCGTGCGCCAGCTTATCTTGCTTGGCGGCATTTTGCAAAACCTGGATAATTTCCTTTTGACCGATCAGTTCCTCAAAACTTTTCGGACGGTACTTCCTATAAATTGCGAGCGCCATGAGGTTAATTATAACCGAACGAATAACTAATAACGAATGACTATTGAGAATAAAAAAACCCCGTTTTTAGCGGGGCTTCAGGTCCAACCGTTCCAGAGTGGAGCGGTAGATGTAGAAGGGAAGCTTGCCGGGGTGGAGAACTTCTACCAGCGGAGGCAGGGCCGCCTCTTCTTCTGCCGTCATTAGGGCGACCTGTTTTATACGATCCGCGAACATCATCCGGTAGATATCATGATCTTTGATCTTGTTCAGATGTTCGTAGTATTCCGAAGCATTAGAGAAGAAGGAGGCGGTGAACTCATCCACTCTTTCCCGTTCAAACCATTCCGCTTTGTCGGTATTTTTACCGTCATCATGGAAGCCGGGGGTAATGGCCTCTCCAAGATAGAGATCATCTGACCAGACTTCAAAGATGTAGGCGGGTGGACGATCAAGTTTGCTGTTGTCGGTGAATTTGAATTCAATGAGGCCCAATTCCAGAACTCGTTTCGCGTACGCGTGAACTGTGTTGATTAGTTCCTGGGTGGCGTATTGATACGCGGGGGTTCCGACCATGCGCTTGCCGGCGCGTTCCAAACTAAGATTAGTGAGCAGATCCAACAACTTCTGACTTTCATTGGTGGGACTGTTGTCGGTCCGGTCACCCCGGATATCAATAATCTTGTGGGCTTCTTCAAACATTTCCCTCAACGCCGCTTCAATCGGAGTTTCGCATTCACATTCGTCGGGCATTTTGTATTTAGCGTCAGTATAATTCGCGTAGTCCTGAATTCCTCCTCCGGGCATACTCCAGCCGGGCGTTTTCCATTCCCGCTTTTTTTCCGGGATCGGCTTGCGTTTATTGTGCACCAGCAAAATGTGAGTCCACTTCTTCGGATCCCGATCCTCTCCCAATTTCAAAACTCTTACAAACGCAGAGCCCTTCGTCGCTGTCTGTGGTTCGGCAAACATTGCGCAATCCTCTCATAGAATATGGCAGTGAAATTTTTCAAGATTTAGCTCCATGCTAAATCGTTCTACCGGTGATTGTATGATATTTTTAAGAAAGTGTCAATACTTTATAAACTTTTCCTCCGAAGGAGGATCCGCCTCCGGCGGAATAACTTTATGAACCTCTCCAAATGTGCTTAAATTAGAGCAATAAGATGCGCGTGAGGAGCGTTACAATTGTTCTAGTTTTTGGGTTAATTGGGCTCGGCCTTTTTTTATTTTCTAGCCGGTCCAATGATATTTTAATCAGTGTCAGCGAAGATCCGGGAGTAGAGAAGAAGGTAGCTCCTGCTCCGCCGGTTGTTCCCAAAATTTCCGACATTGAACCGCAGAAACCGCTCTCTTTCCCACCCGACAAAATTAAGGCCATTTACGCCACCAGTTGGTCCGCGGGAAGCGAAAAAAAGCTGAAATATCTGATTGATCTGATTAAAGAGACCGAATTGAACGCGGTCGTAATTGACGTCAAAGATTTTTCGGGTTATCTGACCTACAACAGTGAATTGGAACTTCCGAAAAAATATAACGCCGTGGAAATCAGGATTCCTCAACTGAATAAATTAGTGAAGCGTTTGCATGATGAAAATATTTACGTGATCGGGCGCATTTCGGTTTTCCAGGATCAACGTTTGGCTTTGGCTCGTCCGGAGATCGCTTTATATAGTTCCAGCACCGGCGAGACCTGGAAGGATCGCAAGGGATTGACCTGGATGGATACCGCCTCTACCGAAGTCTGGGATTACAATATTGCCGTCGCCAAAGAAATTTTGAGTCGTGGGTTTGATGAAGCAAATTTTGATTACATTCGTTTTGCTTCTGATGGCGATTTGAATGATATTAAACATCCCATTTGGGACGAAAAGACACTGAAAACCCGAGTGGTGAAAGATTTCTTTGAATACGTTCGTTTCAAAATCCCCGACGGCCGACTTTCCGCGGATCTTTTCGGTTTGGTTACCGTCAATAAAGACGGCTTGGGGATCGGCCAGCATTTGGAATTCGCTTCGCCAAATTTTGACGCGCTCGCCCCGATGACCTACCCGTCGCATTATTTTCCGGGTTTTATCGGTTTTGAAAATCCGGCTGACCACCCTTATGAGATAATTAAATATTCAATGGATGCTGCCGTTAAACGAATGGTTGATTTACAAGCTGCTGCCTCCACAACACCGATGACCACTAAATTGCGTCCCTGGTTTCAAGATTTTAATTTAGGAGCAAATTACGACGCGGAAAAAGTCCGCGCCCAAATTAAAGCTTGGGAAGACGCGGTAGCCGGCCATCCGGAGCTGGATGGAGGATGGATGCTCTGGAACCCATCAAATATTTATACTCGCGGCGCCCTCGAGCCCGATCCACTCCTAACTACTAATCCCTAACTACTAATCCCTATTTTATGACCAATTACGAAGTTAAATTGCAACAATTCGCCGGGCCGCTCGGAAAATTGCTGGAATTAATTGAAGCGAAACAGCTGGAGATTACCGCCATCAGCTTAGCGGAAGTAACCGGTGATTTTTTGCGGTACGTGAAAAGTTTGCAGACCACCGCCCCGTCCATTATCGCCGATTTTTTAGTGGTAGCCGCGAAATTGGTTCTGATCAAATCCAAAGTACTCCTTCCAATGCTGGAGTTATCAAAAGAAGAAGAGGAAGAAATTTTGGATCTGGAATCACGGCTGAAAATTTACCGGGAATTCAAAGCGGCTAGCGAACACATTAAACAACTTTGGGGAAAAAACTGGCGTTCATTGAGCCGGCCGTTTTTGTATAGTCTCGGCGAGCATTTCTTCTTTTATCCGCCGGAGCATTTAAAGCTTAGCGATTTGACCCGCGCCATCAACGATCTGGCGGTTACATTGAAAGCGCTGTTGCCGGAGGAGCAGAAAGTGCGGATCGCGGTAGTGACCATTGAACAAAAGATGGAGGAGTTGTTAAATAGATTTAAAGAGGCGGGACGGCAGAGTTTCCAATCCATGTCCGGTCAGAAGACCCGCACGGAGGTAATCGTTCTTTTTTTAGCTATTCTGCATTTGCTGAAGGATCGGGTGATTCAAGTAGAGCAGGGAAGTCAGTTTAGCGATATTATGATAGATAAAGGCGCTCCGCCGGCTACCGCGATTTCTAACCAATAACATCATGGATTCATCAAAAAACTTATCCGCGAAGATTGAAGCGCTCCTGTTTATTTATGGGGAGCCGTTAAGTTTGCAAAAAATCGCTAAAACGCTGGAAGTTTCCGAGGAGGCGGTTGCTGAAGCTCTACAGGCGCTGGAAACTACTTTGACTGGGGAGGACCGGGGTTTGTTTCTAGTTCACGATCAAGAAAAAGTTCAGCTGACCACCAAGCCGGACTTCGGCGCTTTATTGGAAACAATTATGAAAGAGGAGTTGCGGGAGAATCTGACTCCGGCAGCTCTGGAAACGCTTTCTATTGTCGCTTATGCCGGACCAATGACGCGTGCGGAAATTGATTATATTCGCGGTGTGAATTCCAGTTTCAGTTTGAGGAATCTTTCTATCCGAGGGTTAGTGGAACGCTATCCCGATCCGAAGCGCGGCAATGTTTATTTATATAATCCCAGCTTTGATTTGTTAAAATTTCTAGGTGTGGCGAAAGTGGAAGATTTGCCCGAGTTTGAAAGATTTCATCAGTTGATTGAGAAGTTGCGGCATCCGGAAGAAAAAAGCGTCGAAGAAACATCTAAAGAAGCCAATGCGCCGGGAACACAATAGAATCAGTTTAATTTTCACTGGCGTGGTTTTGCTGGTTGTTTTGCTCGGCGGCGCTCCCAGCGGGGAAATTCTTCGGCTTGGTGGGCAGGAGCCCAAGGTTCCGATTGTCCGGACGTCCGAGATGAGCCGCCCATCATTAGCGAATGTGGCGATCGCGCTTCGGCCGACGATTTTACCTCCAACGGTTTCTTCTTTCGCGGCGCAGGTATCGGATTTGCGTTCCGACGAAATCCTTTTTCAATCCAACGCTTCAGCTCAGTGGTCGCTGGCCTCTTTGACTAAGCTAATGACCGCGGTAGTCGCTTTAGAGAAATTTTCCGAGGAAGTATCCTATACTGCTTCTTTCCGGGCGGTAGCCACCGAAGGAGCGGCAGGATATTTAGTAGCGGGCAAAAAATACTCCCTATCCGAGCTATTGAGGTCAATGCTGGTATTTTCCAGCAATGACGCGGCGGCCGTACTGGCGGAGTCTTATGGAACCGACAAGTTTATTTTCACTATGAATGAGAAAGCCGCGATTTTAAAAATGAGCGACACCCGGTATTTTGATCCCAGCGGTCTTTCTCCGCTCAATCAATCTTCCGCGGAAGATCTACAGAAGTTGCTCTCATATATATTTAGGAATCTACCTCAAATATTTTTGATCTCCCGAGAAAATATTCAAGGAGCCACACATCCTTTTGTTGCCGATCCGAATTTTTTGGGAGGTAAAACCGGTTTTCTTGATGAAGCAGGCGGAAATTTGATATCTTTGTTCAATTACGGCGACCGACCTCTTTTGATAATTATCTTGGGAAGCAAGCAACGCGCCGAAGACACCCAAATCCTAAAAGATTGGTTTTTGCACTAAGTACTAATAACTAATTACTAATAACTAATTTTGTATGGTTGTACTACAAGCAATTCGGGTCATCGGTTTATCATTAGTCGCCTTTTTAGTGGCGCTTGCTTTGACGCCGGTGGTGGTGAGTTTGTTGAAAAAATTTCATGTCGCCAAGCAAATCCGTTCCGGCGAAGACACGCCGATTTTTTCTAAATTGCACGCGAAAAAAGCCGGCACACCCACAATGGGAGGGGCGATTGTTTGGATCACCGTTTTGGGTCTGGCGTTGATCTTCGTTCTGTTAGATTCTCTTTTCGGAGGATTTTGGACTTATCTGAACTTTGTTGACCGGGCGCAGACTTATTTGCCGATTGCCGCCATGTTGATTGCCGCGCTCTTCGGTTTGGCCGACGACATTATGGGAGTTCTGAAAATTGGGCCTTACGGCGGGGGATTGAGAATGACTCAAAAGCTGGTTCTGTATCTCTTGCTGGCGATTATCGGAGCGCTCTGGTTTTACTACCGGCTGGATTGGAGCGTTCTTTATATTCCTTTTGCTGGCAGTTTTGAAATAGGTTGGTGGTACATTCCGCTTTTTATCTTTGTTATTGTGGCAAGCGCTTTTTCCGCTAACGAAACCGATGGGCTGGATGGTTTAGCCGGCGGCGTCCTACTTTTCGCTTTCTCTGCTTTGGCGGTGGTGGCCTTCGCCATTGGCCGTTACGACCTGGCCGCCTTCGGAGGAATCATCATCGGCGCTTTGTTGGCTTTCCTCTGGTTTAATATTTACCCGGCTAGGTTTTTTATGGGCGACACCGGTTCTATGTCGCTCGGAATCACTATGGGTATTATCGCGATGCTCACCAATACCACCCTACTTCTCCCATTTTTTGCCTCCATCTTAGTTTTTGAATCGCTGTCGGTAATTATTCAGGTGATCAGCAAAAAGCTACGGAATGGGAAAAAAGTTTTCCTTTCCGCTCCGATCCACCATCACTTTGAAGCTCTTGGTTGGCCGGAAACACAGGTGACGATGCGGTTTTGGATTGTCTCGGCAATTTTGAGCGCTCTGGGGCTAATTGTTTTCTTTTTAGAACGCTATTTTGTCATTTAGTTCCTTTTGGTATAATTTAACGTAGTTACTTTTAGAGCGAGAGACTAATGTGGCCTGGCTCCACGCGCTTTATAGATACTTTAAAATTGCCCGTGACCGAATTGAGAAATCCTGTCTCGGACTTTCAGTGGTCGGCGATGGCTTTTCTTTCGCACTTCGCGTTGGGTTATTTGGTGGCTTTCTTGCTAACCTTATCGACGTTGATCATGTGCTCATGCTTTACGGCGGGCCCGATCGAGTACTCCATAAGACGCTATTTGTTCTGGCTTTGCTTGTCGCTGTCCATTGTTGTGCACGTCTTGGAAGACTATTCGCTTGGGTGGTTCTAGTTTGGTTGAAACGGAGAAAAAAACTTGCGGGAGACCGGCCCCCATCGGCTTAAACATGGATTCGGGGGCACCGAGCACATAAAATATGTGCTCGGTTTTTTATTGACGATCAGGCAATCTTGATGTTAAAATCTTTCTTAGCCCTTAGACGCTTTTCAGAAAAGGAGATCGCGATGTGGCGTAACGTATTTGCCGGTGTAGTGGTTGTCGGAATGGTAATTGGTTTGAGCTGGATGATTGGAACGACCTGGTCTACACATAGTCTCAATTCAGCTTACGCGGAAGAGCCCAGCGGAGTTGGAAAAGATGACGTTGAGGTAAAGGATCTCGGCTCCGGCGTGTATCGTGTGGACGTGAAGACCTCAAGTGATTCCCGCGAAGACTATGAGGTTGCCTTGGTTAAGTTTTGTAAGGAGCACGCCGATTGTGTCGTCTCCGTTTCCTCCGCCCCCATGAACCAGAAGGGCAATACCGGAGTTAGTACCTATTACTGGGTGACGAGCAAGAAATAATTTTTCTACCGAGCGCAAATTAAGCGCTCGGTTTTTTTTGTTGGTATTTTAGATTGTCGTTGATATAGCGAATATTGATGGAGTTATTCACGATTTCGGTCAAACTTCTACTATTGTACGGTCGTACAATAGTAGAAGTTACTGAAGTGAATTTAAAATGCGTGGTGGACAATTGTTAAATTCTGAGGTAATATGCGGGTGGTTCGTAATAGCGAAGGAGGTGCTTGATGTCCGGCGCTTCAAAGTACCAGATCCGCCAGTGGCTTAACGAGGGACTTGCTCAAGAGGCGACTCACGTAATTATCGTTTGTGATACTTTTGATTACGAGGACTATCCGGTTTACGTGATGTCCGGCCAAGACGCGAGGAAGCTTAAGGAGGAGTACGACGGCAAGAGCATGCAGACAGTCATGGAGGTTTATAAGCTGTCCATGAATCTGGAAACTCAACTCGCGCAGCTCCGGTCGTTTAACTATTAGTTTTTCAATCCCGCCCCGTAAAGGCGGGTTTTTGTTTTGTGGAGTATCTAACGGCCGTGAGATAATACACAAATGGGATAAGACGGCCGAGGGTGGGTCCTTGTTTTTTTTAAAACATTATGGTATATTATCTCCAGAACAAAATGAGAGGCAGGCATCAATGGAAATTGTAAGAAACGGCGCACTGACTGGTAAATTAGATAGATTTTTTAACAAAGAACAATCCTGTAGTTGTGGGTGCGTGTTTATTCTTAGGAACTTGGAGGACAAGAAAGAAATTCAGACTAGGTTGAGTGATGAAGGCTTTGTGCGAGATATACATTATGTAAACTGCCCAGATTGCAGAAGAGAGGTAACGCTGGTTTAATATTTACTCAACACATGAAAATCACCCGCCCCACAAAGGCGGGTTTTTTGTTTAATGTGTATTATCTTACGGTCGTGAGATAGTACACATTTTGGTTTTACTAGCATGCCTGGCACTGCTTTGACGTGTCAAAGCAGTAGAAATGAGAGACGTCGCCGTTTTCTTTACCCTCAGCCAGCGCCGTCTAATGTCTAAGAAATGTTATATTTAATGAGTAAGTCAAATGGTTTTAATTAAAGGCGCGAAAATTCTGGACGGCTCCGGGAAGCGGCCGGTTTTTACCGCCGATGTTTTGTTAAAAGGCGATAAAATAGCCGCGATTGGCAAGTTTCCGGCGAAAAAAGCTGATTTGATAATTGAGGCCATGGGGCTATATCTGGCGCCCGGATTTATTGATGTAAACACCGATTCCGACCATCATCTTTCGCTTTTCACCAATCCCGGCCAGGAAGATTTTTTGAAGCAAGGAGTAACTACGATCTTTGGCGGAATGTGTGGCGCGTCGTTGGCGCCGTTGATTTATGGAAACTTGGATTCTATCCGTAAATGGACCGACATCGGCCAGGTGAACATTGATTGGCATACCGTCGCGGAATTTTTGAAAGTTTTGGGGAGGAGGGGATTGGGAGTTAATTTCGGAACCTTGATCGGCCACTCCACTATCCGCCGGGGAATCATCCGGGAAAATTCCCGCGATTTAACCGCTCCCGAAATTGATCTCTTCCGGAAATTAGTGAAAGACGCTCTCAAAGAAGGCGCTTTCGGTTTGTCTACCGGCCTTGGCTACGCGCATAGCCGACAAGTGCCATATTCCGAAATCAAAGAATTGGTTCAAGCGGTTGCGGAAGCCGGTGGAGTGTACGCGACTCATTTACGCGACGACCGCGAGGGCTTATTGGCTTCGGTGGAAGAAACTTTGAAACTCGCCGGCGAAACCGGAGCGAAAGTTTTAATCAGCCATTTGAAACCAATTTTGGGTTTTGAAAATGAGTACCGGAAATCCATTGAATTGATTCACCGCGCCGCGGCAACTTCGGATATTCATTTTGATTTTTATCCATTCGGAGAGAGTATGATTCCAATTTATACTTTACTGCCAACCTGGGCGAAAATCGGCAATTTGGAAATAATGCTCTCCTACATTAAAAACAAAGATACTCGGGAAAGACTAGTGAAAGATTTGGCTCATTTGAAAGGTGACGACATCCGCGTCGCGCAGGCGATTGGCCAAGATTATCTTGTGGGAAAAACTTTATCCGATTTCGCCGCCAGCCAAGAAATCAGCGTTCCGGAAGCTTTACTGAAGCTGATGAGCTTGTCGGGATTGCGGGCGTTAGTTTTCTATCGGAATATCAATACCGATTTGGCTTTTCAGAATCTGGAACGGGATCAGGCGTTTATTGCTTCTAATGGCGCTAGCTTGCCGCCGGACACCCGTACACTCAAACATGAACGTTTTTATAATACCTTTCCAAAGTTTTTGGAAATTGTCACTCAACGGAAGATGCTTTCCTGGCCTCAAGCAATCGCGAAAATTACTTCCGAACCGGCCAAAAAGTTCGGTTTACAGCGCCGAGGATTAATAGCCGAAGGAAATCAGGCCGACTTGGTAATGCTTTCTCATCACCACGGGATTCACGTTGAGCATGCTTTCGTGGGTGGTGAGTTGGCGGTCAAAGATCGGCAATATCAGGGAACATTGGCGGGTAAAATATTAAAGAAAATCTAACGGGATGCGCAGTCATAAGCCGGATTATCTGATAGTCGCTTGTCTGGCTTTTTTAGTTTTGGCCGGTTTATTGGCTCTAGCCAGCGCTTCTTCCAACTTAGGACAGGAAAAATTTGATGACAGCTTCTACTATCTCAAGCACCAGATTTTTAACGGATTATTCTTCGGTATTATCGGATTCTTCTTGGCCTATTCAATCTACTATCGCCGCTATCAGAAGTTGGCGCTGATTTTTCTTTTACTGACCTTAGTTTTGACTGCCTTAGTCTTCACCCCTTTGGGATTAAAAGCAGGAGGCGCGGATCGGTGGTTAAAAATCGGTCCGGTGACTTTTCAGCCGGCGGAATTTTTGAAACTCTCGGTGATTATTTATTTCGCGGCCTGGTTAGCCGGGCAGAATGAACGCAATTCCAGTTTCTGGAAAGGAACGATGCCATTTCTGATAGTTTTGGCGGCTGTCGGGGCGATCCTTTTAAAACAACCGACCACCACTACTATAGTAATTATTTCCGTTTCCGCTCTGGCGTTGTATTTTGTCAGCGGCGCGAAGCTCTCTCATGTTGCCGGTATGGTGGCGATCGGCCTGGTCGCTCTGGCATTTATAGTGGTAATCACCCCGTATCGTTTCCAGCGCATCACCAATTTTTTGAATCCGGATGCGAACCCATTGGGAGCAGGGTACCATCGCAATCAGGCCCAGATCGCTATTGGAGCGGGAAAGCTGTTTGGAGTCGGTTATGGAAAATCCACCACCAAAATTAACTATCTTCCGGAGCCGATCGGCGATTCTATTTTCGCGGTGGTCGCGGAAGAGTTTGGCTTTGTCGGGTCAATCGGTCTTTTGAGCATTTTTCTGCTTTTGGTTATGAGAATTTTGCTATTGGCGCGTAAGGTGAAAGACAAATTCGGTAAATTGTTATTAGTGGGTTTCGGTACCCTGCTCAGCTTGCAGGTTTTTATAAATATTGGCGCGATTTCCGGCCTTTTGCCGTTAACCGGAGTGCCGTTGCCGTTTATCAGCTATGGCGGCACGGCCTTGGCGGTTTTTATGACTATGGGTGGAATCATCACGAATATCAGCAAGCACGCTTAAAGAAGTTTATAAAGTTCATAAAGTTGTAAAGTTAAGGATTGAGATTGTGTTAAAATATTAAGAATGGCTAACAAGCTCAGAGTTTTATTCGCCGGCGGGGGAACCGGGGGGCATATT
>ERZ1292625.2933-Hain-H41-01um-R1-2933-length-14675-cov-5_pt1 | contig 14081 bp, 12 predicted proteins | sample MGYA00564400_ERZ1292625 | MGnify/ENA primary metagenome ERZ1292625 (study PRJEB36523, sample SAMEA6512639) | groundwater metagenome | collected 2019-01-08 | study: AquaDiva: Metagenomics assemblies of 32 groundwater samples | reverse complement strand
CCCCCCCCCACTCGGCTTTTGGCCAAATCAGAATTGATGGAATTCCTATTTCTCAACAAAAAGCGACGCTTTTTCTATCGCCGTCAAGCGGCTCATTTTTAGCCGGCTCTACTTTTGAGGTATCTTTATTTATTGATACCTTAAATGAGAGCATCAACGCAGTTGAGGCGCACATTAAATTTCCCACCGATAAATTAACGGTCATATCTCCCTCTGGCGGAAAATCAATTATCGGCGTCTGGCTAGCGCCACCGGGATTTTCCAACTCCAACGGCCTAATCGATTTTACCGGCATTGTTCCGGGCGGCATCGTCACTAGAAGCGGACTAATCGCTACAATCACCTTCAAAGCCAAGACTTCGGGGAACGCCTCGATCCGAGTTCTTTCCAGCTCACAAGTTTTAGCTAATGACGGAGTAGGAACAGAAATTGCGACCGATTATGGAAGGGCGGATCTTACCTTGCTACCCGTGCCGCCAGCCGGGCCACGAGTATTTTCCGAAACACATCCTTTTGAAGATCGTTGGTACAATAACACCAACCCAATCCTTGGCTGGGAAAAAGAACCAGGGGTGTCTGATTTCAGTTTTGTCTTAGATGATACTCCCCTGACAATTCCGGATAATCTTTCGGACTCCGGAGGAACCAGAGCAAGCTTTGAATCAATTCCAAACGGGATTGGGTTTTTCCACATAAAATCTAAAAAGGATGGCGCGTGGGGCCAAGCCACTCACTTTGCGATCCGCATAGACACAATCCCGCCGGCAAAATTTTCTCCAACCTTTGATGTCCTAGCAGCGGTAGCAAGTAGAGTACTAGTCTCCTTCTCGACAACCGACTCACTCTCAGGCATAGATCATTACGAAGTCGGGGTATTAGATGTCAAAGCTCCAAAAGATGTTACCCCTTTATTCTTAGAAACGGAAAGCCCATATCAAATACCGGCGAATATCGGCGAAGGACTAAAAATAATCGTCCGCGCATTCGATCGGGCGGGCAACTCACAGGATGGCATCCTGAAGATTAACTCATCCTGGCTTTTGAATTTGTTAAGACAGAATTGGCTACTCCTTCTATCGCTGATAATTATTGCGCTGGCAGTAACAATTCACCGCCTGTTTGGCGACCACGTATTAAGAAAATTACAATATGTCTGGAAGGTTCTTCGCAGAAACAAAAACAAAAAATAGCCCACAGGGGGCTATTTTTTTGAATTCTCCGCCTTGCGTCGATCAGATTCTCTCAAATATGCTTTACGAATCCGGATATTTTTCGGAGTGACTTCTACTAATTCATCGTCACCGATATAATCCAGCGCGTCCTCCAAGCCCATCGTGTGCGGCACCTCCAGACCTTCTTGAACACCAAAGTTCTTAGTACGGAAGTTAGTCAATTCTTTCGTCTTGCAAATGTTTATCAAAATATCGCCCGCCTTGGCATTCTCGCCTACCACCATACCTTCATAAACATCCACCTGCGGACCGATAAAAAGCTTGCCGCGACTTTGAGAGTTCAATAAACCATAGCTATTGGAGATTCCAGTTTCGGTAGAAACCAGCGAACCATGCTGTCCGTCATCCAAATCTCCCTTAATCGCTTCGTAGCCCAAAAAAATGCTGTTCATAATTCCGTTGCCCTTGGTGGCGGTCAAAAAAGGATTACGGACTCCAATCAAGCCCCGAGTGGGAATAGCGAAATCCATAAACACCTGGCCGCGATCCACTTTCATATCTTTCATTTCACCCAAACGCTTACCGAGCATCTCAATAACCGTACCGGAAAAACTTTCCGGCGCTTCAATGGAAACTAATTCCATCGGCTCCTGTTTCTTACCGTCAATTTCTTTAAAAATAACCTGCGGTTTGGAAACTTCCAACTCAAAACCTTCCCGGCGCATTTTTTCAATCAGAATCGCCAAATGCAATTCACCGCGGCCGGCCACCACCCAACGATCCGGCGAACCGGTCGCCGCCACCGACAAAGCAACGTCGGTCTCTAATTCTTGCTGAAGACGTTCAGCTAAATTCCGGGAGGTAGTATGCTTGCCGTCTTTTCCGGCGAACGGAGAAGTATTCACGCTAAAAGTCATCTTGATGGTCGGCTCATCAATCTTGATAATCGGTAACGCCTCCGGATGATCAATATCGGCGATAGTCTCTCCGATAGAGATTTCATCAATGCCGGAAATAGCCACGATATCACCAGCCCCCGCGGATTCTACTTCCACCCGATTCAAACCATCAAAAATCATTACGGAAGAGAGTTGAGCTTTTTTCATCACGCCCGCCCGGTTGATGTAGGCCACCGGAACACCCTTTTGTAAAACTCCGGAATAAACCCGGCCAACGGCGATCTTGCCTTTGTAGTTGTCGTAGGAAAGATTGACGGTCAACATCTGCAACGGCTTCCCTTCATTTATCAGCGGCGCCGGAATATATTTCACCACCGCGTCAAAAACCGGTTCTATATCTTTCATCTTTTCCAAGTCGGCCTCCAATCCGGCCTTGCCTTGCACACCTGAAGCATAAATCACCGGGAAGTTGGCCTGATCATCATTGGCGCCAAGTTCCACGAAAAGATCAAAAGTGGCGTTCAAAGTCCACTCCGGCCGGGCGCCAGGTTTATCAATTTTATTGATTACCACGATCGCTTTGTGACCGGCCTGAATCGCTTTACGTAAAACGAATTTCGTCTGCGGCATCGGACCCTCTTTGGCGTCCACAACCAAAAGAACACCGTCTACCATACGCATAATGCGCTCCACTTCTCCGCCGAAATCGGCATGACCGGGAGTGTCCACGATATTGATTTTGAAATCCTTATATTTAACCGCCACGTTCTTCGCGAAAATAGTAATTCCGCGCTCTCTTTCAAGATCGTTAGAGTCCATGATCAGATCTTTGTTGCCGTCGCTCTTAATTTTGAAATTTTCCGACTGCTTCAAAAGCGCGTCCACTAAAGTGGTCTTGCCGTGATCAACGTGAGCTATGATAGCTATATTTCGTAAATTCATTGGTTAGAAAATAAAAATCCCGAACTGGGAATGTTGCTCTGAATTATAGCAAAACCCTACCAAAAAGTCAAAAATAAGCGGGTAGGGGGAACAAGTGGAGCGGGTAAGGGGAACAGGGCCTCGGGTACTCGGCTCGAACACCTTCGCCGCACCCCGACCCCCATCTGGAGAACCCTCAGGTTCTCCAATCTCTCCAACACGGGGTGCGGCTGGTTCGATTCCCACCGGCCAAGCTGAAATCAAAAATCCGCATTCGGGGAATTTGATTTCAGTGAGCGGGTAAGGGGAATCGAACCCCTGTCTTTAGCTTGGAAAGCTAAGGTAATGCCATTATACGATACCCGCGGAGCTACCTGCCTATTTCTTGAGAAATCATACCATCACCTTGATTAAAGTAAAGAAATGTATAAAATGATAGGGAGCTTAATTTGAGCTTGTCGTATGAACAAAATCAAGACAAGTCATTTGCTAACTGCAGCAGCCGCGGCGGCTGTCGTTTTGGTTTTGCGTTATGTTGTATTCCCGGCAAAGTTTCTTCCCGGAGAATTTTCGGAAGCGCGACTTAAAGGATCTCGGGTTGCTGAAAGAATTGTGGAATTATCTCGTACCAATCTTTCGCTGTTGAGCGAAGTGGCCCGATATGACCGGGAGCGGAACTATCCCGAAGCTCTGATTTCCATTTCCAACGCGTTGATTCAGAATCGGGAAAATCAGGCCGAGGCCATCCGCCTTTCGGAACAGCTGACTGCGATGGCGGAACAGATGTCCAGAATTAGGCCGAACCGAGCCCGTGAAATTGCCACCGAAGCGGTCACATCCGAAGTGGCTTTGGTTACCCGGCTTATCTACTACAACAATTACCTTAGTGAACTTTTTGAAACCTTGCGAGTGAAATTTGAAAAACCTTGGGTGACTTATTTGGATGGGCAGGTGAACAACCTGATCAATAAAATTAACGATGAAGCTCAAGCAATCAACGAACACAATAAAAAGTTCGTCTCTTTGATGATTGAGCTGGACGGTATTTTTGGCAAGGAAGAATTGGCTGCTGATTAAAAACTAACGGAGAGTGGTGTAATGGTAGCATACACGCCCTGGGAGCGTGCAGTCCGGGTTCGAATCCCGGCTCTCCGACAAACCCCGCCCCGAGCGGGGCATTGCCCCCGTAGCTCAATGGTCAGAGCGTACGGTTTCTACCCGTCAGATGTGGGTTCGATTCCTACCGGGGGCACAAATTGTTCAAAGAGCTTTCTCGCATCACCAGAACTACTTTTCGGCCGGCGCCGAAAAGGTTCTTAGCTCTCGGCGATTTACTCCGACCGGAGTCGGAGACCGGCTAAATCGCCTCCGAGCAATGCTGCTCTGAAAGCTCTTCTCGCTGTTGTGGGGGTGCTGGCGGAGAAATCCTTGTTCCTACCGGGGGCACAAATAAAAAAGCCACGGATTACTCCGTGGCTTTGCCGTTTTCTGAATTATTATCTTCTTCCTCAATCATCTCCACTTCCGATTCCACAATTTCCGGTTCCGGCGGTTTTTCTTCTTTAGAAAAAATCATTTTCTGATTCTCCAGGCCGACAACCAGCGTGTCGCCGGAATCCAATTGCTGGGTGGAAAGCAGGCGGACCATTTTCAGGCGAACGTATTTGCGAACCCTCTGCTTCAACAAACGAGCGCCCCATTCCATATGCTTCATGGATCGCTCAACCAGATAGGCGCGGACGTCAGGGGTAACTTCCAGTTTGATATCAAATTCCCGCTCATCCAGGTCTTCGCGCAATAGCTGAACCTGGAAATCAAAGACCTGCTCCATATCGCCGATGATGAGTGGTCGGAAAACTTCAATGCTGTCAAAACGACCCAGGAAAGGCGGAGAAAATTCCTCTTTTACCTTCTCCATGGCCAACTCATAAATATTGTCACCGAGCTCTTCCTTGGTCTTCTTGCCCGGAAGACGGAAGCCCATTCCGGAGTTATTCATTATGTCGGCAATCTCACTACTGGCCACGTTGCCGGTAACAATGATTATGCAATTTTCAAAATTAACTTCCAGGCCATTACTCGTTCGCGTCCGGCCTTTATCCAAAACTTCCAGAAGCACGTTATGCAACGCTATATGAGCTTTTTCCACTTCATCAATCAAGATCACGCCAATCAGATTCGGCGGCGGATCCCCGGTTCCGTCCCAACCCAAACCATTTTCGTAATATTCCTCATCGGTCTTAGCTAATTTAGCAGTTAGCTCTTTATGCTTCTGGCGGATTCCAATCAATTCTCTAAAAATTCCCTTTCCTTCAACCGTATAGAGATCCATCTTACTATTGGCTTTTTTTAACTCCAACCACTTAATTCGTAAATTGCTGATCACCCCCTGATCGGTGGCATATTCAGTCACACTCATCAGAATCTCAACTTCTTTGTCCAACTCCATGATTTTTTCGGTCAAATCATTGGTCGTCTGTTGCAGTTCACGATGACGTTCAAAAAGCTTTTTCTGTTTCTCATCCAACTTTTTCAGCTCGCCATCAACTTCGGCTCTTTCTTCAAGTAAGTCCTCATATTTTTCCTGCAACATCTCAAAGTGATATTTGTAGATATTCCAGTTGGTAAACAAGGGGAAATCGCCCCCCGTTTCATCTTTTGGATCCTGGAACCCGATATACCCAGGAGGAGCGCCCAGCAGTGTCGCCACCTGATGTTCCTGGCGCATGTTCTCGCACTCCACCTTCAGGAGCGCTTTATTACTACCAAAAAGAAATTCCGCCAGCACTTCCGCGGTCAAAGTCTTTCCCGTACCCGAAGGGCCGAGACAAAAAAGCGATTTAATCGGATGGTCCGGCTCACGGAACGAAGACCCGGCAAGTTCCAGAGCGTCCGCCAACTCCTTCAAAATATGCGGCTGACCAACCAGGCGCGGTTTCCAAAAAGCCAATGCCTTTTCCGTAGTAGGACTTAACTTATTCTCATCAAGGCGAATCAGTTTGCGTTCGCTCATGTGACCTCTTGTCGATGTCCTGAATAAAGGTTAGCTCAAAGAACTAACCGAATCAACCCATAAAAAAACCGAGCACATACAGTATGTGCTCGGCTGAAACCAGCTTACTTAGAAATCTTCATCCAGGCCTCAAAATCGTCCAAGACCTTATGATTAGCAGTCTTCAAATCGGGAGTCTTCTCGGTGAAGAAGGTAACGTTGGTTTGCTGGACCCGATCCTTAGCAGTCAGGACCTCCAACATACCGGCTCCAAAGTCCACCTGCTTCAGTTTGGTAGTCTCAAAACCGCTTTCATGTTTCACGGTTCCGAACTGCAAACAAACGCGCTGACCCGGGCCATAGCTCCATTCCGAGACACCTTCCGCGGTATGGAAGTTAGCTCCGAAAACAACTCTCGCCAAATGACACTTATCCAACATCCGCTGGAGACTAATAGATGTCGTGCTGGGTCCGCCCATATGCGGGTGCATCGCCGCGCAGGTCAGGCCGGAAGCCGTGGTGAAAATCTCACCCATCTTCATCCGAATCAGCTTCTTCTGAATAATCCCGAACAAATCCTCGCAGGCAACTCCCAATCCCGACAACATCTTGCTGATCTGATAAACCAGGAACTTCCTCAACTCTTCCCGGAACGTATGCAACGAGTTGAACCCGATGGGCGCCACCCAGTCGCAATGATTACCGGAAATGTAGTAGAAAGTCAGCAGGCACGATTCAATGGCAGCGGAAAGATCTTTGCCGCTCAACTTCGCGATACCCTTCTGCTTGGCCATCTCTTCGAAACGCTTCTGGAAAACTTTATACATCACCGTGCCGACCAAGAAACCGGACAACTGCTCCTGGACGGTATAGTTAAATACGTACTCCCGGGCTCCGTAAACTTCACCCATGTTCAGTAGGTCGTGTTTCATGCCTTCAATGAAATCTCCCGCTCCGATCAGATACTGTACATCGTTAGCCAGAATGTGCTCCGGCACACGAGTGCGGAAAAATTCCATATCGGTGTGCTTACAGCCGGCGTGCAGACAGCCGAAACCAATGAAACGATCCGATTTCAGCTCGCCTCGGTCTTCCTTGTAGCGCAGCGACTCCACGAACCACTTCTGTTTGAACTGGTAAACCTTACTGGCGTCATCGTAATAAAGTCCCGGCCACGAAGAACCGGAGCGACGCTTCAGCAAGGATTCCATCGCCTCTTCAACTTCCTTACGGGCAAGCCCCGTGTGTTCCGCGAGCGAACCCGCGGTCAAAGGAATGTGGCGCTTCTTGAGCACTTCAATCAATTTCAGCTGGTTCTTAGTGGAATCCGAGGGCGATTCCACCAACTCCCACTCATTGGTCGTCAGATCCTTGAAGCTATGAAACTTAACCGTCGCTTCTTGAGGATTGTCATTCTTGAAATCCAGTACCGCGACGCCAATCTGGTTTTCCGCGGTGCGCGTCTCAACGATCTTATACAGCACCGGGATCACGAGATAGGGACGGCGAACCGTCTTGAATGAATCGCCGGGCGCAAAAACTGCCGAGGCCAAGCAACCCACCACAACGATATCGCCCAACTTGCCGGGACCGCGCTTCTCATTCCGCAAAATCCCTTGAGCCGGAGTGTCGTAATAAGCGCTACTCATCATGATGCTCTTCTTGGGCACACAAAGACCGAGATCTTTCCCGATCTGGCGCAATTCCAAAATCATTCCGCCCTCACCGGCATAACTGATGTCGGAACGCCGCAACGCCTGCAAACGCACGGCAATTTCGGCTCCGATTTTCCCGTCGTAAGGACCACTGGTCGTGATATGCAGGTGAGTACCGGCGATTACCGGAATATTTTCCTTCAGAATCTGGGCAACCTCTTCAATAAACTTTTTCCTCAGAGTAGCGTGATCTTCTGCTTTAATTCCTTTGGCGCTGGCCTCTTCCTTATCTTTCTTAATGCGGATTCGCAGTTCAGCTTCCAAACTTTTTCCGTCAACCAGTCCGCCCAAGAGAATATTATAGTTCGTGCCATCCGCCTTCAAACGTTCAAAGCCCAATTTCCAAAGACCCATACGGCATCCCGGACTTCCATAATAGAGACCGGATACCAAACCAACCTTGATCTTAGAAGGAAGCTCCATGTTTTTTCCTTTCTCCTATCGATTTTTCAATGAACAAGGTTACTATAGGGCAAATACTGGAAATTATCAATAAAGAAAGTTATTTTTAATATCAGAACTTTCGCGAGAAAAAATTTGCGCAAACAGGCGCTCCGGCAAAAGATACTGAAGGCGCTCCAAGGCCGGCCACCCGCCGGAGATCATTTCACGGTGTCCCAGTTGGCGAAAAAATTTGGGACTTCCAAAGAACAGACCGCAAAAATAATTTTTGAATTGTTCCGCGAGAAAAAACTAGAAATCTACGGACAGCTGGTATTGCCGGCAGGCAGGGATTAGCGACTAGTTATTAGTGATTAGGGAATCGTAGAAGATTAAAACGGATAGAATTTCAGATATTAAAGAAATCCAAAAAATCCCGACTCGGCTAAATCACTTGATTTATTTAGCCCCGTCTGCTACCCTAGTATCCGGTACCAGATAAGAATAAAAGGAGAAGATAGTATGCCTCAAGAGATGAAGGTCGCCGGAGCCGCTAGCGCTATGAGGAACGTTTTTCAGGTCAAAGTTGGCGGATTCCGACAGAGTTGCCGGGCGGCGGCCAAGAACGCCGCCGCGAACATTTTTCTGCTGGATCCGGGACTGGCCAACTTTGACGAGAGGACTATCCGTCCACATATTTCCGTCCGGACAATTTTTAAGCTCAAGAGGTAACCAAGCCCCGACACTAGTCGGGGCTTTTTATACCTGGAATTTATTGAAAATCTTTAGTAAAATGTAGCCAGAACATTTAAGAGGCGGAAAGTGGATAACGACGTCTGGAAAGACAAGATTGAAGGAATGTTTTTGGGGATTGCCATCGGCGACGCGCTGGGAATGCCGGTAGAGCAATGGACTCTAGAAGAAATCAAACAGCAACACGGACGCGTTGAGGATTATCTGGACCCGGGTAACCATAAATGGTTTTCGGGGAAACTGCGCAAGGGAATGTGGACAGATGATACCCAGCTGACTCTGGTGATGGCCGAATCGTTAATCGCGCAAGGAAAGATTGATATGAAAGATCTGGCGAAACGGCATGTAAAAGCGCTGGAACAAACCGACGTTGGCTGGGGAGGCAGTACCCGCGATGCTGTAAAAAGATTGCAGGGAGGAATGAGCTGGGTTGATTCCGGATTCCCGAGCAAACCCACCACGGCGGGCAAGCCGGGATATGGCATGGGCAATGGCGTGGTAATGAAAATCGCTCCCGTCGCGGCTTATATTGCCGCTCACTACGAGAAACCGATCCAACCCCGCGTCTCCACCGGTGAATTGGTAGAAAAACAGGTGGAGATCACCTGCATGACTCACCACACCCGCATGGCCTTCTCCGCGACTCACGCTCACACCCACGCCATTTATTATTGTCTGCGGACCCACAAAGGATTTTCACGAGCCGTTTTTAAAATGCGGGTGCGAATGATGAGCGCGATGGCCGATAGACCAATTCTGGATCCGGGCGGATTTGAAACCGACCGCTTCCCCGATCGGATGATTGAACTGGAAAAGGAAGATTGGACCAAGAAAAGCGCCAAGGAAATTTCCGATGCTTTCGGTCAGGGAACTTCTTATGTCTACAATTCCCTGCCCTTCAGCTATGCCTTCTTCCTGAAAGCGCCCGATAGCATTGAAACACTTTATGAAGTAGTCAGCGCTGGCGGCGACACCGATAGCAACGGCTCAATCGTCGGCGGACTGCTCGGCGCGCTCAACGGAAAATCCATTTTCCCGAAACACCTAGTTGATGGCTTGTGGCAAAAAGACCGCATCCTGGAAACCGCGAAGAAATTCTGCGAAAGATTTGACGCCCAAGGCGAACCTGACGCAAGACCGAGTGAAGATGCTCAAGACTAAGATTTACCGAGTCCTTAAGAAAAACCAAATCATTGAGAGTCTTACTCCAGGCAAGTACGCCGGATGGAAACCGGGAAAGATCTTCGGCCGACTGGATTGCAAATCCGGGATGAGAATGAAAAAAGAAAACCGAGTTTTCTTTTTGACCTGGCAGGACGCGATAACGGCCGGCTATCGGCCATGCAAAAACTGCAGACCAACGCCCCGCACCTACGGAGGTTTTTAACCTCTAACTAGGTGCGGGGTGTTTTTATTTGATTAATCATTCGCTTGATGCTATCTTGTATCCAGTTCTAAAAAGGAGACAGCGGTAATGCCGATTCTTAGCGATAAGCAGGTAGAAAAAGTTTGTGGCCTTGGCAAAGGGGAAAAGACTTGTAGCTTTCTGACGATGTCGGCATATGGCTTTGAATGCGCCAAGAAAACCGCGATTGAAAAGATCATCAAGGAGCGCCGCGAGGCCGGCACCATGAACGCCCAAGGCAATAACTGCTCCGGGCCGCCGAACTTCGCGATGGGAGAAGACTAACTTGGATATGATTAAGGTCATGGTGGAAATTTCCAACGAATCGTCCTGGAAGATTCTCAAATCTCTGAAAAAGGCCGGCTTCATCCGGAATACCAGATGGGGCTCGGTCCTAATGACCAAAGGATCGCAAAAATATCTGCTTGTCGTCGGGAGGATCCCAAAGAAGAAGATGGCCACCATCAGCAAACTTCCCGGAGTTGGCGGCGTCTGGCCCGACCTGGAAATTCAAGGATTCGGCACATTCGGCCCGCCTTCCAATGTCTAATCAATAGAAAAACCGCCATCTGGCGGTTTTATTTTTTTGATGAATGATACGCCGGCACAATCTTCAGAGCCAAAATCAGAGCAAAAATAATCGCAAACCCGCACATTATGGAGGCCAGCGCGTTTCTCGTATCCGGAGAAATTATGAAAATAACTCCCATCGGCAAAGTGAAAGATAGATAACCAACAATAAACCAAAGAAGGATTTTCCTAGTCACGGCCGACTTGCGCGTCTCGGATATTTTTTCCAACGCCTCCCAAATTCCCAGCATCAGAAAACCGAAATAATAAAACCCGTAAAAGCCGTACAAAACTTGAGAAGAATTAAAAATCACGTAGTTTCCTCCGCAAAAAGCTCCAGTGATCGCTTTAGGAGCAAACATAAAATAAATCACATACAAAATGGCGGCCACGTATCCCAATTTAAGGAAATGAGTCCGGTGACTTAACTGCGAAACTAAATAAAGACCAACCAGTGGTAAAAGAGTAATCGCCACGAATCCTATCCGGGACCACAAAAGAGCGTTGGGGCTGCCGGCGCAGATCAGATATTCCGCCACCTGAAATGTGGCAAGAAGGACTAAGAGTAAAGCCGCCGTCCGGCCAAATTTAGTCATTCTGTACCGAACGATAATATATAGAGCCAAGATAATCTCAACGGTGAAAGTAATCACCATTACCAGCGGCGAGAAACAAAATAAGGTGGATTTTCTACTAAAAAACTTGAACATTAATTTCATTGTAACAAAGCGAATCGGTATTTCTTCTCCAGGAACCATAAGGGGAGGCTAGTCCAAAATAATGAGCGGAGGGATGATTTTTGGTTAAGAAATTAATTCCTATTATTAATTTCATCCCAAAAATAGACTGGAGCGAATGTATTTTTTCTAGCCGGACCGGGTTCCTGGAAGAAATGCCGATGAGCCCCTACCATCTGCTACTGGACCCGCCGCCGCCGGAGCCGCCGCCGCCAAAGCCGCCGAAACCCCCGAAACCGCCCCCATGCCCCCCTCTTCCTCCGCCAATCCACCAGGGAAAATGACCGGTCGCTTTTCCCCTCTGATATCCACGCGAGACAAAAAGATCGAACAGCAGACCGACGGGTACGAGAAGAATCATTGAGATAGCCCCGGTGTATAAAAATCCGTAGACTAGCCCCAAAACCAGACCACCCGCTCCGCCCAGAACACCGCCAAGCCACCAAGATTTTGAACGCCCCAAGATTCTCGCCAGCCAAATCGGAACTATAAAAATAAGCCAGCCAAAAGACTCAAGATCAAAGGATGGATTACCTGCCGGATTCTCACTAGGGATAGTTTCTTCCTGATTCACCGCCGCGATAATCTTTTGGGTTGCCCCGGATATACCGGAATAAAAATCATTGTTCCGGAAAGCCGGCACAACCACATTCTGCTGTATCCAATAGGTTTGGGCGTCAGTAAGCAATCCTTCCAATCCATAACCGACTTCAATCCGCATTTCGCGATCCTCAACCGCTATCAGAAAAAGGACGCCGTTGTCTTTACCTTTCTGACCGATCCCCCATTCCCGGAAAAGCTCGGAGGCGTAATTCTCAACCGTATCGCCGTCCAAACTTTTGATAGTGACGACGGCAATCTCGGCATTATTATTCTCCTGAAATTCCACCAGCTGATTTTCAATCTGAAGACGCTGGTCACCGGTTAAAACTCCGGCAAAATCATTAACGAAGCCCGTTGGTTTGCCGGGGCTGGAATATGCCAGGGCGAGAGAAGGCAAAAACGCGAGGACAAGAAAGACTCTAGTGAGTCGTGAAATTTTACCCATTATTTTACAAAACTAAAACTTCACCGCTGGAGCGTTCTCGGCGCCGGCCGCGGCCTCAAAGTAATTTCTTTGCGCGAAACCGAAAATACCGGCCACTAAACTACTCGGGAAGGTTTTAATGGAAACATTCAAAACGCGGACGTTGTCGTTAAATCTCTTCCTCTCAACGCTAACCCGATTTTCTGTGCCTTCCAATTGAACCATCAAAGTCTGCACATTCTCCGAAGATTTCAATTGAGGATAATTTTCCATAATCGCGAGCAATCTCCCGAATGCGCTCTCCACTCCGGTCGCGGCGGCGGCTTTATCATTGATAGTAGTCGCACCGGCATAACGAGTTCTGGCATCGGCCAACGCGGTAAAGATGGTCTGCTCCTGCTTCATCACGCCCTTAACTGACTCAACGAGATTCGGAATCAGATCCAGTCTTCGCTGATATTGAGTTTCCACTTGAGCCCACTGATTATCAACTGCTTCTCGTTTCGTGATGAGTCCGTTGTAAACCGACATTACATAAACCGCCACAACCAACACTACGCCCGCAATAATAATTACTGTTTTTTTCATAGAGTTATTATAGCAAACTTTTGCGGGCAGTATTAGTCTCTCGATAAGAAATGTCGATGACTAAACAAAGTGTTTATTTATAAACGCTCGCCCAGAACCTGATTTAAGATATCGCTCAAATTCAAATGCTTTATATTTATCTTCGGTGGCAAAATAAAAATCCAATTTCACCGGTAAGCGACTCGCCGTTGCGGGGACATAACCCTTTTGATGCCTGCTTAATCTATCCTCAAGGTCATTTGCGCAACCGACATAATAACCGTCTTTACACTTTAAGCTATAAACATAATACATATTTGTCTTTCCCACTTTCGCGTGTCTAGGCGGGCTTTGCCACGCCTAGCTCTGGCGAAGCTCGCCTCCGCTCTTGCGAGCTTCGGCGGAGCGAAGGCGGGGGCGTACGGATTCGAACCGTAATACCTGGTTTTGGAGACCAGAGTCCTGCCGTTGGACGACACCCCCTTCAATAAATATACTAACTTAAAAAAAATAACCCGCCAACTGGCGGATTATTTTTTCGCTTCTTTATGAACCGCGTGTTTCCGGCAATGCTTGCAGAATTTGCTCATTGTAATCTTCCGCTCAACAAGTTTCTTATTCTTACGAGTATAATAGTTAACCATTTTACAGACATCACAACGAAGCTTTAATAAATTTTTAGAAAATTTTGATTCGCTCATGTTTGTTTATTTTTTTTAACTCATGCTTAGCGATAAAAATTTATCTACAAACATGAGCGTCCCGTTAGATACGCAAAGCGTTATCTCATCGGGACTACATTAATATATAAAATTCCTTAATAAAAATCAATGAGGTCCCTCAACTTCGCTCAGGACAAAAATTTCCTAAAGAAATTTTTGAGCCGATGGTCGGGATTGAACCGACGACCTACTCCTTACCATGGAGTTGCTCTGCCACTGA